>JACSEK010000004.1_pt1 | contig 51096 bp, 50 predicted proteins | sample 8225431 | NCBI WGS metagenome assembly JACSEK01 (sample SAMN15704673, study PRJNA253121) | viral metagenome | isolation source: viral DNA from sea star tissue collected in USA, Olympic National Park... | host: Pisaster ochraceus | collected 2013 | reverse complement strand
GCCTGATGCGTCTTTAAAAAACGTACCCTGTATCCTCCAGTTATAGGGTACAAAAATCAGGTTAGTCCAGAGGTAGTTCATACCGATATCGCAGACCTAGCCCTATCTGTGGACGAAGCAGGGCTTTAGGAGGATATGTGCGCCCCATTTACCAAACTGAAAGAGATACTGCTAACGAGTCCATAGTTATGGATTTCATACAGAGTAAATATAAATGTAGTTTTATGCTGACAAGGCCGCTCGACCCTTTTGATGCCGTAATTTTAGATGATGACGACGTAGTAGTAGCCTTAGTAGAGATAAAAAGTCGGCGTAATGCTAGCGATAAATACCCAACTTATATGTTGAGCGGGGTCAAGACAGATACGGTTATACGTATAGCTGAATCGATGGACGCCATACCACTACTGGTGGTTAAGTTTACGGATGGTATTTTTGTTACAAAACTGATGAGCGGGTTTGAACGCAAGCGAGGAGGTCGTTATGACCGAGGAGACGCGTTGGATATGGAAGAATGTATATTTATACCTATGGATAGGTTTAGAGCACTATGAAAATTTTAGATAACAAGGCGTTGCTCTTGCGACTCCGCAACCCTAAAAAAGTAACGACAGTCATACCCAAAAGTAAGCAGTTACCTGATAACAAAGTAATAGTTAACTGGGGTATCGACGAGGCTCAAGTACTTAAAAATTTAAACATCAAAGTACCTTCCCCGATTGAAGGGAAGTACAAGTGGACGGGTAAGTACACGCCGTTCGAGCACCAGAAAACGACTTCTTCTTTTCTTACGTTAAACAAACGTGCCTTCTGCTTCAACGAGCAGGGTACCGGCAAGACCGCTAGTGCTATCTGGGCGGCAGACTATCTTATGAACGAAGGGCACATTAAACGTGCTCTAGTGTTATGCCCCCTTTCCATTATGGATTCCGCATGGCGTAACGATTTATTTACATTTGCGATGCACCGAACAGTAGACGTGGCTTACGGGCCAGCAGCAAAACGGCGGGGTATAGTTAATAACGGTGCTGACTTCGTGATAATAAATTATGACGGGGTAGAGATCGTATCAGAAGCTATAGCCAACGGTGGGTTTGACCTGATTATTGTTGATGAGGCGACTCATTATAAGAATGCACAGACCAAGCGATGGAAGACGCTTAACGCATTACTCACGCCAGATAAATGGTTGTGGATGATGACGGGTACTCCCGCAGCTCAGAGTCCCCTCGATGCTTATGGTATAGCCAAACTTGTTAACCAGTCAGCGGTACCAAGGTTCTTCGGGTCATTCCGCGACCGAGTGATGACAAAGATCACCAACTTTAGATGGGTGCCGAAGGACGACGCAACCGATACGGTGTACAGGGTTCTCCAACCGGCTATCCGGTTCACCAAAGAAGAGTGCCTAGACCTACCCCCTATGGTGTATGTAAAACGGGAAGTTGAACTTACCAGACAACAGATTAAATACTATAAGTTGTTGAAAGATCGGATGGTCATGGATGCAGCGGGAGAGCAGGTAACTGCCGCCAATGCAGCGGTTAACATGAACAAGTTACTACAAATATCTTGTGGTGCAGTTTATACCGACAGCAAAGAGGCGCTAGAGTTCGACATCAAGCATCGGTACAAAGTGCTACGAGAAGTTATTGACGAGTCCAGTAAGAAAATCCTTGTTTTCGTACCTTTTAAACACGTTATAGATATGCTAGTGGAGAAGCTAGAGAGTGACGGGATTACGACAGCAGTAATCAGAGGTGATGTTCCTGCCCCTAAACGCACGGAAATATTTAAACAGTTTCAAACCCTCGAAGACCCTAAAGTTTTAGTGATCCAACCCCAAGCAGCAGCGCATGGTGTAACCCTTACGGCTGCAAATACAGTGGTGTGGTGGGGGCCAACCAGTTCACTAGAAACGTACGCACAGGCCAACGCTCGTGTACATAGATCAGGTCAAGACCACAAGTGTACCGTCGTTCAGTTGCAGGGGTCGGCTATAGAAAAGCACGTCTATAGAATGCTTGATAACAAAATAAACATACATACAAAAATGATCGACTTATACAACGAAATACTTGCGTAATAGATCCAAGTACATTATATTCAACAGTTCGATAAGTGAAGGAGATCGAAATGAGTGAAGGTAGTACTTTGTCTTTGGAGAAACTGACTAAAGTTTATTTGAAGATGACTGCTAAACGTACTGAGTTAAAGAGCGCATTTGACGCAGAGTACAATTTGCTGACGCAAGAACGGGATAAGGTGAAACAAGCCCTACTTAACTACTGCAAAGAGAATAACGTAGATAGTCTTAAAACTCCAGAAGGTATGTTTTACCGCTCAGTTAAGCAGAGTTATTGGACGAGTGATTGGGAATCCATGTACGAATTTATACTCGAAAACGGAGTACCTGAGTTATTTGACAAGCGCCTTAACCAAAAGAACGTACGTCAGTACCTAGAAGAAAACCCCGATAAACTGCCGAAAGGTTTGAACTCGGATTCATCATACACACTTTCTGTCAGGAGACCGAAAAAATGAGTAGCCCCTTTGTCCCTATTGCAGATGTCGCAGAACATTTCAAGGTAAACCAAGCCACAATACGAGGCTGGTTGAAACAAGGGATAATTCCCAAAGACACGTATATCCACATCGGTTCCACCTACAGGTTTAACTTAGCTGCCATCACGGACGCGTTGACCACAGCGAAAAGCGAAGAAGGTAAACCTGCCACATGGAGCGATGTTAGCGATAACGAGGGATCTATCCCGTCATTAGAAACAGATGAAGATTATTGATGGGTGAGATGATAAAAAGAATTAGCATACGCAACCGTCAGTTCGATGGTTTGCCAGAAATGGCAAAAGATTCTGTAAATGTGATCGTGGTTGGTATAGCCTATATGTCCCGTATTTATTACGCGGATGATTACAACCCTAGCAAGGTTGCTTTACCAACTTGTTGGTCTTCAGATACAGATTCACCCGCTACTGATGTTCCAGTAGAGCAAAGGCAAGCGGGACGGTGCTTAGACTGTGTTAACAATATAAAGGGTTCAGGGAAAGGGCAAAGCCGCGCATGTAAATTCGTGCAACGGTTAGCCGTAGTTACGGAGGATGATCTGGAAACAGTTTATCAACTACAACTTCCTTCTAATTCTATATTTGGTGACGCAGTTGGGGTAAACATGCCACTACAAGCCTACGCTAGGTATTTAGAGGCACAGAATACCCCGATAGTCGCTGTGATAACGAAGGTCTTTTTTGACCCTAGTAGCGACATACCAAAACTCTTCTTCAGACCTATACGTCCGTTGGAAGAGCAGGAGTACGAAGCCGTACAGAAAATGATGAAGCATCCAGATACTATGAAAGCAATTACTTTCAGTGTAGTGCCAGTGGAGGACGCGGGTGTGTCACCTTTTTCAGAAGTTGACGGTTTTAATTTTAATGATTGAATGTTTGGAGAAACATATATGAATTACAAGATTGGAAATGTAGAAGCACTTTACCCACGTATTAATAAGACGTACAAGTTTGACAGTGGTGAGAACCGCAGTGTTCCATGCGATCCATTGGATGATGGTGCTGCGTACGAAATGTCTTTCAAGATGAATCAAGATCAAGCCAAGGCACTTATGTCTGCTATGGCGGCTTTCTACAAAGAGAAGCGTGAGGCGAAGTGGCCTGAAAAATTCCCTATGCCTTTTATAAAAGACGATGAGGGTATGTACATCGGCAAAGCAAAACTTAAAGGGGCGTACGGTAAAGACGCTACCAATAAGCCCAAGCAATACGATGCCAAGAACAAAGAGTTACCAGAGGACTTCCAGTTAACTTCTGGCAGTACGGTAAACCTTGCGGTTGTCTTGGTGCCCTACAGCATGGCAAGTGCTGGGGTATCGTTGCGGTTACGTGCGGTTCAGGTAACTAAGTACTTGCCTGTACAAGTTGCGTCTCCCTTTGATTCTGTAGACGGATTTAATGCTGATGATATTGCAGAGGAAGATGAGAATCCTTTTGCAGAGGTCGAAACCGAAAGCAGTTCGGTGGTAGAAGTTGATAGTGATATCGATGACGCATTTGATGAACCAGCAGAAGAACCTATCGAAGAACCGAAGAAGAAAGCGGCCAAAGTTAAAACGGCTGCACCGAAAGAGAAAGAAGATCTGAGTGAACTTGTTGATGCTTGGGACGACTAGTCCTAACTAATTTGGGTCTCTTCTAGAAGAAGCCCATTCATTCAACAATACCCACGGCTAGACTAGTCGAAGAGGGCGTAGCAATGCCCCTGCCGTGGTGTCTTTCGGATCTATCTTATGGAAACAGCAATATTTTTAAAGGAGGCGCTACCAGAGAGTGGATCGTATTGTGTTTTTGCATCTAACACATCTGCGGATAGAAGGAGCCAACAGTTCTTTGACTCTGTAGATGACGTGGTTGATGCGGCACAGGATTTAGATACCAAGGGGTATGATGTTTATTTTGCGTTAGCTAGTTTTAAAGAAGCCAAATCTCGCAAAGTAGATAACGTACAACATCTAAAATCATTTTTCCTAGACCTCGATTGTGGCCCATCCAAAGATTTCGTATCGCAGACAGAAGCGTTAGCACAACTTAAAATGTTTTGTAAGCAGCTTCAACTACCTCGCCCGTTGCTGATTAATTCAGGACGCGGCATTCACGTATACTGGGTGTTGTCAGAAGCAGTACCCTTAGATGACTGGTTGCCAGTGGCACTCAGGCTAAAGCAGTTATGTGCAGAGAACAACTTTCTAGCTGACCCCGCAGTTACAGCGGATGCAGCACGGGTATTACGTATACCCAGAACCCACAACTACAAACCCGAAATTCCCGCAGAGGTTGATTTCGTAGGTACCCACCTACCGACCTTGGTTGACTTTGATTTATTTTCAAGGCTGCTTGGAAATGACTTGATACCAGTTCCCACAAAAAGATTTGATGGGGCTAACGCCGTAATGAACGCGGCGTTGTCGAACCGTGAGTATCGGTTCAAAGACATACTACTCAAGACGAACCAAGGGGAAGGGTGCGCCCAGATACAGAAAGCACTAACCAACCCTAATGGAGTTTCGGAGCCTATATGGCGTGGGATGCTGTCGGTGTTAAAAGCCTGTAGTGATGGGTCAAGAGAGAAAGCGCACAAGATATCGAAGGGTTACGACGGTTATGACCCTGAAGAGACTGATTCAAAGTGGGATAACTTAACGTCCGACAAACGTTATACCTGCGTTAAATTCGAGGAAACTGAACCAGAAACGTGTTTACAGTGTCCAAATAGGGGCAAATACAGGTCACCTTTGCATATCGGTAAGCGCGTTAGAGAAGCTACAGAAGAGGAAAATACGGTCGAAGCACCTGCTTTAGACCTACCTAATGCACCGGTCAATACCTATGTAATACCTAAGTATCCGTTCCCATATATTAGAGGTACGAACGGGGGAGTTTACATACGGTCACAAGATTCGGAAGGAAACGAAAACGAAGAACGGATTTACCATAACGATATCTATATTGTTAAGCGCATCGTAGATTTAGAGTTAGGTGAATCTGTAGTGGTACGTCTGCATCTACCTAAAGACGGTGTACGGGAGTTCACTCTGCCTTTAACGGCAGTTACATCTAAGGAAGAACTTAGAAAGAACATGTCCATGCACGGGGTAGCTGTTTCAAGAGTGGAAAAATTGATGGAATACATCACAACTTGGGTAAATGAACTACAGGAGAAGGAAGTGGCCGATAAAGCATACAGACAATTTGGTTGGATAGACGATGAGGCAACAGGGTTTGTACTGGGTAACCAGATGATCCTGAAAGATGAGGTGGTATTTAACCCACCTTCTAAGGCCACAGCGGGTATGTTCCCCGCATTTGAGCCGCAGGGTACGTTAGATGAGTGGCGAGAGGTAATTAACTTTTACAATAAGCCGGGATTTGAATTACATCAGTATGCTACTTGTACTGGGTTTGGATCTGTCTTGATGCAGTTCATAGATGATATCGCTTGTTCTGCATTACACCTTTACAGTAAGGAATCTGGTTTAGGTAAAACAACCGCCATGAAAGCATCTGCATCTATATGGGGTGACCCAGCAGAGTTAGTGATTAACGAGCAGGATACGCACAACACCAAGATGAATCGTTCTGAAGTATTGCATAACCTACCGCTGCTCATTGACGAGTTGACTAATGCAAAGAGTGAAGCGTTGAGTACGTTGGCCTTACAGTTCACCACGGGTAAGCAGAGGGGCAGGCTTATTAGTGGGGGTAACGCAGAGCGGTTGCGGGGTGAGTCTTGGAGCCTTCTTGCGTTGACGACGGGGAACACCAGTATCATAGAGCGTATCCGTATGAAGAAAGAGAATCCAAATGCCGAAGCGCAGAGGATACTTGAGGTACGTGTTGAGAAGATGTTTACCGGTTCTAGTAGTAAGGAAGAGACCGATGATTTCAGCCGTTCGTTAGGTAAGTGCTACGGGCACGCGGGGCCAGTGTTCGTGCAGTATGTCATCAACAATCTGGACGAGGTTAAGCGGTTGATACGGGAGATCCAGATTCGTATCGATAAGAAAGCAGGGTTGTCTTCAGAAAACCGATTCTGGTCAGTACATGCAACACTTACTTTGGCAGGGGCTATCATCGCAAAACAGCTAGGTCTTATTCGGTTTGACATACCGGCGCTTACTGATTGGACGGTTAGCATGTTGTTAGAGAATAAGGCCAAGGCGCATGACATGGCTGTCTCTATCGAGCAAACCCTTAACGAATATGTCAACGAGCATATCGATAACATCCTGCGTATAAAGAGCACTAGCGACCTACGGAAGATTGACGGTACTGCTATGGAGTCCATAATTTTACCGGAGGCTGTACCCCGCAACAAACTGGTGGCGCGATATGAGACTGATATTAAGAAGCTCTACCTAGTACCCAAGCCGTTGCGGTTGTGGTGTGGGGAGCAGCAGATAAACTACGGGGCGTTCATAAATGATCTTGTCGAAAAGCTAGGAGCCAAGCGGATGAAGATGCGTTTGAGTAAAGGCACCCAACTAAATATGCCCCCAACAGATGTGATCGCAGTTCAATTTTCTGAGGGTGACGATGAAGAGGGGAGTATTGAGAACATTTGATCTATCGCCTGACGGCGTTCAGATTATAATTGATTGGGGGAGTATGGTTGTCGGCTCATCTATATTTGTACCGTGCATCAATACTCCACAAGCTATAAAGCAAGCCAAGGCTATCACAAAGGGCAAAGGCTGGGATATAGAAACTAGAGTTAGGGTGGAGAGTGGCAAATTAGGGGTTCGTGTATGGCGGGTATTGTGATATATTTAGCTCGACAGTTCGTCCTCCTTCTCACACTTCGTGCTGTCATCCTCCTGCTCTCTGAGCGCCCCCTCTTCGGAGGGGGTTTCCTAACTCCTACACTAAGGAGTTCCTGATGGAAGCAAACAAAATTGAATTACTACTCGCGTGGATGACACTTGTTAAACTGCGTGACAGTAACGTATTAGACGCTGGTGACGATCAGATTGTGTTGAGTACGTTGCAAATACTAGACACAGAACAACGCCAGATGGAAGATTAATCCTCTAACGTAATAGGCGAACTATCGTCTAAGTGTTCTTGTAAAGCTGTTCGGAACATAGGGCTTATCGCAATACCGTTGTGCATAGTGGCAGAAGTACGCATGTGCGATCTCATAGAACGTGCAACTGAATCCGATGTAATAATTGCTTTCGGGAACTTCCTACTTACACGCTTATTGAAATCCAATATATCTTGTTTGACATCCCGAGCTTCTTCGTAGTCTCCCATACGCATGGCGAGGTAGTATTGCTTGAGTAGCTTGCCTCGGTTAGTACGTAAAGTATCTTCTATACGCTTAACCCCTTGGTTCTCTTCTTGCCGTCTTGCGTACTCAGCGGGGGCAAAACCTATAACCTGTGAAACAAGCTGCCCACCGGTAATGTCGTCAAGGATAGGATCTTTACGTCGCGTTAAGGCACCTTCTTCCGTATAACGTATTGCCTTCAAACCATTACGGACTGCCCCCGGCACCATCGCTTCGATACCCCGCTCCATGTCTCCGTTAATAAGCTCGCCTGTACCTCGGATAAACGACTTACCAACACTCCATGCGGGGCCACCTAAATAGTAAAATACTGTCTCTTCCGGTGAAGGGTTTCGGTTGTACCGGTTTACTTGGAATAACAAGTTAGTGAGCGCCACCCGCTGTGATACATCAACGTCTAGCAGTTCTGTTAGAGCACCCTTATACCAACCTTCTCCGATATGCTTACGTACGATGGTCTCTGCATCATCCTCATCCTCATCTAAGAACAAGTTAGCGATCATAGTGAATGCACCGAAGAGTGGTAACCCCTGTACCCCTGCAAAGAACAACGCTGAACCATGCACTGCAACCAACTGTCTAAGCGCAGCCTTCCGAACCTCGGGGTCATTCTCTCGACGTAACCCAGCTACCGCTGTTTTAATCATCGTGTAGTACATCTGTATGCCGTACGTCTTATACATCAGAGCAACTCGGCCTATACCTTTCTGGGCAAACCGAGGAGCAGTTTCTAAGACTGAACCGCCGTTCAGTTGTTGCGCTTCGTATAACGCGTTTTGAGCAGCTAACTCTCTTCGTTTCCCGGCGGATAAATTAGGTTGTTCTTTAGCTAAACGTGTTAACTCCAGCTTGTAAGCTGCAAGCATTGTCACTTGGCGGTTGTACTGCTCCACCTGATGGAACATAAATGCTGACCACCCACTTACTCTGTCGATAACACTCTTGTCTCGCCCAGAAGAATCTAGACCCAAGCTATCTGCAAACAGGGATCGGTTGAGCTGCCCACGTTCTGCTGCAAGTTGGACAAGCGGTAGGATCTCTTCAAGTTCTTTCCTACGTTCTGCGTAGCCTTCAATGTCTTTACGTACAGTGTAGTTACCCGCTTCATCCATCTCGAACAAGTTGTCCATAGAGGGCATTGCAAAAGCATCGACCGTATCGTTCTTACCAAAGGGCACAATACCGCGAATACGACGTGACCTTGTTTTGCTGGAGAGGAGCGTGCCAGATACTAGACCCGCTGCTTCAGTAATTGCTTTGCTTGCACTTCGGAAACCATGTTTACCGCCCAACATAGGTAGTACGAACAGTGGCACCTGAGATAGGTTGACCAGCGCAGAAGAAGTGTTAAACCCAATAGTCCAGATAAATGCAGCACGGTTCGCTGACTGAGCAAAACCATCTTTAGGTGGCCGCATGGCGAACTCTGCCCGAGCTTCTAATTCTGCTTGTATATCTTTAAGGGTACCTTCACGGTTCTTTAAACCGGCTAACGTGCCATCAAGGTTATCAGGGTCAGTACCGAGTATCTGTTGCTGCATCTTCGTTATGCGATTGGTGTAATCTAGACGCGTAACTTGCCGCCCAATATCGTATATCTTAGATCGCATAACCCTTATATGATCTTGGTCGAAGCCAGCAACCCCTTCCCGTTTCTGAAAGTTCTTAGCAAAAGATGTTTCGGGTAACGTCTCTATGAACGAATTCAGTATTTGATTCCTAACCGCTGCATCTACTTTTGCTGTCTCTAGGATCTCCAGCACTTCGTTAACAAAACTGGCAGAGGTGGTTTTCTTGTATGTCGGAGAGTCATTACCATCATACTCGCTATATACCAACGCACCTTCCCCATCTCGTTCTACGGTATCGTTGTTCTCTAACTCGTTTTTAATGTACTTATCACGCTCCCTAGGACTGTCAAACATCAAGAACACAGGTTCAGTGCTATCTGTTGCTTCGTTATAGGCTTGGAAGCTAAGTTTGTAATCCCCGGAGCGCATTAGTGGGAAGTAAGGATCTGTACCAGCCCGATCAGTTATCTTGTCGAAGACAGATTTACGTAACTTTTCTTTGTTTTCTTTGTCTACGTCAAGCCCGTCAATACGTTTATTGATGACAGCAATCAGTTCTTTGTACAGCTTGGCGTAAGAGTCTCGCATGCCTACGTAGATGTCTTGCCCACCGCTTTCTTTGAGCTTGTTCCATTTAGGTTGCAGCCCTTTCCAGATCGCTAACTTTGCTGCATTCTTTTCGTAGGTGCTTTTAGGCTTGGATGGATCAACACCTTCTAGGGTGCTTTCGGTTATAACGTCATCCAGCAGGGGCACGGCGGCTTGATTATTTTTAGCCCACTCATCTACTTGTTTCATGGTGCCATCGGCAGCGTTGTCTTTCTTGTTCAACTCACCGCGCTGCTCTTCCATTAACCTATGTAGTCGTTGACCTAAATCACCTAACTTCTTGTTATAGCTACCTGCTATGTCTGCCAAAGCCTGTGAAGGGGAGAAGCCTAGGAAAGCACGACGGGTTTTGCCGGATACGCCGCTCCGTAGGAACTTATCTGCTTGGTTAACAAAGTCTTCCCGAAACTTCTTGGTGGGTGCCTTAAAATCTTTCTGCACGTTACCCATCTTACGCATCAACGCTCTGACTTCTGGGTCGGTAGAGTTTTGCAGTAGGTCACCAGCACCTTGCATATCTGAAGCAGGGGCTATAATTTTTTGCAGTAGGGTATCTAGTTTGGTAAAGGCATCTGTTTTGGATAACTCGACAGGGGCTAGACCAAGTTTGCTACGTATGAAGTTACTTATATTATTGTAAAGGGCTTGTAGAGCACTTATAAACTTACCTTTCACCTGAACCTGTATCTTAGATAGTTCTTGGATAAATTCCTGACTACCGTAAGCCTCCGCAACAAACTCTAGTACATTATCAGTACCGTTTACGCCAGATAGTTTTGGTTCAACCTCTTTAAACAGCTTAGTTATCTGCTTAGTAAGGGGGTGTGAGGGGTTCTGCAATGTTGCATACGTTACCGCGTGAGCCATCTCGTGCATTAATGTGGCAGGGGTAAGTCCTGTTACCTCATCTAGCAAGATTATGTCGTTAAAGTGTTTTAGATTCTTGTCAGTACTTACTGGTTGGTACATCCCCGGTATGCGCGTAATGTGAGTTTTGTTCTTTTCCTCTAACTTATTTAACACTTGTCGGTACGCTATCGCGGTCTGTTTATTCTTTAATTCGTAGTAGTTGTCTTTACCGGAGATATCTTCTGGGTTCGCAGGTACGATGGCAACCTTGGTAGTGCCTACCATTGTAGAGAACTGTTTAGCCAACCGCTTAATTATGGGGTCAACTTCTGACTTACTAACAAGCTCTAGCGCCTCTTTGAGATTACCCTGTCGCAATTGTTGTATTGCCGAATCTGGTAGGGGGGTATCAACACCGTCTTGGAATCTAGGTATACCTAGGTCTTCTTTGACCTTCGTTATTATTTCGTTGACGGAACCCGATTCGCCTTTAGCCATACGTTCGTTAGCTTCTTTTACAACGTCTTCGGGTAATGACTTCAGCTTAGTTCTAGACTTTGTTTTCGGGCGTTTCTGAGCAGTGCCTGACAATTCAGGTACTTTAGTCTTCGTATCTTTAGCGCCTTCCGTTACCGCTGCGTTGGCTTTCCTCTGCTCCACAGCTTTTTCGTCAGCAGTTTTTTGCGCCATAGCTTCTCGGATAGTTCGCTCGGTTTCTACTGCGGCAGTAACTTGTTTACGGTACTCTGGGGGCACATTAGCTAGTGCAGGTTCTATACCCAAAGGCGACTTCATCACAGCTTCTGCACGCTCGCCAATAGTTAGCGGCTTAGTATCCAGTTCTTGACGCTGCATATCCCTACTGACTTGGTTTACGAAACGTCTTTGCTCGCCTTGTTGCTCAAGATCTGCCTCAGAAACAGGTTCGTCTGTACGTAATGTTCTGGTAGTGCCGGGGGCAAGCGCGTCTTCGACTTCTGTTTCCACTGTCGCAGTAGTAAACGTAGTGGGAGCACCCCGACCTTCGAGTACCTTGAGTTGTTCTGTGATAGACAGCCCTTCAAGGCTTTTCATATCAAACTTCTTGGGTGTTGTCCCAGTATCTTCTTTCGCTTCTTCTGTGGCAGATTTTTCTGCTGCTGTAGATGGTGAGGTAGTAACTTCTTTTACTGTCTCTACCGTTTCTGCCGTTTTTGTCGTTTCGGTAGGAGTTACCGTTTCGGTTTCCCCAAAGGCAAGCTCGATCTGTTTGTTCTGAGGCACACCCAAGAACTCGTTTATCTTAGCTTTAGTCGGAGCATCTTTTACGTCTGGGTTATCTACATACGCTTTAAGTTCGGCATTAAGTTCCGCTAGAGGAACTTCTTTCTTAGCCATAAGCCGTTGGTATATAGGTTTTGTTTTTCTAGTACGTGTGTCTGTTGGAGCGATCCCAATGTCTTTCAGGAACTTCTGACTGATCTTTTGTGCAGGTTCTGGCGCAGGTTCTGGCGCGGGTTGTCTGGCTGCTTGTGCCTCTGCCGTAGTGAGCTGTGTAGGGAATAAATCTGTTTGCGGTCTACCGGCTAACTCTGCTTTCGCTGCTGCTACCGCTTGTGATTCGTCAGCAAGCTGTCTTTGTTGGAGTACTTGGGGAGCAGGTATGTCTGCTAAAGCTATTTCCGCTTCGAGTGCCGCAGCTTGTGCAATTTCTGCTTCTAGCCTAGCTTTTTCGACTTCTACTTCATCTATTATGTAGTTATCTTGGACTTCTTTTAACGGTATAGTGTTACCTTCAGCGTCTGTAACGAAGTCTTTTTGGTACTCTAATAAATTTTGGTTGTTTTCTCGGGTTTTGGCTATCTGAGCTTCTTGAGCACGTTGGGCGTTTATAGCACTCGCGGAAGTACGGTCTGCGCCCTGTCTCTGTTCTATAACTTCATCAGAAGGCATATCCCCAAAAGTTTCAATGGCATCTATGTTTGCCGCTTCTAGTTGTTCAGGGGTAAACGCTTCTCCTTCGGAAGATATCGTTATTGGTTGGGGTTTATACTCTAGTAGCAGTGTTTCTTCTACAGACTCTTCGGTTACTTCTTCTGGATCAACGTCGCCCCTACCTCTTGACTTAGGTAGTGCTAGATCAAGTAGCCCTTGAACCAAGCCGCCAACACCTGCCCCATAGCCAAACGCTTCACCACTACCCGTAAATACCCCTTGTTCAGGATTGTAAACGCCTTTCTCAATAAGGTTCTGGGCTACACCCGCAGCCATTTCCTGTGCACCTTCAGCACCACCTGCAATAGCGGCACGTTTGACGCGACCCAGTATCTGTTTAACGACACTATCATCAACGCCATTACGGAGTGCACCTAGGACTTTAATCGGGATTAATTCAGACAGACCAACTACGGCACCTAACGCAGTAGCAAAGCCGCGTTCACCTTCGGTAGCATCAGCAGCACGCGAACGTTCTCTAGCTTCACCAGCGCCAGCGCCAACAGCTAACCCGCCAGCAAGGGGCATACCAATGCCCGGAATTAAAGAAGCAAGACCAAGACCCGCAAACGACCCAACTGCCTCACCAAACTTACCACCTACGGTATCTTCAGAGCCACGGTCAGGTGCAAAATACTCTCTGGCAGAACCAGCGGTATCGAGGATAGACTCACGAACATCTTCTTCAGCTTCTTCGGTCAGTATAGAAGCGCCACCTAATGCAGCTTGTTCAGCTAACCCGATAATCCCCCTAGGAATACCCTTACCAAACTCTTCGATCTGGTCTAGAAAGTCGGGTTCAGGAAGTTCTGGTGCAGCGATACCCCGTAGTTGCCGGTAAGCAACAGCTACTGTCTCAAAATCAGGAGTACCTTTTTTGTCTTGGTTAGCTAATATCCATTCTGCGTACTGCTGCGCTGAAGCCATACAAACTACACTCCAGAAACTACAGCATCTGCTGCTAGTTGCTCATCTGTAACTTCTTCTTCCACCACACGTTCAGGAACATCTATCCCTAGGTCTTTTAGCTGTGCATCGTAAGCATCTAGCATTGGGGCGTATTGTTTAGCCATTGCGTCTAGGATATCTTTCTTCCATTTTGCAACTTTAGCCGGATCATCCCGTATATCCTTGGGTATTGACGCTTCAGCCTCTATTGAATCTAATGCAGCAGCGCGTTCTGCAATTACTGCGGCTATATCGGTTTGCGTTTTAGCTTTACCCCTATTTATATCATTAATTAGGGTGGCCCTGCTTGACTCTTTGCTTGCTGCATTCCCTTCTCTAGCAATGGCATTAGACTCTTTTCGATAACTAGATAAATCTGCATCTGCTCGGGCTTGCAACGTACTTCTTACGTTTTCGACTTCCGCTTTGAACTGTTGCCCTGCATTTGCAATAGCGATATCGGCCTCTTGCTGCCTTGCTTGCCTAGCATCGCTGCTTTGAGTGCTATACATAGCAACTTCTGCGTCAACCAACGTCCGTGCATCTGCTTTAAACCCTTTCCTAGCATCAGCGCCGTATGCAAGTGCTCCTTTAGCGATATCATCGGAACGCGTCACTAACTTGTCGAGGGAATCTTGACGGGCTTTGAACAAGTCGTCTCGCCGTTTTTGAATGTCGCCTTCTCTAGCTGACATCGCACCTGAGATACCTGCACCTACAGAACCAAGGCTACCCCTGTTTGCCGCACCTGCTAACGCTTCTCTGATGGTTGTCGCTCTAGAAGGTTTATAGTTCTCCTCACGCTCCTTGGTTCGCCGCGCCATCGTATTCATTTCTTCTTTAAGCTCAGGATCTAACTGCATTTGTTTTCTGTAGTCTGTCCTAGCCGCTGCTTCTTCATCTATACCCGCTGTTTTAAGCGCCCCCAAACCTTGTGTTATCTTATCAGTGCTAGGTCTTTGCCCCGCATCTTTTAGGCTTTGAGGAATATCTATGCCCGTAGCAGATACTTTAGGTACATCTACCTCTACCTCTTCTTCTACACTTACATCTATCTTTTCGTCTACTTTAGGCGCACCTTGCTCTATAGGTTGTGGGATTTTAGGGCCAGAATAAGGCGCTAAGGGTTTACTTGTATCAAGTTGCCCTGTCATTTCTGCTGCTAAAGCTTCGATACCTTCAAGTGGTTTTTCAGAAGGTTTTCTAACCCCTTCTCCTAGAGGGAGCGTAGGAGGCAGTTTCTTGTATACACCTCCCTTTTCTTCTGCTAACCGCTCCCTGATTTTTTCTCGATCGATATCTCCGTAACCTCGTTCACTGTACGGCTCAAGTCTAGTTTTTTTCATCGCAGAAGAAGGCCCTTTAAGCCTTTCAAATTCCGCATCAACCTCAGACTCTGGGATTTTGTTTATTTCTGGTTTGTATTCCGCTACTAACCTCGATCTAATCACGGAATCTGGCACAGTTTCAAAATAACTATTACTCTGTGCAAGCCTAGCGCGTTCTGCAGCTATTTCTTCGTCCGTAGGTTCGTACCCTCTAACTTCTTTACCTTGTGCAAAAGCAACGATGCCGCCACCTTCAAAGTACCGTGGATCTATATTCGGTGCAGGTCTAGATAGCAACCCGCCGCCAGCCATCATGGGTCGGCCTTGGCCTTGTGCAGCACGCTGCATATTCTGCTGCTGTTGCTGTTGTTTCTGAGCAAGTGCACCACCAACCTGTTGCGCTTTATCACGCATAGGAGGAAGCCCCATACTTTGTTGGGGTTGACCCATACCACCAAGCTGCTGTTCCAATTGCTGTACTACAGTAGCAGGATTGGGTTGTGCCTGAAGATTTGCCTGTGTAGCTTTTTGTTTTTGCTGGTCGGCAATCTGCTGCAACGCAATCATCTTGATCGTGTTTGGCCCCATTGTCTTAATTTCTTCTTGTAGTCGTGGGCCACCTTTCATCATCTCAGCAGAAACGTTTCTACCCAAACCTACAGGTTCGATTGGTTGGTATGCCATTATGAAGTGCCCTCTTCTACGTCTGACGGAATTATGCCGAAGCTTTGGAGTAGACCCATGAGACCGCCAGATCCCCCAAGTAGTTCAGATAGTTGGCTAGGTTTTGCGTAAGAATACGATTGCGCTGCCAGTGGTAACCCTTGCAACAACGACTGTTGGTACTGCGTCTGCTTATAGGGAAAGTCTCGCTCTTCTTCAAACTGAGCAATATCGGCAGCAATGCCTTCAGCTTGAATAGCGCGTTCTTGTGCACCCAGATTGGCTTGGTTCTGCAGGGCTTGTAGCCCGTACTGGTTCGTAAGGTTTTGTGCTTGCTGTGCCGCACTTTGCTCGGTATTAAACTGTTGCATGGCCTTATCGTACGCAGTTTGGTAGCCTTGCCCCGTAATATTGGCAAGATTCTGCCCTAAACTACGGTTTAACTCAGACTCCATAATAGCTTGTCGAGAGCCACCGTAAGCACCAGCTTGCGTTAACCTGTTAGCATCTCCAAGACGGGTGATCTGAGCTTGCCGTCGCGCCTCTTCAATCTGAGGGTTTAACGCCGCTTGCAGGTACGGGTTCATATAGTCTTGTGCAGCTTGCGCCGTAAACTTTTGTGGTTGGAACCCTGCCGCACCCATCTGCTCAGTAGGAACGGATAGATTACCTACCCCCTGAAAGGCTGCTTGTTGGGCTGTAGATTGCCCAGCCGAAAGTGGGCCGGTATAAGCTTGGTATGGTTGGTTTGCAAGAGCTTGACCCTTACCCAACATATCAGTGACGTAATCACCCGCCCAGTTAGATAGGGAGGATTCACTACCTGTTTGTTTACCTACAATAGGATCTGCCGCTGCACCGCCTGCTTGGAACCTTTTGATATAATTTGTCATTGTTCTTACCTGCTAGGTATGAATTTGTTAGGGTTTATCTCTTTACCCTGTTCTTTATTGCCGGTACGAGCTTGTCGAACTTTATCCATCATACCGTATAACGTGTTAGCACCAGCGTTAGAATTGCCATTACCGAGGTGACTAACCACATCTGCAGGGATAACAAACTCCCCGTCGCTTAATCTGGCTTCTTGCATACCGTCAATTGTAGCAGGTACTTTGTCTGCCATTCCATCTGTTGCACCACCTAAATAGTAGCCTTGACCGTTCGGTCGTCCACCAGCCGCATACCCGTTATATCTTCGGTTGTACGCAGAAGCAGCGCCACCACCAGCAAGTGCGGCAATACCGCCACCATATTTGTACTGGGGAGAGAAGCTGGCTAGACCCCCTTGTTGAGGAGGTGGCATCATAGTGCCTACCTGCGAAGGGGCAGCACCCATAACGGGCATTGGCATTTGTGGTTGAGGCTGGGGCGGCGCACCATACTGACTAGACTGCCTAGCCATATTAGCTGCGTTTTGCGCCTTTAGATTCAGTGCTTGTTGAACTGCACGTTGTTTAGCCGAAGCTTCTTGGCCTTGCTCTGCAAATTCTGTCTCTGAAAAGAACCGCTGCCCACCACTTCCGGGTCGTCTATTGGGGTCGTAGGTATCCTGTACACGCTCTCTAACGGCGGTGTAGTCTGGGATTTTCCCTTGGTATCCTGTTTTCTCTATTTCTGTGTCAAAGAAGTCACTACCCGAAAACGCTGCTGTACCGAGCATACTGAGTAGCCCAACAGTGCCTTGATTCTCTTCGCTCTTTAACCAACTAGAAGCATCTTTAAGGTAGTCTAGAAAGCCTGCCATTTTATTCTCCAAAACTCATTATTTGTGAGATTTCGTTTAGGAAATCATAATCTACTTTACCGCCTGCGGCCATACCCATTGGGCCTACTGGTGCGCCTTGCAGGTTCAGTGGCCCCTGCATAACATTAGCGATTGTCTGGGGTCGTCTGCTTTTCCCTGCGGCTAACGACTCTCCGTAAGGGCTTGCTGCACCAAAGAACCCGCGCTGTTGTTGGTTGGCTAAGGGGTCTTGGAAGTCATATATGTAGTTGATTTGCGCCAAAGGAGACTGACTTACCGTAACTTGCTGCCCTTCAAGGTCTTCAGAACCTAAGACCATATCAAAGAAGTCTCTAGCCGCGCTCTGGTTTGCCGCAGTTTTTATTTGTTTTTGAGTATCTGTCGCAGTGTCGGTTATAAGGTCTTGAGTAGTCTTGATCTGCTCATTAAATTGGTTTTCAAGATTGGTCTCAACTTCATTGATTCTGTCGGTTAGGGTGTCTTGAGTTACCCCCAACTGAGTCATCAAATTATCTTCGGTAGTCTCTAAATCAGTAGCCAGATCTGCAATAGCTAACTTAGTTGCTTCATCACGGGATATAGCTTGCGCTTCATACTCCGCTATTTTTAAGTACAGCTCTGTTTCAAGATCATTTACCTGCTTCTTTGTAGCAAGTAGAGATAAATCTGCTTCCAGTTTTGTTTGGAAGTCTGTAAGTTGTTTAGTAATAGTTTCTTTGGTTAAATCTAGATCCGTTGCCAGCGTATCTATATTAGCGTTAGCATCGTCCAGACTTTTCTGTATAGCTACATCTCTGCTATACCCTTGATCTTCATAAGACTTGATTCGGGCAAGTATGTTTGCTTCGACAGCAGCTACTTGTTTTTTAGTTGCTAGTTCCGCTATATCTGCGTTTAGCTCTAATTGAAATTTAGCCAGAGTCTTTGTAACTGCTTCTTGCGTTGAACCTACTTCAGTCGCTAGTTCCCCAAGAGCAATGTCTATGGCATCAAAACGAGTTTTACCTTCAGCTTGTAAAGCATCTATCCTGTCTTTGAGTCTACCTTCAGCGTCCAGTACGTCTTGCTCAGTCGCTAGATCTGCAATATCTTCTGTAGTCAGTAGCGTTTGAAGATCTTCCTTGGTGGCAAGCCCTGCAATATCGGCTTTGGTTACAAGGTCAACCATTTTGTTTTTTATGTTAGCTATATCTGTGGCAGTGGTGCCTAACTTACCCGCAATACCATCTACTACTTTTTTCAAAGCATCTACTTGGTTTACGGTGGCAAATTTGCCTAACTCTGCATATAGCCCCGATGGCCCCCCTTCCTGCCCGGCTGGTACCCCTACAGCAGCAGCGATAGCATCATCCCGATCAACACCGTTAGCTTCTAGCTGGTTTATTAGTTTTACGATGTTATCTTCTAAGGTACCGACTTCGCGGTTGAAATCACCTACTCTTACATAATCGTCGGAGTCTCCCGAAATTGTCGTATTTTCTAGGTCAACTTGGTCAGATAAATCCGTGTCGTTATCTGTATTAGTGCCAGCACCTTGGTCTCCGGTACTTGCATCAGCATCACCTTGATTAGCGGCAGCTAACGTTTTGTACTCTTCTGCTACGTCTGCTATATCCACCGTACCTGATACAACGTCTTGGATTAGTTTATCTACAAGTGCCGGTATAAGATTTTCCGCTCCAATCGCAGCTAAAGCGGCCTTTACTCTATCGCTGGTGCTCGGCCCTTCGTCAACACTAGTATCGGTACCAGCAGCACCATCAGTAGCAGCGGCATCATCAGTAGGAGTTTTAAATAAGTCGGGATTAAATCCCATTTCTTCAGTCAATCCTGCGGCTATAAGTTCATCTGGGCTATAGATACCATCCCCATTTGCGTCTATGGGGCCATTTGGCCCTTGTAAACTACCAATGGAGTTTCCTTCAGGCCAAGTATTAGTATCTACGCCAAACTGCTCAAATAACCCATTAAGGTATGATACAAACGGGTCTACAGCACCGTCATCAATATCTGGCCCCTGCGTTCCTCTGTTCTCGAACGCGTCAATAAAGTCTTCGTACTCATTTTTTGTTATGTCGTCTATACTTAGCGTTTCTGCGTCAACCAACCCTGCCAGCGTATTAATTGCAGCGTCATCAAAGGTTTCTATACCTTCAGCTCTAAGGATTTCGCGGATTTGATCCGCAGTGCTTACTTCTCCAACCCCAGTACCGCCATCAGTAGTTTCACCATCGTCAGTACCAGAGTCAGTTCTATTGGCAGCGGCTTCAGCAGCATCAAGAGCTGCCTGAGTAGCGGTGTTTATAGCATTACCAATACTGCTGACAGCTCCGCTTGACGAACCGGCAGCGACTGCTTGATCTACAAATGCTTGTATTTCAGCCTCTGTAAAGGTGCCATTGTTTTCCGATATGTACGTACGTATCGTATCGTCATAACCTTGTCTAGCGGCGGCAGCGTTAGCATCACTCACATTTGTTGCAAAAGTAGTCCCTCGCTGTCCCAATATATCAGCCGCAGATTCACCCTCACCAACAGCACCGATAAGTTTTCTATCTTCGTCTGTTAGGGTATACCCTTCTGCAGCGGCAACTGCTTCTAGTTCTGCGGCTGTTATGATTAGATCATCAAACGCATCTTTTCTTTCGCCTAGTACAGTACTATCTGTAGTATTCTCCGCTACGTTACCGATAAGTTTTTTATCTTCATCTGTTAGGGTGTACCCTTCTGCAGCAGCAATTGCTTCTAGTTCTGCGGCTGTTATTGCTCGACTATTAAAGTCGTCTCGTAGGGAGGCTATTTCTTCCGCTTCATTACTGCCGGGGCGTAATACTCTGGCCGCAGCTTCAGCTTCTCCCTCGGATAACGTATACCCTTCTGCAGCAGCAGCATCTATTACTTCTTGTGCGCTAATTGCACCGGCATCGAACTTATCTTGCTCTATCTTAAGGGCTTCGGCTTCCGTAGTACCTGCCGTAATGTTACCAGCCAATGCCTCTGCTTCAGCGTTTGATAGGATGAACCCCTCTGCTGCGGCAGCGTCTTTTATTTCTTGAGTGCTGAGTGCAAGGGGATCAAACGTGGTGATAGCTTTACCTGACTCCACGGCCTCAAAATCTGCACCACCTTGGCCTACACGGTTATAATCACTATCTTTAAGTGCATACCCTTCAGCAGCAGCTACCGCTTCCAGTTCTTCTCGCGTAAGTTGTCGGGGATCTATATAGTCGGGTATATCTGCTTTATTATCTTTATAGTTGATTACTTCTTGCGGTGTAGGGTTGTATCCTAAGTTGTTAAACATAAGACGAGTTGCATCTATTTCTTTACTTCTTAGATCTACCGCACCCCCAACTAGGTTTACGTAGGCCGTAAACTCGTCCTCACTAAGCCCTGTCACTCCGTCAGTATCAAGTTCTGCAATATTACCTAAGTCTAACTGTTCAAAGTCTGGGTTTTCTGCTTCCCAAGCCTCCATAGCTTGGTCGCGTTCCGTAAGTTCTTGCCCTGTAAGTACACCGTCGCCGTTAACGTCAAACTCAACATCAGAAGGAGCACCATAGATGTTCTTACCTACCTCCGCAATGAGGTCTGCCATGTGCTCTAATTCGTTGCTATCCCCAGCAAGAGCTTCAATTTGTGCTGGTAGCAGATCTACTCCTAACGCACCCGCAGCATTAACAACTTCTGTCTCCGTCAGGTACCCTGCATCGTAAACTTCATTAACTATATTATTTTGTATTCTAGGTTGGTCTACGCCGAGAGAAGTCAAAGCTTCTTTTAGACCTTCAGCTATACCAAGTGGGTCTGCGCCGCCCTCTATGGCTACATCAGCGTCTAGCTTTACTTTATTTATTTGTGGGTTGGCGTTAATAAGAGCGTTAGTTACAAAATCAGCGGCCGCTATACCCGCACTTGTAGGCCCGCCAATTAAAAATGCAAGCATCCCGCTTTTGGTCATGTTACCTACGGCATCTCTAGATATATCTCCTAGTTCGTATAGCGCGTTTTCAACAACAGCAGTTACACCAGTCTCTTCAATTAATTCAGTAAACCCTTCTTTTAAAAATACTTCAGTAATCTCACCTACACGATTTACAGCTTCCCCGAGGTAGGTACTGATAGTTTCTTTTACATTCTTTGGCGCATTCTCAAATACTGCCCCACTTATATCGCTTATAAAATCATCAAAAAAGTCTTCGGCAGTGGCTACGCCTGACCCAACAGCATCCGACGCTGATTTGCCACTTTTACGTAGGTAGTCTTCAAGGGCATTGCCTCCGAAAAACATACCTCCTGCTGCAAGTAATGCGCCTGTAGTGCCTGCTTTTATAGCTACAGTTTGAGCCGCATCTTCCGCTTCTTCTTGGGTATAGGCTTTACCCGTTTCTTTGTTTATAGGGGATTTTCGTAAGAGGAGTTTTTGTACTTCTTCGGCTTCTTCTTGGGTATAGGGTTTCCCTGTTTCTTTGTTTACCCGCCCCTCATCTACGAGCATCTGCTTTACAGCTTCTGCTTCTTCTTGTGTGTAAGCCCTTCCTGTTTGTTTGTTTATCTCTTCTTCAAAAAGCAGACTATCTAACGCTTGTTCGTACGCACCACCAGCGGCACCGAAACCAGCCTCCGCAAGGTCTAATGTAACGCCTGTGCCGAAACCAGCTTTACTGGCTATACGCTCCGCTACCTCTTGGGCTACTCCTTTTAAGGCAAGTGCCCCTCTAGCTGCTGAAGCTGTTCCCCCAGAAGCTATCAACAAAGGGATTTCTTGCGCCATCTCAACGCCGACGTAATCGATTAGGAATTCAGTAGGGTGGTCTGCAAGTGCCCCAAATATAGCTTTAGCGGAGTCTTCAAAACCCTTCGCTTCGCCAATACGTTGCTCTATGTCTTTTAGGCTTTCTTTGAAATCAGCGTCATAGGTATCATTACCAAGGGCTGCAAGTTCACTACCGAGTTTATAGAGCGATGTATCTTCGGGATTACTTCCCATCAAAGCCACTGCCCCAGCGGCTGTCTCCATTAAACCACCAGCAGCTTTTAATAGGACTGCTTGAGAAGTCTGCATGTAATCGCTTTCGTAATACTCTTCAGCAGTCTGTAGCATAGCGTTCAAGCCTTTCTTGGCGGCTTGTGCTTTTATGTCTGTCTCAGGAGCATCTTTAAAAAGCTCGTCTACATCCCCTTGTAAATCGTTTAGGAATCGCCCAATAGGCGTTTCAGGTGCCCATTGAGAATATTGATTACCATCGTTAGCGGCTCTTTCAGGATCAATCAAAGCGTTTTGCTGAAGTATTTGGTCTTGAACAGTATCTTCAGGGAACCCAAACGTTTTAGATATAGCACTGATTTGTTGGTCAGAAAGTTCTAAATAGTTTTCTCTAGCGGCAGCGACAGCTTCTGGGCTTAGATCTGAAGGAGACCCACTGAACAAGATTCCAATAGCCTCGGCTACAGTGTAATTACCGTCGTATAATCTAGGTATTATCCGTAGCATCGGGTTCGGATTACCGTGATCGTTTTCTCGAACGCCTCCTCGATACTGGTCTACAAGATCCCGAAAAAGCGTTTGACTATATTTGTATGCCCCTGATAACTCTACGTCTGAAGGCGGCTTTATATCATCCCACGCATCTTCAAGGGACTGTGGGTTGTACTCAGCATTAGGAATGGGTTGAGGATTACTTGTGAGTCCTGACGGTGCACTTAACCCTGCTCCTACGAGCATGTCTGTATAAGCGGCTGAATTAAAACCAGAGCTACCACCAGAGCTGGTTCCCCCAGACGTTTCCGTGCTTGCAGCAATATCTGCTTCGTAGGTGTTTTCAAAGTTAGAATCTACGTAGTTTCTATAAGCTCTTACTACATTGTCCCACGTAGTAAGTTCAGTGTCGGTTAGCTTGCCGTCACCATTTGTATCGTAAGTTTTCCAGTTTGGAGCTGCCATATCAGTTTGCTATTAGCACCCCCTGAAATGATGCGCCGATCTGGTTGTTTGTGTTGCTGGTTACAGCACGGCACTCGATGTCTGTTTTCTCGGGTAACGCTAAGGGAAACTCAAAATTAATCACTAGCTCGTTACTCTGCAACACGTTAATAAACTTTGTTCTGAATACGTTTGACCCAAATTCCCTAGTGTCGAGTTTAACTGTAGCGTAGTTGTTGGCCTGTGATATGGCGGCGGTAAAGATCAAGTCGTCAACATATAGCGTATGGGCAGCAGGGACGGTGTATACCGCCATCTGCGTTTGGTTACCATCTGCGATGCTCGCATAGATAGTGCCCGTTGGAACACCAGAACTAACCCCACTAGCAGCGATATAGACGGTACCAGCAGCAGTGCCGCCTGATCCAGCAGTTGCAACAAAAGCACGATTGATGCGTAACCAACCTGAAGCATCGCCAATCTGTACCTGAGTCTGCCCATTCATGTTGACAGTAACGGTTTGCACAGCGTAGTTCTCGTCTAACCCTTCTATGGTTACCGTCTTTGCCCCAGTACTACCGCTTGCATCTGCCGTGCTAGAGCTGCTAATAAACGCAGTGAAGGCTGCTGCAGGCCATGTTACGTTGCCCCCTTGCGACCATACCGTCTCTTCAGTGCCGTCAATATCGGGGTTGTACCCAAACTTATACAGCGCCGTAGCACCAGCGATCTGGCCTTTTGAGACTTGTAGTTCGTATGGTTCTTGGACTGCCATAGCGTTTCTCAGCGCGTTATCTAGTTGGTTAAAGTATATCCGTAGTACGTTGTTGAACTGCTCAAACGACTCTTGGTTGTACACTTGAGGCGCATACGGCAGAGCTGGGGCACGGAACGGAACATTGTATACTGTGTTATCGCCAGCCACTACCGTCTCCCATCAGGCCGCATATCCAACCTCGGAGACCCCAACTGCCATGTAACACCTGCTTCCGTAGACTCTATCTTCATGGTCATCTGTCGCCCACGTACCCGAGTATTAAGTTGCTCTGTAAACTTCTCTATCGGTAGCACAGCGGATCGGGTAATTGTACCATTGTTTGAGCCACCCACTGACGCAGGTGAATTGTACCCAGAGCCAGAATTTTGCATGGGTAACAGTGTCATAACGGCGCTCGGTGACTCCGTGGTAGATCCGTCAAACGTGATATCAGGAAGTACGCGCCAAATGAAGTTGAATTGATGTCCGTCATCTAGATCGAACTCAGCGGTAGAAGCATACGCGTGTATAGGCGTGCTTGCTCCTAATTCGTTATCATCAACGCCTTCTTCCTGATTCACGAGATTGTTGCTATAAGTTGCAGCTAGTGGGTAGTCTCGCAAACCCGAATCCAACCATGCAGTACGATCCATCGTGCCATAGTACCAAATGTTATCCAGATAGTTATACACAACATACCGATCAGCAGTATCGGACTCAGCCGAGCAGTAAAACCACCAAACTTCATGGTATGCCTCTACAGTGCCCGAAAACACTTGGCGATACTGGGCGGTGTTAAAATCGTTAAATACAAACTTACGGAGGTTACAGGGCAGTGGTTGCGTGCGCCCGTCATACATGTAGAACTTGTCAATACCCATCCAGAAGGCAACACCATTGGCGTACGCTACGGCGTTCTGAGAGGCTATAGAGATGTTTTCACCAACTAATTGTGCCCCCCATACCACTGGAGCACCGACGTACTGGAGGGCATACAGGGCTGAATCAGACCATACTAGGACTTCCTGACGGGCTTGTTTGGCCGCTATAATCTCTGCCCCACGCGATAGCTGAAGGCTACCTGCTTGGTTTGTTGCCGCAGGAGTCCACTGAGTAGCGTTTTCTTGGTCTGACCAGCGGATCAACATCGGGTTTTTAGTAGCACTGGCTAGGTCATTACAGCCAAAACAGAACACAAAACGGCTAATATCCGACACTAAAATAAGGTCTTGTACGCTTGGTACGTTTGCTCCTACAGGGGCTATTGAGGCCAATGTGACGCCCCTAGAAGTAAGCCCTGCCGTAGCATCCCAAAAGTATATGTCCCCACCACGAGGCGCAAAAATAAGATCTTCCCCAAAGTTAGCTTGTGACCATAATCGGATTTGGACATCAGATGGAACGCCAACACCCCATGCACCCGCACTCCAAGGCCCAGCACCCCAACCTGTTAAAGGCGTTACTGAAGCAGCCCCAGTGTTAATTTGATAAGCTGCGGTCACTGTACCACCGCCAGTAGCACTAGAAGAAGCGTTACTAGAAGCTGTTATAAAGTACGTATTTGTTGCATTGGTGTCGATTGTAAGCTGGTATTCACCGTTTAAAGTAAGTCCCCCAACGGCAGATGCACCTGAAAAAGTGACGAAATCGCCTGATATGTAGCCCCCATTAGCGTCTACAACGCTGACCGTAGGAGATCCATTAGCGGTAGTAAACGGGTTAGTTAGTGTAACTGTCGCCCGTAACGGGGTAATATCGCTGTAGGCACCGCCATTCTCGATGTAGAACTTAAGGTTAGTCCCGACGCCAATGAGGTTTTGACTGCCAAGCGTTACCCAGTTCCACAAGGATCGACAGACACCCAAGAACGTAGCCGCAGATATACGCTGCCACCCACCAATCTTCTCCGGTGTGCCCTGCCTGAACCGTATTTTATCGGATTCGTACCATCCACCTTCGCTGGTGTAACGAGTATTTTCCCGATTAACCCCCGGTTTTAACGCTAGTTTCTGTAGTGGCATAAGGAACCCATCACATTGTCTCGCCAAATACCGGCGGTAGGGTTGTTACTTGGATAGAAGTGTTCTGCTTTAAGTTTAAAGAAGCACCGCAATCAGAACAAGTATCTGCTTCTAATTCGTTCTCGTCTATATCATATCCACATTCGGCACAGAGTATTTCTATCTCATGGGCAGGTTCTACGTTACCGTCAGCTAATGCTTTTGGTGCATGTACAGTTTTCATCGTTGTTGGTACTCCCCAGAACTAATCATTTGACAGACTTCCAACGAGCGGTCGCCAACCTGTTCAGCCCAACGGCTACGGTAAAACTCTTGTCCAGCCTCTTCGTAGTTACCTGTAGCCATGTGGCCTAAAGCCTTAACAAACGTACGCAATCGGGTCTGCCCAAGGTTAAACGACAAGTCGATTATGGCATCTTGGCGCACGGTATCTAGGTCTTTAAACCACGCGTACTCACCTAGTAACTCGTTTCGGCATCGCTCAATGTCGTTCTTAAGCAGGTATTCAATTTCATCGTTAGACAGGCCAAGACCAGATTCACTGATATTCCTACCAACGCCAATGGTCTCGTAACCAGCGGAGCACATATAGACCTTATCTCTAACGCCTTCGTGCCGCTTTAACATGTTAATTAACCGCATCATTCGTCGTGCTTGTGGGAAGCGCCGTAGTAAAAAGATATGATACTGCTGACGATCCCACCCAAATAACCAAGCACAAGATTAACAATGCCATTGTCTGTAGCAACAGGGTCTTGTAGCGTGACCAACGCGATGTAACCTCCGAAGAATAGGACGCAAGCAACCGCAATAAATTTTGGCGTCCAGTCACCTTTGAAAGCCATTCGCGCATTCTGGATATCGTCTGTTTCAAGTTTGAAAACATCTACATCTAGCTCCTTCATCCGCGCTTTAAAATCAAATTCCGCTTTCTGGATCTCTGCAAGCTGTTCAGGGGTCGCCGCTTGGATTGCAGTGGTAATTGATTTCTCGTCCGACTTACAACCCAGAACACTGGCGATTGTTTGTGCAGCAGCACCACCTAAAGGCCCACCGAGCGCCTTCCCAATAGTGGGTGCTAACGTACCGATTAATCCTTTGATGGCGTTAAATTTCATTGTGTTAGCACCAAGCCAACAATGGCGAGTAAAGAAGTAATCATGACGGGGTAGATGCCCCAGATCATACGCTCTAACTTATCAAAGCGTTGTGACCCGGAGTCTAACCGTTCCTTAATAGACTCATAACGCAAGGCGCACTCCCGTTCGTGTGTTTCGATCCTTTGTAACGCCTTACTTGCATGAGTCTGAGCCACTAGTTCACCACTTCTGCTTCAGATTCTTCAACCACTTGGATTGATTCGCGTAGGGCGTTTTCACGAAAGCCTAATGCAACCTGTAAGTTAATACCCTGTTGCTGCGCTGCCGCAATTTGATTCTGCAGATCACTAAGCTGTTTACGCAGGTTAACCACTTCGACGTAGTGCACTTTGGAATCGTTACCAAGTTCATTTACGTCATACTCCTGATCGTCAATCGTCAGAATTACGGGTTGCTGCTCTTGTTGCTCACTCATACCTACTCCTAGTTGGTTACTGTTTCTTGTTCCAAAGCTCAAAAAGCGTTTCAATCTTATCTTCTTGAGTTTCAGTGGTTCCGTCTAGTCTACCTAATTTTATCTCAATTGCATTGAGCTGTTGGCGCAAAGAAAGAATTTCTTCCTGCTGGCTCTCTAACGCCATAATCTTGGCGTTCTGAATCAAATCGTCGGGTAACGCGCCTCGCAAACCTAAAGGCCATTCACGAACAAATTTTGCATTTTCCTGAACTGTCATGCTCTGTATATCAATATCGTGCTCAACTGTCGTGATCCGAGTGTCCAACGTAATGTACGCTGTTGTCGCCATCACCAAGCCTGCACCTAAAGCAATAAGGTTCCGTAAAGGAATCTCAACGGTTGTGTCTTCGCTAATCTCCGCCACTACTTGTTCCTGCTATTCCACAGCTCAAACAGTGTTCGGATCTTCTCCTTAATCTGCTCGATATCAGCGTGCATCTTGGCGAGCACGATAACCAAAGTTACGAATCCCAAGGCGATAGGCCAGATAGCCCCGATAGCGTCTAATGCGTCCATAGCTTTGGTTGCTCATTACCTACCAAGGTACGCCAGAAGCCGTTACAGGGCTGATCTGCAAATCAATATTAGCCTGTAGGCTTGCTTCAATGCTGTCCTTGTCAACACCGTCAGCCCATACCCAATCAAGAACCTGAGACTCAGTAACGTCTGCATAGGGCGTGTAATCGGGTGACGAAGGGTCAGGTGAGAAGCCAGCAGTGCCATAGTTGGTCGCATTGTAGGTTACGGCAGTATCGCCAGTGCCTTCGGTTTGTTCTGCATTGCAGCGCCAATGGGCGACAATGATTGCCCCATCCATATCGGCTGGTTGTAAGTCGTACTCAGTGGTCGAAATGACCCAGTTAAATGTTGCGCTCATGGTGTGTCTCCTTAATGAATTATTACAGCAATTTCAGCGCGTCCATCGTTAAGAATACGATTGACTCTACCGACTGCTAGTTTGTACTGCGTGAAGTCTGGATCAGCTACTGCCTGTCCATCAATGCTGCCATCGTCTGCTGCAACTGCAATAATGTAATCACCAGCAGTAGCGCCTTGAATGTTAACGGGGACTTTGCCTGAGTAGGCTATGCGATCTACAAGCTGTCTGGCTGCTTCATGCGCTGCGTTGAATGCTGCGATGTCGGTTTCATATTGGTCAATTACTTCCTGTTCAGCATCTTCAGCAGGGGCTTGTGGTTGTACACCCACTTGATCCTCACCTCCCCAAGTGTCACCTCCAACATAAGATGGATCAGTAGACTTGACTGCAAAGCGAATAGCCTCACTAAATGTTAGTGTCAGTATTCCATCTGCCTTAAAGCCTACGATATCGCCTTTAGCTATTGATAAGCCACCGTTGCGTTCATACTCGGCGTAGTCAGCACCTGAGGCGTTAACTGTGCCGCCTGCATTTATTGAACGTCCTGTACCAGCCGCATTGCCAACTTGCATCGCCGTAGCCGCTGTACTATAGCCTTGCAAGCTAACCGCATTGACTAACAAGGAAGCCGCTGTGGCGGTCTTTGTTACGTTTAGGATAGTGTTATTGGCGTTGGCTGCAGCAGTGTTCGGAATAAACATTGTGCTGTTAGTAAACACTACATTGCCACTGGCATCCAGCGTCATACGGAGTGTCGGAGTAAAAGTAGCCCCTGCTGATTGAGAAGCATTACTGTAAAATAGATGTTCTCCTACACTTTGCTGATAAAGAGCAGTCGGCCCATCATTTTTATGTAACCAATTAGAACCAGTAAAGTATAGATTGTTAGCTAACCCCGTAGTGTTATTGTCTTGCGCGTATAGACTAGCGCTAACACCAATATCTAATACACTCCATGCTGATTTCCAAGCATCTGGTACAGTCCCGATTCCCACGTTGCCATTGGTATCGATGCGCATCTTTTCTGCGGCGTTGGTATAAAACCTCATGGAGTCCTCACCATGATAATACTGGATTAATCCAGCATACTGAGCCGTAGAGCTTGATACGGCTGAGTCAGCAAAAGCAACGTGACCGTAGCCGTTTCCATCAGCCGTATCATCTGAAAACAGTGTTAAATTACTTGTATTAACACCGTTTCCGACTACTAACGACTTGCCCCCTAAGGCGTTAAAAGCACTAGGATTTGCGTTATTTATTCCCACGTTGGCTGATGAATCTGCAACGATCACATCCCCAGTGCCATTAAGATGAATGCTAAAGGATCCATTAGAAAGGGCTCTGTTATACCAAGCCTCATTAGCGCCCTGCTTGATTTCAAATTGGTAGTCGGAGCCTGTTAGGGTCAATCGTTCGTTAGCGGCTGACCATGCCAACTTAGGAGTCGTGCCCGTGTCCTCGTAGAAGCTCACGTTGCCAGCGGCGATGCGCATGGACTCCGACCAAGAAGTGATAGCACCCCCTGCCGTTCCTGACGCCGCATATTTAAACTGTATAGAACCGTCTCGCTGATGTATCCTTGTACTAGCGTTTGCAACTATGCGACTCCATGAGTCTGAAGCTGACGTTGTAAGATATGCGTTATAAGATAAATCTCCAGCACCTAACGCATCGTTTTTGGATAATCCCGCGTAGACACCCACTTGTAGAGCGTTAGATGAAGCTGCCCACGCACTAGGAGTTACCCCGATTCCCACGTTGCCAGCGCTGTCTATGGTCATGCGAGGTGTTGTAATTCCGTTGGTATTAAAATTTAATGAATTATTTGCATGGCTGTAATTAACCTGACCTGCATATAACTCTGCACCGCTTGTTCCGTCTGCAAATAAAAGGTAAGAAGTGTTTGTATTTCCACCATATACAGTAATACCTTGCTCACCAGAACCTGAGCCAACAACAAGTTGTCTTGCTCCTGAATAAAAACTGCTAAGAGAACTCGTCCCGATTCCAACGTTCCCACTAGCATCGATGCGCATGGCTTCGGTCACATCTGTAGTTGAAGCTCGTCTTGTGCCGAAAACCAAAGATCCCAATGGATTAAAAGAATATGAAGAATATACCGCTTGGATAGCTGCCAACGACTCAGCGTAAGTACCACCTCCAACTCTAAAGTTAACTCCTGAGTACTTTCCGAAACCCGTTGAGTCTGCATTGGTAATCTCAATTGCGGCAGTAGTTTGCCCAAAGGTTGTTGAAGAATCACTTTTGTGGACAGTCAAAACGTCTCTAATGTTGGATGACCGACCGATTCCCACGTTCCCACTGGCATCCAGCGTCATTCTAGGCGTAAACGACGTAATTGCGTTGCCTGCCGTACCTGATGCAGCGGTGTACCAAACTGAGCCAGATGTTGAAGCATTCAATTCAACTCGTGTTGCAGGGCCATCGTTTTTGTAGATCCAGCTTGTGCCGTTGAAATAAGCATTGCCAGACTGGACAAGCGCACCTGCGGTAGTAGAAGAAACAGATGAGCCGCTTATGTCTAAAGATTTAAATACGCTGCCCCAAGCACTAGGAACCACCCCGATTCCCACGCTGCCTGCGCTGGTGACCCTGAGCCTCTCATTATTGCCGTTAGTGTAGATGCGGAAACCGTTGCCCGCTGTTGAGTACGCTGTTAAATCTTGGTCAGTGTTTCCTAACAGGCTGCCGATTGAACCGAAATATCCAGCATCCGTACCGCCAGTGCGGAAAGCAATGTTGCTACCCCATGCGTTGGCGTGTGTATTGTTGATGGCTAAAGTAGATGCAACAGCCGTTGAATTAAATAATCCTACAGTTCCAGAGGTATCATCAACAGTAAGCCCAGCCGCCGTAACGCTGCCCGTGAACGTCGCCGCCCCTGCGGCATTGATGCGGAGGCGTTCTGCAGCTCCTGTTTTGAACATAAGGCTTTTGTACTGTGAACCATTTTGTTCAAATGTAATACCATCGGCACTGGAAGATATAGTTAAATATGGATTAATACCTCCCGCAACAAGAGTTCGCATGTCTTGAAGAACGCCATAACTTGAGGTTTGGATGCTTAGTTTGCCACCAAGCCCGTTGTCTGCCCCTACGTCTAAATTGGCAGTAATTGTTGCCGCACCATCAACCGTCAGCCCATCCGCCGTGACGCTGCCCGTGACATTCACATTGCCAACAAGACCCGTAGTACCGGTAACATGTAAGCCGTTACCTGCCCCAGACTGAGTGATCTCAAGCCCGTCAATGCCGCTATTAGCAGCAATATTAAGTGGGCCGTTCATCCAGTTAAGGGCTGTGCCACTAGCATTAAGGTTATATACAACCTCGGTAGACGTGCCTCCAGTCGAGCTTCCATCTGCTCCAGTCTGGTTATACGTAAATACCGTAATGGAACTTACTGATGCCGTGAAGTAACCGTTAAAGGAAGTATCGGCAACACCGTTAACATTAACTAGATCTCCGCTAGTAAGCCCGTGTACAGCAGAAGTTGTTACCGTAACGGTGTTAGAAGATCTTGATGTCGTACTTATCGCTACACCTGCAATAGCGTTCTTTGTGAAAGAAACAGACCCACTGATATTAGTTGTACCGGATACATCAAGGTTACCATTGATGTCTACTAAAGCCGTGTCGATCTGCACTTCACCATCAGCTACAATGTCTAACTGGCCGTCTACGCTTGAATTAATGTAAATAGCGGCATCGCGGAACTGAACCTTTTGCGCTGAATCAACATCGATGTCGTTTGCGCCAGTAGTGTTACCAGCGGTAAGAACCTCACTAAGTTCGTTAGTCGCTGCAATTTGCCCATCGACGTAAGTTTTAACCGCTAACTGCGTAGGTAAGTTGGAGTCGCTACTGCCCCCCGCGCCAAGGTCTGTCGCAATAGATATAGCGTTAACCGTATTCGTACTGGTGCCCAAACTCAGACTATTTGCGTGAGTAACGCCTTCAACGACGTTAGTGCCATCACAATAGACCAGCATGGTCTTGCCTACGGGCACGGCAACGCCTGTACCACCAGAAGTCTTAACGGTAACGATTTGAGCGGTGTTGTTATCTACGATGTAAAGTTTTGTATTGGTGGGGCAGACTACCGTACCAGCGCCTGACAATGCAGTACCCGTGTCAGTTAATTCTAGAATAGCGCAACGAGACTCAGAAGTCGTACCATCGGCGGTGGTTAGCGTATGGGAGTTACCTGTCCACGTATTGACTACGGCCTTACCTGCAACGGCCTGTTCTACCATCTGCGTGATATTGTCGTTTACAACATCGCCCCAAGTACCGCTCAATTCCCCTTGGACAGGAAGAGCTAACTTAAGGATCGTAGTGTATTGAGTTGTCATATTCGTAACCTCATGCGGCTATGTCTTGCCAGTTTGGATTCTGAGTTGTATTTATATTAACCCAATTTGGGTTTTGTGCATCACTAATATCTTGCCAGTTTGGGTTTTGACCGGGGACTATTTGGCTCCATATATGGACAGTTCCTATTTCGCCGGTAGCCGCTACACCTGTAACAAATATGTTTACCCCAAGCCCTACAATTACATCGCCAATAGCACCTGTAGCTTGTACTCCACCTACCCCTATACTTGCGACTACATCACCAATAGCGCCTGTGGCTTGAACTCCTGTTACTGCAACAGCGGCGGATATACCTATATTGCCTACTTCACCTGTAGCTGCAACCCCCGTTACTTGTACGCTACCACTTGTGGATACAGTACCAAGGGCACCTGTGGCTTCTAAGCCTGATGCTTGAACTGCACCGCTTATAGCTACTACACCAAGAGCACCTGTAGCTTGAACTCCTGTTACCGCAACAGCAGCAGATACACCTAGGTTGCCTACAGTACCGGTCGCTTCTAAGCCTGATGCCTGAACCGCACCACTTATAGACACCGCGCCAATAGCGCCTGTAGCTCCAACTCCTGTTACCGCGACAGTAGCAGATACGCCTAAGTTACCTACAGCCCCAGTCGCTTGAAGGCCATCGACGTTGACAATAATAAGGGGGGTTCCCCAAGAACCTTGTCCCCAACTGGCGCGTCCCCAGCCTTCGTATGTCGTCGAAGATGGCATCCCTTAGTACCTAAACAATCCTGATAATGGCGTTAGTAGCATCCGCTGTTGGGAAAGTAATCTGGAAATCACCTGCTGAAGACCCTTTATCACTACCAAAATCAAGCACGGCAACTGCTGGAGTAGACCCACCAGCTTGGTAGATCAAAGCTCCACGCGCTGTAATTGTCGCCGTAGTCCACGTAGTCGTAGCAAAGCTAAGAAACGCCGTAGTACCCCCAGTAGTAGGGTTGGTAGAGATAGACAGCGTGTTACCCCCCGCAGTGTATCCTGCGCCCGTGACTTCATTACTCGTAGTATACGCAGCGGTAGCGGCATCTAAGATCGCGCTAGACGTATATAACGCGATCTTATAAGACTGCGCTGTGTTACTACTAAAATCCATTTCTCCGTCAAGTAATGCTTGCTTGAACGAAGTACACATTGCCTGTGTAATTGCCATGTTAAACTCCTTAAGTTACCGCAACTTTATACTGACCTGAACGGAAAGCATCTTCGCGTAATTTACCGTCACCCAAATTCTTGAGTAACCCTATAGCCTGTACATATAACCGTTCGTATAGGGCTACCATATCAGGCTCACCTTTCAAGAACCGGATAGCCTCAATCAACGCACCATTCAGCAAAGCCGAATCAAATTCATTCCCAAGCCACGTCGTACCAGCCGTCACAATGGATTCAGGGTAGTACCCGTAATGTAACTCTACTGCATAGTTACTGTCTGGCGTCGGGCCAACAATAAACGCGTCATCATTGAAGTACGCATAATGTGCCGGTAGCCCTGTAGAAGTAGCCTTGGGGTATGCTTCACGGATGAAGTTAACGTCTTTGTTAATCAAGAACGAATAGTTACCGTCTCCGTCAATAACCGCTAAAGAGTACGACCATAAGAAGTCCGAAGGAATATCTAGGTACGTGTTACTAGCTGTCAATGACCCAGTAACGTTTTTACGTAACGCAGGGATCTGAACCGTATTATAGATCTTCTGCTCGGCCTGTTCGGTAAACATAGCAAGCTGGGCATCTGTGAAAGTCGTCTCACAAATATCCTGAATATCTACTTTGAGCTGCGTGTAGTCCATGATTTAGCCCATTGGCCCTCGGCACATACGGCCTTTAGTCGCTGCGCCATACCCGCGCATCATAGTACCGGAAGTCTTAACGCCTTTCATGCTTGGCTTGGCACCATAAGACTGGACGCCTTTGTTCTTCTGGACTTTGACTTCTTCCATCCCAAAAACATTTTTAGGGTTATACATCGTACTACTCCTATGTAGTCGTTACTGTAACTGTTCCTACTGACCCAGTAGATATTAAGTTGTTAGGAGTTAGCCCAAACGGATCATTACCACCGCCTACTGGGTTCCAACCCCACTGTATATCTCTACTACTATACTCTCCTGATACGCCAAGACTTCTATCGGGCCTTGGATCTCTAATTGCTTGTGGGTCGTTTACCGGAAACTCCCCTAGTTTAAGTTGCGGCTGGTCTGGATTCCAGCACTCTTGACACGCTTTTATGTTCGTGTTCCTGCCCTTAACTACTAAATCTTTTAACGTTTTCAGTTTAAATTGGAAGCCGCACACATCGCACATGGCGATGGCTCTTTTGTCTGAAGCGAATTGGTTACCCATTTAGAACCTACCTGCACGAGGTACAAACCGCACGGGGGCTTTTTCCCTATCTTCTCCTGCAGCAAGCTCAAACTGTTCTTCGTATGCCGCTTTTAACATCGGTACTCTATCCATGAACTCAGGTACTTTCATGGCAATATGGTATGCCAGACCTGCTACTAAACATGGGAAGAACCGAAAGTTCATGTCGGCTGTCTCAATACCACTACCAGCATCTTGCACACGTCGCATACGCCAGTAAACAATCTGGTAGCTCTCAACATTGTCCGGTACAGGCCATACGGTGACCGCAGGGACTTGTTCCCAGTAAACGGGTATAGCGGTACCACCAACCGTGTGAGTCGCTGCTGTAGTACCCTGTTGGCCCCTGAAGCAGTTCTGTAACACGTTACCCTCAATATACCCGTAGTTAATAATCTCGTTTTCGATCTTAACGAACCCTGCAGGGGGTAATCCCGCTACACCACTAAGCGTAATTGTCGTAGCAGTGCTGGTTGCAGTAGCCCCTAACGTAATACCGGTTGGGTATGTCTGCCCACTATCTCTATGGATAACGATCTGTATAGGCCGTGATTGTGTAATTTTGTTAGGGATAGACGCGTAAGTACTGATGCTAATCCGGTTAAGGTTTAGATCCGACTGCGTGACCGAGTTGTGTGCGCCCGTACGAACGCTCTGCTCTAGAAGGTCAATGGTGTCATCAGGGAGCGCGTAGGTTGCTTGTCCTTGCACTAAATCAAGAACACCCTGCTCAATCGTCCACATGTTAATGCCACGATTCTGCCACTCAATCGTCATCAGATTCATAGAACGACGGGCAGTCTGAAGATCATACCCTGACCGTAACTCACGCCCTGCGCGCTCCCACGCCTCTTCAGCGATGTCTGTGAAGGGCATATTGAATGCTGTACTTCCTGATGTAGCCATTATCCCCACCCGCTCTTAGCTTTTTGTTTGGCTTTTACGGAAAGCTGGCCGTAGTGATATAACTTCTTAGAGGCGCTAGACATCGTTTTACCAGTCATAAGTTTGCCATCAGGGTGCTTGTGCATACCCCCTTTGTGCTCACGACCATCTTGGTAATAATGTTTTACGCCTTTAGCCACTTTGTTTCTTCCTACGTAACGGTGCTACACGTTTTGGTTTACCTGCTGGTTGCCCAAGTTTCTTCTTCTGAGCAACCCTACTCGTCTTCTCTGCTTTAGTCATCTCGGAAGACGTTTTAGGTGTCTTGGTGGATACCCGCTTTGTAGGTCTACAATACGGCGTATCGCGCTTTTCACCCTTCTTCCTACCACAGGCTTTACCTGTACGTACATCTTTCCAGTCTTCTTTAAACCAACGCTTCAACGATGCGCCTTTCTCGGTCTTTCTAACTGCCACTCTTGTTACCCCAGTTCTTAGCGCCTTTCTTGCGACACTTCGCAATAGCACCTGAAGCATAGGCGGAAGGGAAGACCTTGTAGCGAGACTTAACCTTGCTATAGCACGCGTCTTTAACCGAACCGCCTTTTTTGTAGTAACAGCGCATTAGCTACCTTTCATCGTTACCATTTTAGCAGCACGAGTGCCTTTGGTAGCGCAACCAGAACCACGGACTTTGCCACCTTTCTTCATACGAGGCATGGCTTTATCACCAGCGAACTTACGCTTACCCATAGCTCTTTCCATACCTTCGCTCTCATCACGACGGGCTTGCATACCTTGCATTGCAGGGCCATTACGCTCGCCCATAGACTCGTCTAAACGGTCATTGTAGCCTTGCTTACCCATCTTGCTCATGGCTACATCTTTCATAGACATGCCACCTTGCTGGTATTTCTTCATTCCTTTCATCTTATCAGCCTTTTCATAGTCTTTGCCTACTGACTGGGGTACCCCAGCTTTCTCGGCAAATTTAGGGTTATTGGCTACTGCAGCCATAAAATCTTGTTGTTTCTTGCTTTTGCTAGGCATCACCATTTCGCCTTATCAGCCCAGTATGCAGCGGAACTCTTGCCTTTAGCAATATTCTTAGCGTGTCTGGACTTAAAGGATTTACGTTTAGCCTTCATACGCGCAGATTCACCTGATTTAGGTTTACCTGCGGTACTAGCACCCTGCTCACCAAACCGAATAATCTTTTCTTTGCCGCCCTCACACGCCTTCACGACATGTGATTTTTTAGGGTGACTAGGAGTTCGGCGCGGCTTGTTACAGGCCATGCTTTTTTTATCTACTTGACCGCCTGCTTTATAATAGGCACGCATCTGCGTTACCGGTAAAAGACAGTCGCTGCTGTACAAGCAGTAAAAGTAGCGATAAAAACGTCGTCAGGACATCGGATGCCGTCGTCAGGGATGTTGACCGAATGCGTAGAACTCGCACTAAAGTCCAGATCTAATACCGTTTGCCCACCATCACCATTCTCAACAGTGAGGCGGGGCGAGCCAGTAGTAGTCAGAACTTGGATCTGCGTAATACGCGCAGGGCCAACACCTAATGAGCCGGTTCCTGTAATCCGTTTTGATTGGATATCAGAACTAGACATATCGTACTCCTTTAGGATGCAGCAATAGTACCGCCAGTATCTGAACGTTTCCAGTCAGTACCGTTAGAGAACGCAAGGATAGCAGCACCGGCAGCACCGTTAGAGGTGTAAATTACCGCGCCAGCGCCAGCATCAGATGCTGAAGGGGCACTTGCTACAGTATAAGTAGGAACTACGATAGTGCCCACAAAACCATTGGTTGAGGTAACGGGGCCAGAGAAAGTTGTATTAGCCATTAAAGACTCCTTACATGCAAGTTGGGTAAATCTGTCTGCATGTCGTCAGTCGGGTCTGTCAGATTTACCGGGTTATCCCGATAGCAAGTAATCTAGCACTTGTTTTTATGTTTGGCAACACCATAAAAAAGAAAGGGGCAACAAGTGCCCCCCCCCTTTCTGTACCAGCATTATGCGCCGGGTGAACCATAAATCCCAAGGGGATCAGATACACCAAACGAGTAACGCTCACGAGCCTTGTAGCGCGAGTTGCCAGTATCGAAATCAGCATCCATAGACGTTGACATCGGAGTACGGACAAAGTGCTTCAAGCCGTTAGGTACGTCAGTCATTAAGAACCACGCATCTGGGTCAGTCAGATAGTGGTTAACTGAGTATCCTTCGGGGATAGAACCGTTGTTGCGAAGTGCGTTAAGGTCGTTATCCGCAGTACCAACACGTCCTTCGGTCTCTAACAAACGAGTTGCTACAAACTGAAGATTGGGTGGGATAATCAACTTACGAGGCTTCGCAGCGATCAACAGGCTTCGCTCATCAGTCCAACCAGCAATCTGAATAACAGCCGCTTCTAAAGAAGTTTCGTTAAGGTCAGCCGCGACAGTAGGACGGTTTGAGTTAGTGCCGCCAGAGACAAGTGGGTGAGCCGTTGAAAGCAGCGTTTGCCCGTCACCGTAAGTGGTGCCAGCAGCAAAGCCGTTGTTCAAGATGGTAGCACCTTTAACTTGCTTGGTGTACGCCATAGCGCGAGCGAGAGCTTTCGTATAACGAGCAGACAGTGAGTCGTACAAGTTATCTTCGATAGCTTCTTCAGTAATACTGAAGCCCATCGCAATCGTCTCATGCGTGTAGCGTGCACTCCATGCTTCTTGTGCATTGTCATACTCGATGGCAGAGCCTTCGTTTTTAACAGGTGCAGCAGAAAAGCCGGATAGTTTGGTTTCTTCTTCGAAAGAACGGTCAGAAGATTCTGTTTCGAAAATCTCCTTAGTTTCTTCCCCATACTTAGCATACTCTAAACCAAAAAGAGCATTAAGACCGGGGAGGAGTTCTTTCAGTAATTGGGCTCTTGAAATAGCCATGATTTACTCTCCTTATACGCCAGTTGCGTTTTGATACTGGTGCATGCCCCAGTTCCACTTCACAATAACCTCTACGAAGGCATCCGCGCCAGTAGCCGTTTCGGGCACTACGTCAATGATTCGAATAGGCTGTGTAGCCGTGGTAGCTGTCGTAGAACTAATAGAGATTTTAGAATCCCCAGTAGCAGTAACTCCAGCCGTTTGGATGAGCACAGAATTATTACCTACGGCAGTGCGAGCCACGGTAGCGATGTTAGCAGTGCCAGCAGCGGTAACTGCGACCTTAAACAACGCATCGGGATCGTCAACAACATAAGCAACGATATCACTAGCAACAGTGCCAGTGGGGTAGTATTGGCTGAACAACTGATAACCCAAAGCAGGGCTAGTGTATGAACAACCAACAAAAACGCCAACGGGGGTGGCGGTAGCAGTACCAGTGTCTTTCTGGATAGTTCCATCGTTAATGAGCTTAACAACATCACCATTGAAGATGTTTGCTGCGTAGCCAGAAGCAATAGGGAACTGTCGAGTAGCACCAGCAAATACCCTTCCACCGACCAAATTGACCGGTTTCAACCCGTAAGGGGCTGATACAGTTGGATAAGCCATTAGAGACTCCTCAAATTAAAGTTAGATTCCTTTACCAAAAGTAACCTTCGTCTTTCGCTCATTGAATAGCGGCATACGAGGGTCGTTCTCTCTCATGAGGCTGTTGTCTACAGAAAGGATCTGAGCATTATTTTGATTTTCATAATGTTCGTTTCGCTCTTCTGGTAGTTCAGACGGAGCTTTGCAAAGCATCAGACCACCGATTACAACATTGTCTTTGAACCGTTCGTTTTCAACGGCGACCATTGTAATTTCGGGATGATCTTCTGCCCGTACAGGCTCCCAACCTTCACGGAGCTTCGAAGAAACATTCGTGGCGTCAACCTGACCTTGTGTGCTTACACGAACCCATTTAAAAGCATACCCGTCTTCTGGAGTAGGTGAAGGCAGAACTTCTGGTCTTGACCACCCTTTCTTACGGACTGTTTTTTCACGAGTTACTAGTTCACGGTCAATTCTGTTTGTAGCCATTATTGTTTCCTCATGTCTATAGCCGCTTGTAAAGCGTACTGTTTTGGTGTTAGCCCTAAACGTTTTGCAAGTGCGACTTGCGTGGGCGAAAGCGTAATCTTTTTAGGAGCTGTACTTCGCGTTGCGGGAGCCACTATATTAGATTGTCTTTTCGGTTTGTTAGCTACTTCACCTTGTCCCTCAAATTGTTCGGGAAATACTTGTCTCATGCGAGCATCAATTTGCTCGTAGTATTCACTGCTCTGGGGGTCTATTCCCAGTTTGACAAGCTTCGTGTGCAGCCCCAATGCTAGGCTTGTCATTTCATCGTCTTGGCCGAACCATGTGTTGGACGCTGCCCAACTGTTTGCTCGCTCATCGACGGGTACTGGAGCTGTAATTTGTTCTTCAGTTCTTGTTTGTACAGGATTCTCATCCTCTTGTAAAGCAGGTGGTTTTAGAGCATTTAACCTATCCGCCTTTATTTTGGCGTTGGTTAACTTCTCTTGAGCTTCTATTAGCTTATCCGCATCCCCTGCTTCGTATGCTTGTTTATAAGCACGTTTGGCGAGGATAGCCTCACCTGCAGCGGTTCGTTTAGCTTGCTCTAGAGCAGCCTCTTGACCTTCAATAACTGAATTTTGTAATGCTTTGTTCTTCTCCATAAGCTGTTTAGTGAACGTTTCAAGTTCTTGACGCTCACGTAAAATAGCTTCTTTTTCTCTAGCTGCTTCACGACGCTGTGCAGTGAGCTTGTTAATGCGTTTCTGTACTTTCTTAGAGTAATCGCCAAGCTCCTCTTCAGTAACGTCATCTGATACATCGTCATCGTCCTGTGCGGGAGTATCGTCAACAATTTCAATTTCATATTCATCGTCATCGTCGTCCACAAGAACTTCAGGTTCTGCTGCCTTTGCTTTAGGCTCGACTTTAGCTTTGCCTGACAGGTCAATTGTTTCTGCGCTAGATGGTTCAATTTCGATCTCAAAGTTTTCCTCTGCTTCATCAGGAAAGCTATACTCTACTTTTTGAAAAGGCATATCTTACTCCTTATGCTCGTGTGATACCACGGGGGTCAGCTACAATAGCTTCTATAGAATCATCGTTCATCAAACGATACTCTACCCCACCAACTTTAAACCTAGTGCCCGTGTTCATACGGAACATCACATAATCGCCCGCTTGGCACCACGGGCCTGACGGGAACCGGTCTTCGTCAGAATAGGCTTGGTCACCCATATCCAACACAAGTCCGATAATCGACATAATGTGTTCTTGGTTCATTGTTTTAGTAGATTTAAGCAGTCCGGTTTCCCCAAACGTCTCTTCTACTTGCGGTAACGCGACTAGCACCCTATACCCTACAGGTTTCGGTAATTGCGCCTCGATCTCCTCCGGTGTTAGCATCTCTTCAGGAGCTAACGTTTCTATTGCTTCACCCATCGTACTCTTCCATATTGCGTGAGAGGTCTTCTACATAATTGATACAGGTTTCGAGACCCCGAACCATACCTGTAACCTCCTTGTACTGAGCGAAGTCTTTAGCTCCACCCCCTCCAAGAAACTGTAGTGCCGAGGATCTATCTTCCTCTAGCTTATCTTTAAGCACGTCAAAAATGGTTTTAGCCATTATTCACCCTTATTTTGTTGCTCTATAAGTCGCATAAGCTCTACATCTAACTTGTTTTCATCAGTACGTTTGCTGATAGCTATCTTGATCCCGTCTTTCTGGGCCTCAATAGCAAGTTCTTGTTGGTCGAGCTTAAGTTGTTCCGCGTCCAAGGCTGCATCAATCGCATCTTTTTGCGACTTACGTTCCTGTTCTGCTTGGCGGAGTTGAATATCAGCCGCGTCTTTCTGCATCTTGCGTTGCATGTCCTGCTGTTTAATTTGCAGTTCCGCTTGTTGCATCTGCACGATAGGATCTTGCGCTTGTTGCTGCGCTTCCGTCTGTGCTTGTTGCTGCTGGTGGTTTTGAGTAAGTTGGGTACCTGCTTGGGCCATTAATTGCGCCAAGGATATTTCGATACTCTCGGGGAGTTCTTCGTTCGGTGCAGGGAGCGGTGCTCCAAGTTTTTCTTCCATCTGCTTACGGTAGTTAAACCCTAAGTGTTGCGCTAAGTGCGCTTGCAGAGCAGCCATAATGGCTTGTCCCTGTGGATTCTGGCCGATCATTTGAGCGACCATAGGATCTTGCATAAACGCTTGGTGCGTTGTTATATGCGCGTCGTGATCTTGATAGATAAACGCTTTCAACGGTTTCCCGTTCAACGCATCCATGTTCTCACTAACGGGGTCAGTAGGCTTGAGATCGTCTTGAGTTGGAACTAACTTATCCGCATTCTTAACGCCCAATACCTCAATCATCTGCCGGTGTAGCTGTGGCAGGTCGTAGATCTGTGGGGCAGACTGGGCCATCTGGAGTACCGCTTGGTACTGTACAACCCGTTGCGCCATCGTAGAGCTGTTTGGATCACTGACGGGGATCACGTCCACCATCATATAGTCCGCTACCCTAGCACTAACTTCTCCCCGTGCAGGGATGTAGTCATACTCAGTGGGTGCATACTCAGACATAATGGTCTTGAGCATCTTGAACTCTTGCTTCATAGCGTAATGAACACGAGCCTGTACCGCAGCCATTGGCTTAAGCGTACGCTCTAACAGCGCCAGCGTCGTTCCTACCGGAGCGTTAGCCGACATGTCAGATATGTTCATGTCACTGATAGCCCCTAACCGGCGACCCTCAGTGGTAATCTGGTTAAGCAGCGCAAGCAGTGTTTGACTTGGCTCCTTGTATGGGAGGGGCATAATGTTATCGCGGATACTACCAGACGGCACATCCACATCCTTCCATTCCCCCGGCTCGATGGGCGAGTCATCACCCTTGATCCGTAAGCCACGAGACTTCAACCCACCGGGAAGGTTAGACAGCGTACCGGCATCAACCAACTGACGAATTAGCGAGGTACCTGCACGAGCGTACCCACCGATAATATGGATCAAGCCAAGGCCGTAGAACCCAAATCCCGGTACATAGACATAATGAACGAAGTGCTGACGCTTCAGCATCAACGGGTCTTCTTCGCTCCAGTTACGCCGAATTGCTAGGATATTGTTCGTACCACGTTCAATCGTAATAACGTACGGTTTTGCAATCTCGTCTTCATCATCGTCAATACCGTCAATAATAAGGTCGGCATGGACTTCGTATATCGCATATCGATCATCGTCAGTAATAGAGTAGCCACCTTCTTCGGCCTTCCTCTTCTCGATGTCTGTATGGAACGGCTGTGGATCACCTAGGTCTACTTCTTTGTAGAACCCCATAGCCTGAAGCTTCTTAAGCTCGTTCTTGGTCTTCCGCATGACGTGGGTAACACGCTCTGCAGTCTCAATATGGGACGCGCCGTAGGGTACAATAACGTCCTCTGCAGGCACATAGATAGCAACCTGACGCCCTAAATTAGGGTCAAAGTACACCTTCTTAAACGCAGACCCCGCTAGTCCTAGGCTGTATAACATCCGTTCGTGCTCTGGCCGGTACTCAACCATGCGCTCAGTCAGCTCATAGTTCATATCCGCTTTTACTCTCTCAGCGGCTTCGGCTTTCTCGGGTGTTTCTGCTCCTAGGATCTTTACTCGTACGGGGCCAGCGGCTGGGAAAGTCTCGCTCATCGTCTCTGCTTGGAAACGTATCGCGGCTTCGGCCAGTACAGTAGAGTAAACCCCGCAGGCACCTTCCCACGGGTCTGTACGCTCTTCGTACTTGAACCCTAATACGTCCAGTCCTTTGACAAACGTATCAGCCCAATCTTTTCGGCTTTCGATATCTGCATCGATCAGCCCAATTAAATCCTGTGCAAGCCCCTGTAAATCATTATCATCTAACGCTTCAGCAAGGTTGGCATCAAACCCCATGAGGTCTGCTTCGTTTGCATCAGGGATTAACGTAATCTCCATGCTGCCATCAGACAACGTAACCATTTCAGGATCAACGATCTCGATCTCTAGCTGTGCACCCATCATACCGTCATCCATCATCTCGCCTTCGAGCAGATCATCGATACCTTCTGGTGCAGCATACAAGCCTTTTTCAATTGCCATAATTTATACTCTTAGTAATACCCGCCACGTCGTTGTTTAAAGTAACGTATGTCATCAGGTTCATCAGTTGGTAAGCGTATGAATCCACCTTGCCTAAAACGCATCAGTGCCATGACTGTCGAATCCACTAGGTCATCATGGCTCATAAAGGGAAATCCAGCAATCTCTTCAACTACTTCTTCTGCCCAGCGAGTTTCGGGCACCCATACTATACCTGATGCTACAATATCTGCTACCGAGTTTAAACGCGCTAGTTTATCACCAGATCCTCTATGAGGGGTATATTCCTGTACTGGCAGTCCCATACGGCGCATCTCCTGATAGATCGCCACACCAGAGCTTTTCTTCTCCACGATGAACGCATCGGGTTCCCAGTCAGCATACTCTTCTAACGCCAGCTCTTTTAGTTCGGGAAACTCCAACCGCTTCTTAATACTGTTCAGCAAAATGATGTTGTACGCTTCTACCTCTTCATTAAAGAAGACACCCCACGTCGTCAGGGCTGTAAAGTCAGCACGGTTGTGCTTCTCCGCAGCAGAGTCTAATGACATGATAATATACTCGCACTTGGGCGGATCTTCCTTCGTCCAGATACTCCACCACTCACGCTTAACGATGGCAGCTTCTTCCGCCGTAGGTTCCTGCTGATACTGAGCGTTCCACTGAAAGACCGGCATCGACGCCTTAGTCCGTAGCAAAGCGTCTAAGTCAAAGAACTCAGGCCACAGCGGCTTCTGTATAGGTTTACCGGTCTTCTTATCTGAAGTCTCTAGGATCGCAGGGAACTCGATTACCTCGAACTCATCAGCTTTATCGTTCTGAGTCATATCCCGCACAACGCGACCTGTCAGGTCATCCATGTGCCAACGGGTTTGAATAATCGCTACCCGCCCTCCGGGCATAAGACGCGTACGTGCCCCAAACGTGTACCACTCATAGGCTTTCTCAAACACAGAGAAGTTACCGTTAATAACATCTTGCTCAGAGTGCGGGTCATCCACCAGAAGCAGGTCAGCACCACGTCCAGCAAGGGCAGAACCTACCCCACAAGCGTAGTATTCGCCCCCTACACTGGTGTTCCACCGGCCTGCAGACTTAGAATCAGAGGCCAAATTAACCGTAGGAAACACTGATCTATAGGCGTCAGTATTGATTAAATTACGTACTTTACGGCCAAAATCTACCGCTAAATCGGTAGTATGAGACACCATCATGACCTTTTTATTAGGGTTTCTGCCCAAATACCACGCTGGATAGAAGATAGACACTAACTGGGACTTACCGTGACGTGGGGGTATGTTTACGCATACTCTATCCTTGTCCCCACCCTCAATTGCCATCAGCATGTCGGCCAGTATGCGGTGATGTTTACCCACAATAAACTCAGGCATCATCGCTTTGCAGAACTCTATCAAATCGTCGTACGCTAACTTACTTCTCTTACGTGCGCTCAGTTCCTCAACTAATTTATCGATCTCAAGGACTTCATCTTGCGTATACTCGTCAAGATTATCCAACATCACTTGGATTTCATCCTCTGTAAAGTCAAATGCGACTTCACTCATCGTCATACTCTTCGTATATCTCAGGTTCTTCAGGTGTTAACCCTAATTCTGCGTCAATGTCGATTACTTCACCTTCAAATACGATAGGGGCACCCAACTCTTCTGGCGGATTGACCAACTTCTCCAGCTTTTGACGCAGCTTGGCACGTAGATCGTCCGTAGACTGGTGCGTTATAGTGACTTCTGACTTCTCTGCAAACAAACTAACGTCTGAGATCTTACCTAACAGCTCTAGGGCACGGATTCTTACCCGTGGGTCTGGGTTCTCTGACTCTAACAGGAGCTTGTTGGTGACAAGATGTCGTATCTGAGTAGCACTCTCGGCCACAGACTGTCCAAACTCTTGCAGGATGCTGTTAGTAAGTACTAACGAGGCAGGTGTTAGCTTAGAAGAGCGGGTAACTGATAGTGTCTTAGAGGTTTTCTCTGGGTTCTCTGCGTAATCTATTGCTATACCAGCCGCTACGTCTTTGTCTTCTTTGTTTGGGGTGATGTCTAGCCCGTGTTCTGCCAATAACAAAGCAGTGTTACACGCAGCTTCCGCACGGACTTTAAGATCTAGGTACGGCATGTCCGCTGATATGGGTATACCGACTTCTGGCTGAAGCATCACTGTCATAGATATACACTGGTTAGTATCTAATGGCACCAATTTACACCAAAAATAATTTTTTGCAACAAGAAGTTGGGACTCCTACCGGGGGGTGTTCCCTATATAGAGGGGGTGGGGGGTCTGAACTCAAAAAAACGGTCATTATTCGTGTAAATTAGTAATGCTAGAGTAATGCTGGAGTCCCTGTAGGAGAAGTGGTGCATAGGGGGTAGGTAGGGGTCGCCATGTCAGAAAACGGCCAGCCAGCCAGCCAGATCTAAACCATCACGCGACCCTAGTTATTGCTGGACTATCCATCATCTCGTGTTAACTTGTTTACAAGTCGGAGGGATTGACCCTTGACCCGCAGTATGGATTTCCATACTGGTATATAAACTTAAATGTGAGATATAAATTATGGGTAATTTAAAAGCAGCAGGTACGTTAACAATGGGCTTCAATGGCAAGATGTCACTGGCACTAGCCAAGGATATAGAAAGCCACCAGAAGAAAGAGATATCGGCAATGACGGCGCGGGGTTTAGTGCTTGACCGCCTTGAGTCTGACGGCTGGACGCCAGAGGATTTTGCTAGTGGTACTGAGTCTAGGGAATGGATCAAGCAGAGAATCACCTTGGCGCTATACAATAAGGCTGGCCTCAATAGGTACCTAGGCAAGAAAGCCGATATGAAGGCCGAACAATGGGATCAGAGAGACTCTGAACAGGCAGTGGTATCTAGCAAGCTGAGGGACTACAAAGTCTCGCTAGAAAAGAGACTGGTAAAGGCGGAATTAATCGCCCAAGGGGTCGACCCTGCAGAGGCAGTTAAACAGGCCAGCGAGAAATCAGCGGCTGAGAAACTGGCGACAATGCTAGACTCTGCCAAGAAATTACTGCTAAATCCTGAGAACGAATTACCGAAAGGATTCAAGACTCAGCAACACATCAGCAGGTTGAATGATATCTTGGCTGACCTAGGTAAGACTGAACCCAAGCACTAACCAACTGGCCCCTCTTCGGAGGGGCTTTTTTTTGTCTCAAATAAATTTGATACCAGTTCCCGTAGTAGCGTGCCGCATCAGGTCGAGCCGACAGAGAAACACGTTGTTGATACCAGTTCCCGTAGTAGCACGGCGCGTCTAGCGCAGTATGGAATTCCATACCGGTAATGTTCCGCAATGTTCGGTAAAAAGGGGTAATGTTCCTGCAATGTTCGGTAATCACGACTACGTTCTACTACATTATGTTTGGTGTATTTCCGTGTAGTCTCGTGTAGTTGGGTCTATTGTCTTGGATACAAAAAGCCCTATATATATATATATTTTAATAATGTTCTGTAAATAAAATTACTTAACTCTCTTTTTAATCAAACCGTCTCTCTAACATCTTATCAGCTCCTTTGTTCCTAAAAATCTCCTGCCTTCTCTCTAAGGCGGAGCTAGAGTCTCCTCACCAGAATTACCGAACATTCACTACATTCTTTGCTTATCAATAACTTGCGCCATTTTCCAACCGAACATTACCGGAACATTCAAGAACATTCACCGTACTACACAAAACTACACCATACTCGACCCTCCTCCATCATTTGACATCAGACGCTAACCGTGTCATAATGTGTTTGTGAGTGGGGCATTCCGTCAGCACTTCACCCAGTATGGAATTCCATACTGCGTCACATAAACATCTTATGGAGATATAAGAATGGATAACATGTTAACAGCAGTACCCAACGTGTCGGCCCCGTCGATACAATCAAGCGCCATGATCGTCGAGTTCAGCGCGTCGGTCTGGACAGGACGCAAGAAAGACAAGAGCGCATCAGCGCAGGTCACCTTGCAAAACAATGCTAAGTCAGGCACCGCCAACGTCAGTAAGAAGTTGCTAGGTGATTGCGCCGAGTTGCGGGCAGTTCAAGATTTCGTTGCCAATGCGCGCAACCAGCACTACGCGCTAACAATGCCGTGGTCAGATCTCGGTCAGCGTTTGGTACCGACTGCGATGTTCTTCGATTATCAAGCGCAGATGACAGCGTTCGAGCAGGAGTTCAATCGTTTGGTGCAAGCGTTCCTCGATGTGTACGATTGGGAGATCATCCAGTCTCGCACCAAGTTGGGCGACCTGTTCAACGATGCCGACTATGTTTCTGTGCATGAGCTGGCCCGTAAGTTTGCATTCAGTGTGACCTATTCACCCGTGCCAGAAGCTGGTGACTTTCGGGTTGACATGGGCAACGAACAAGCGGCACTCCTGAAAACACAATATCAGGAGCATTACGAGGCGCAGATCACCAAGGCGATGGGTGACGTGTTCAACCGTACCCGCAAGTATCTCGAACGACTGCACAACAGTCTGGATTACAACAAGGGTGAGAAGCGCAAGCCGTTGCACAATACGACGTTCGATGGCGTGCTTGATATGATCGACATGCTCAAGACGTGCAACCTGACGGGTGATACCCAGATGGAGGCGATACGCACCAAGCTCGAAGATCAGTTTCGCGGTGTAGGTAAGTTGCCGATATCACCCGAGGCGCTCAAGGAGGACAGCCACCTTCGTGCCGAAACCAGATCGGTGGTAGAAGACGTTATCAGCAGCCTACCAACCATTGACTTGTAAGGAGAGCGAGATGGAGATTTATTTAACTTTTGAAGAGTTAGTAGTTGACGAGTATGTCGATGCACACCCACCCGTTGGTGCGCTATTGAAGGAGCGCGAGAAGTTTATCGATAACCTCGACGAGTTTGGTAGGGCGTTCCGTGCATTACCTAAAGATACAAGAAGTACGATGCTCACGTCCGAGTTATTCGTTAAGTGGGCGTCAAAGAACGCTATGTATATATCGAAACCATTCGGGGAGGAGAACTGAGATGAGATACAGCGCAGCGGAAGATAAGTTGTGGTACAAGCATGGGCGCACGATGCTGCACCCGAAGGATGCGTTCGATGATGCCATCCGTAACGGCATGAGTGAGGAGGGCAAGTATCACTACATGTATATGTATTCGAGCGAGACGATGCACTTCTTTAAGCATATCGATACGCGAGAGTATGCGAGGTACAACCGAGTGCATAGGAACAAGCGGTAAACGTGTTAACCAAACCAGTATGGAATTCCATACTACAACAACCAGTCCAATGAAGGAGGACATAAAATGGCAACATCAGCCAATCTGTATGCGGTAAACCTAGACGAGATCGCCCAAGCAATCATTGCCGGTGGTCATCAACGCACGATACTCGTGCAAGGCCACATGGGTACGGGTAAGTCATCCCTGTTAAACATGTTAGCAGCGGAGCTGCCCAAGCATGTGCCGTGTTACTTCGACTGTACCACCAAGGATCTGGGGGATATCACGATCCCAGATATCATGCGGGTCGAGGATGGCAGTGGGTTCGTCCGGTATCTGACCAACGAGGAGTTGGGTGCACACAATGACAAGCCGATCATCCTGATGATTGATGAGTTCGGTAAGTCCAACCCAGCGGTCAAGCTTGCGCTATTGCGTATGATGCTCGAACGTAAGATCGGGAGTTACACGCTACACCCCGAGAGCATTGTGTTTGCGACGACGAACCTAGGTGGTGAGGGTGTCGGTGACTTGTTACCAGCACACGCATGTAATCGCCTGACGGTGATCGAGTCTACCAAGCCAACGTGGGAGCAGTGGATCGAGTGGGGTATCAACAACGGTATCGACCCGACTGTGTTGGGGTGGTGTCGCAACAACGACAAGGCGTTTGCCGACTTCCGCGATGTGCAAGATCCCGAGGATAACGACTATGTGTATCACCCACGGTCTACCCGTACGGCGTTTGTTACACCTCGGTCACTCGAAGCTGCCAGTGATTGGATGAAGGTACGCGACAAGTTCGATGACAAGACACTAACGTCTTTGCTGATTGGTACCATCGGTGGGTCAGCAGCGGGTGACATGATGGCGTTTGCTAGGCTTGCCGATCAGTTGCCGTCTATCGATTCGATCAAGTCTGATCCTAGTGGTGCGCTAGTGCCGACCAGCGCGGGTGCTGTGATGATGGTTGTGTACAAGGTGTTAGCCACACTCGAACGGGATTGGGTTGACCAGTGGATGACCTACATGTTGCGCCTATCCAAGGAAGCGCAGGGTGTGTTCGCCAACGGTGTTCGGTCTAAGAAGTACACCAAGCAATCGATGGTGATGACCAACAAGAAGTTCACGCAGTGGGCGATGGACAACAACTATCTGTTTACAGCAGACAAGTAAGGAGGAGGATAAATGACCGGCCCAGATGATTATTCAAAAACAGTTCATGTTCACTTGGACAAATTATCTCTGAACATATTTGATGAAGGTACCCATCTTGTAATTGACGTGTGGGAAAAAGATTTTGAAGGCTCAGAACCTCTTTCTACTTTTAAATATTCC
>JACSEK010000003.1_pt1 | contig 59522 bp, 108 predicted proteins | sample 8225431 | NCBI WGS metagenome assembly JACSEK01 (sample SAMN15704673, study PRJNA253121) | viral metagenome | isolation source: viral DNA from sea star tissue collected in USA, Olympic National Park... | host: Pisaster ochraceus | collected 2013 | reverse complement strand
TTCACGGAGAAGCAGGAACTGCGAGAACCAAAGCGAAGGCTGATATGATGAACACAGTACAGGGACATCTCCACACGCAATGCTATACGGAGTTCTTTGTAGGGGCAAACTTTAAAGTATTCGCAACTCAAGTAGGTTGTGGTATTGATTTTGACAAATACGCTTTTGCTTATGCAAAACGAGGCAAGAAGCCCGCGATAGGTTGCGCTGTTGTAATGGGTGGGAAAACTGTTGTGAATGAATTAATGGATTTGTAAAATGAAGGGGATTGTAAAAAATTCCCTTTTTATTTTTTTTATTCAAAAAACATTTATATATTTGCAAGTATAAAACTAGAAACTATGACTATATTATTTGACGCTGACAGCTTACTTTGGAGTAGCTGCTACAAAGAAAAAGAGAGTCCCGATGACTCTCCTTTCAACGATAACCTTGAAGAAGTTATTTTCAAGTTTGACGAGGTCTTTATGTCTATTGTAAACAAGCTAGAGGAAACTTACGAGATTGACAAGGTTGTAACGTTCTGCGGTTCTAAAGGTAATTTTAGAAAGATGCTGACACCAACGTACAAAGCCAATAGAAAAAAAGCAAATATACCACCTCTATTGAACGAACTAACGAAATACGTACAAGAATCATACAGCGCAATTTATAAGGCAGGATATGAAACCGATGACCTTGTAGCTTCTATGTGGGCAAAAGATAAAGAGAATAGTATTATTGTTTCTATTGATAAAGATTATTTGCAGTTCCCTGCGACTATTTACAACTATCATTATAACCACCAAAGCATAAGAGTACAGACAGAACAGGAAGCTTTGTATTTCTTTTATGAGCAGATGATTGTAGGAGATACTGCTGACAACGTAAACTTTTGTAAAGGCTACGGAAAAGCATACTGCAAGAAAACATTTAAAGAATGTACAACAGATTACCAATTCAGAAGAAAAGTATTTGAACTATTCAAAAAGATATACAAAAGCAAGGCAAGAGAGAAATATATACTTTGCTACAACTTACTAAAATTAAGAACCAACGCACTATGAAAGCACAAAAAGGATATATATATAGCGAACAAATACCAATGTTCGGACACAAGGACATCATAGGATATGGCACTAATGATTTTTATGTCAAAGAAATACCTAAAAAAATAAGCAAAGACATAATAATTAAAAACCATTATTCTCACAAGGTTTGCAATGATGCGACAACACATATTCATTTAGGTTGCTATATAAATGGGGAGTTGTTAGGTTGTTTGCAGTTTGGGTACGCAATGAATCCCCAAAGCTGCGGTTCTTTAGTTACGGGTACTGAATTAAACCAATACAAAGAACTAAACAGAATGTGGTTTGATGATAAAGCAGAAAAAAACACAGAAAGCAAAGCAATATCTTATAGTATTAAATACATAAAAGGAAAGTATAAAACTGTAAAATGGATTCAAAGTTTTGCAGATGAACGTTGCGGTGGTTTGGGGATAGTTTACCAAGCTGCAAATTTCGGGTACTATGGCGAACACGAAAGCGTTTTTTGGACTTTTGAGGGCGAAGTTTATCATAATAGTAGAATCACAAATGGTAAAAGAAATAAAAAAGCAGAATTAGAGAGAAGAGGATTTAAAGAAAAAGCAGTAAAAGAAACGTTAAGACAATTTAGATATATTATTTTTTTAGATAAAAGTTGGAAAAATAGATGCACTAAAAAAGAACAGCCTTATTTAAAACACTACAATAATGACTAATATGACCGAAGAAGAAAAAAGAGAATATATTTGGTACGCTTACAGAGATACACACGAACTCTACAAGGAGGGAATGGAAATAGAACAATTAGAGGAAGTTCTTTTGTTATATGAAGAAGAAGAACTATATTTGCATTGTGCAGGAATCAAAGAAGCAATAGACGACATAAAACAATCACAAATAAAAATTAAAAAAAACTACTAATTTTATAATAATTAGTATTAATTTTGAAAAGACAATTAAAAACTAAAAGAATGAAAAGCGTAATCGAAGAAAAGAAACTGACAGAGTTAGAAGTTTGGAACATCGTACAAGAATGGTACACGAACGGAATGTATGGGGATATCCTGCAAGACGAAGAGGGCAACGACTTGGAAGAAATATGCGAATTTAACACTATGTTAATTGAAAAAGAAATATATAAAAACTAAAAGAATGGGACTATTAAAAAACAGAGTAACACTGCAAGTAATCAAAGAAGAAATAGAGGACTATTTTAAAATAGAATTAGACAGCAAAGCAAGAAGAAGGGAATTGACTTATCCTCGAAGCATTTACTATATGCTAGCTAGAAGGCACACAACGCATTCTTTGAACGAGATAGGAAAGTCGATAGGAAAGAACCACGCAACTGTCTTAAATAGCTTAAATAAAACCTTTGGCGAACTAGATTATGAGCCTTACTATAATTTATTTTATAAAGAACTAGAAAGAAAGCTTTGCGGCTTTGAAACAATAGAAGAAGAGAACAAAAGATTGATAGAAGAAAACGAATCCTTGAAACTAAAGGTTGCAGGATTGAAAGAAATAATTTTAAAAGATTTAACAAGTGGAACATTTAGATGAGATACTAGAAAGATTGCAGAACGAAGAAAGACAATTAAACATAATAGACGAAATAAAGAAACAAGATGACAAAGATAGACAAGATAGAAGCGAGAATTGAAGAAGTATTAAATAACGATATTTCAAGCAACAAAGAAAGAATTGATTTACTCCTAGAGATAGATGCAGACAACGTTGCAGAACTAGGAAAGAACTCTAGCAAGGAGGACAGAAAGAAAGTAAAAAGAAACAGCCTAAACATATACAGAGCGATTAAGAAGATTGACAAGGTAGAAGGCGAACTATTATTAAAATGTATAGACAAATAAAATGGAAGATAAGATAGTAAACAAAGTACTAGAAGCGTACAAGAAGCGTTCTAGTGAAGGAATAGAAAAATATGGCACTACGTTAGAAAGAAACGATTTAAACGTATTAGATTGGCTACAACACTTACAAGAGGAACTAATGGACGCAACGCTTTACATAGAAGCATTAAAGAACAAACTATGACAACAGACACATTAATAACAGGAACACTTATAGCAGTCTTTTTAGGACTAATGATAACACTTATAAAGATACAACTATGAAGATAACAAATGAAGATAATATGAAGCTTATGGCAAGGTATGAAGACAACTATTTTGACCTTGCTATTGTAGACCCGCCTTATGGGATTGATGTTACCAAGATTGCGTTGGGCAACGGAAAAAAGAAAATAAGTAGAGGTTTATCAGATTGGGATAGTAATATACCCGATGCTGAATATTTTGAAGAATTAAAAAGAGTAAGTAAAAATCAAATAGTGTGGGGTGCTAATTATATGACAACCCACCTTCCTCCAAGTATGGGGTGGGTGTTTTGGGATAAAGGCACGGGTGCAAATGATTTCAGCGATGGCGAACTTGCATACACAAGTTTTAATAAGGCATTAAGAAAATACAAAGTTAGTTGGGTTGGTGCAAACGCTAACAATGGCACTCCAAGAATACACCCAACAGAAAAGCCAATACGACTTTACGAATGGCTATTAATGAACTACGCTAAAGAAGGGGATAAGATACTTGACACACATCTCGGAAGCGGCTCAATAGCTTTAGCTTGCCACAATTTAGGTTTTGACCTTACTGCCTGCGAACTTGATAAAGAATACTATGAAAAAGCTATGAAAAGAATCCAAGAACATAAGAATCAAATACGAATGTTTTAAAAAGAAAAGAAATGAAATTACAAAGGTGGGAATTAAAAATAGGAATAGTAAAGGGTTTGGTATTTGGTGCTAGACCCTACGAGTACAGAAGCGAAGAAGTCTATGAAGTAGACCACGTTATTTATTTAGGGATTTTTCAAATAATATTTACAATGATTTACGAGATATGAGAACACTAAAGAAAAGAATCAAACAATTCATAAAGGACTTATGTTGGGTTATATTCTCAATACTACTAATAGTATTTATAGGTACTCCACTATTCATTTACTCGTATGGAGATAGATTAACTTCGAAAGGCTTTATGAGATTTCTAACTCTTTGGTTGTTGGTATTTATTTTATATCTTTTTAACATTCTCAACAAGACTTTGTTTTAAATAAAAGAATCAATAATGATTTTATTTGATTATGGACGGAAGAAAAAACAACAAAGGGCACAAAGGAAAAGCAGGACGTAAAAGCAAGTCAGAAGAAATGCAACTGATTGAGATGCTAAACAAGCACATCGACAAAGATGAAGCTATCAAGGTATTGAAAGCAAAGATAAACGAAGGAGACTTCAAAGCCTTGCAGTTGTATATGAACTATATGTACGGGAAGCCAAAAGAAACAAAAGACGTTACTGTAAACGCAGAGCAACCACTATTTAACATAGACTTTAATGAATAACTCTAACATAGAGATAACGACTGCGCTTAAAAAGATTTTAAAAATACAAGAATTAGGAGGAAGAAAAAAAGTAATTCAAGGAGGAACATCAGCTTCTAAAACTTTCTCTATTCTTTTAGCGTTAATAAACCAAGCGACCAAAAATGATATGCTTGAAATCTCTGTTGTATCTGAATCAATACCACATTTGCGTAGGGGTGCTATTAAGGACTTTCTTAAACTGATGATGATGACAGGAAGATATAGGGACAGTCATTGGAATAGGTCGTCTTTAAAGTACACATTCACAAACGGGTCATATATCGAGTTCTTTAGCGTAGAGCAACCCGATAAGCTGCGAGGTGCTAGACGTAATACCTTGTACATAAACGAAGCTAACAACGTACCATTTGAAGCCTACAACCAACTATCGATAAGAACGAGCGGAGATATATGGATTGACTTCAACCCTACTGCAAACTTTTGGGCGCATACCGAAGTAGTTGGAAACGACGATGCAGATTTTATTACACTTACATACCTAGACAACGAAGCGTTACCCGATACTATTGTGGCAGATATAGAATCAGCAAAGGAGAAGGCAAAAGAAAGCTCGTATTGGGCGAATTGGTGGAAGGTGTACGGATTAGGTCAAGTAGGTTCTTTGGAGGGCGTATGTATTACCGATTGGAAAGAAATAGATTTGCCAACAGAAGCAAGGCTATTATGTTACGGAATGGACTTCGGGTATAGCAACGACCCAACTACGTTGATAGGTCTATACAAATACAACGATGCTTATATATTTGATGAGGTTATCTATCAAAAGAAAATGCTTAATAGTGATATATCAGACCTGTTCAAAGCAAAGGGAATTAAAGAAATAGTTTATGCAGATTCAGCTGAACCGAAATCGATTGCAGAATTAAACACATACGGGCATCAAGTTCTTCCTTGCACCAAAGGAAAGGATTCGATAGTGTACGGGATTAACTTAATAAACCAAAACAAAATCTTTGTTACTAGACGAAGCAAGAACCTAATCAAAGAACTACAATCCTATACGTGGCTAAAAGACAGAGAGGGCAACACGGTAAACAAACCAATAGACGCCTTTAACCATTGTATTGATGCAGCACGCTACGCAATTACTTCACAACTAGAGAACCCGAACAAAGGGCAATACTTCGTTTATTAAAAAAAAAATAAAAAAAAGTTGAAAAAAGTTTTGTAGTTTATTAAAAAGGTTTTATATTTGTATCAAACAAAACGGATAAACATTATGAACTATCAAGAATTTATTTTAGAAGCTTTAAAATCAACAGAAACAAGACCTACAAAAGACGAAATGCAATTTGCTTACGTGGTTCTACACCAAGGATTTGGATTAAATCCAAGTGAGTCAATAAAGGAAAGTATTTCATTAAGTGTATAAACAGAACCAACGGGAGGGAAACCTCCCTTTTAAAACTTAAACTAATGGAACAAGAAGAATATCTAAAAGCAAGAATCAAGGCTCTCGAAGAGGAACTTGAAAGAGTAAGAAAAGAAAAGCTATTTTTAGCGAGTGAATTAAGATTTTGTAAAATAGAACTATTAAGAAAGTAATTATGAAAGCAGGAAACGAAAGCAATTGGGAGTTATTAGGTTACAGCCTACTATATTGGGCTGTGTTTTTTACAATAGGTTTTTTCATTGTATAGTATGCCTATCTCAAAAGAAATGCAGGACATTCTAGATATGTCTAAATGTCTGAAGAACGGAATCAAGGTCGAAGCTGTACCACAGGAACAGGTGCGATTTGGAAAGTGCAAGATACAGGTAACACGCAACGGAGTTACAAAACTAGGCGACCACTTGTACAGCCAAAAGAACGGAGAACTGAACGAGCAAATAATTAAATTGTATAACCATTACGCAAAGCAATTAAAATGAAAATAGAGATAACAATCCCCGAAACTCTTGACGATATAACGCTAGAGCAATATCAAGTATTTAGCAAGATAGAGGAGCCAACGATAGACCAAACACTCACAACGTTCTTAAATATCTCACAGAAGGAACTCAATATGTTGCCTGCTGACAAAATAGAGGGATTTGCTGAACAGATAAATTCAGTCTTTGAACAAGATAAGCAATTCACTCCTGCATTCATTTTAAATGGTGTTAAATACGGATTTATCCCAAAGTTGGATAGTATAACCTACGGAGAGAATAAAGACCTTACAACGTATCTAAATGACTTTGACAATATGCACAAGGCTATGGCTGTAATGTATCGACCTATCACTCACGAGCAAAGAGGTAAATATTTGATTGAGGATTACGAGGGTTCTGCCAAGTATTCGGAGGTAATGAAACAAGCACCTTTATCGGTTGTACTAGGTGCAACGGTTTTTTTTTACAATTTAACCAACGCATTGCTGAAAGCTATCCCGAACTATTTGGAGGAGGAACTTCAGAAGGAGTCAAAGGATTTGCTAAAAAGTGGGGAAATTACGAAGAAGCAGTTGCACTCGCTGATGAGAAAGTTCAAAGAATTATCGGAGTAGAAATAGGTACTCCTGTATCACGTTATCCTTTACACGCTTGCTATTTGTATCTAGCTTACTTAAAAGACAAGACAGAGTTCGAGAACAGAAAAATTAAAAAAAGTTTCACATAAATTTTGTAATTCAAAAAAAGGTTTTATATTTGCATTGTCGCAATGTCGCGATAAACTAAATTTTTTTATTATGAATTACTCTATTGACATTTTTAATAACTCTAACGAAACTTTTGAAAACGATGCTTGCATCATTAACCTTTTGACCGAAGAGGTTACTTGGAAGGCGGGAATGTTCAACCCTAAAATGAGCAATGACATCAAATATTGGTTTAATCAAAAAAGCAAATAATATGCAAGAAATTATTTCACAACTAAAATACGACATTCAGCAGATTGAAAGCAAACTTAATTCAATCAGCAGCACAAGGGTCAAAATGGAACAATGGAAAGGTAAACCAATATACCAAGGCTGTGAGGAATCCATTGAGACGTGGCTGAAAGAAATTGAAGAACACAAACAAATGTTTTTTGATTATTCTGATAAACTTAAAAATATTTAATTATGGAAGAAATTAACAATTGGCTCGAAGATATGACTTTTGAATTTAACAACGACTTTCTAGGTGTAAACAAGTCTAAAATAAACGATTTGCTTTCTGATAGAGATATAGACAAATTAAAAAATTAAAAAAAAACCAAATAAATTTTGGTAGTTTAAAAAAAGGTTTTATATTTGTACCATAATCAAACAGAAACAATAATTTAAAACTCAATATTATGACTTACGAAATGGCTTTACAATCTTTAAAAAACGATTTAACTTATGCTTGGGAAACTAGAAACCAAATAGTAAACGATGAGACTATGGAGTTCGAGGAAGAAACCAATACATTCAAGAGAATGGAGAACTCTCAAGATTTCTTTTTTGGAATTGACCCCGAAAATATGGCTATGTTGAAAGCTATCAAAAAATCAGCTTCAAAAAGTTATTCAACTCTAGGTTTAGCTATGGATATCTTGAGAGGTAAAAAGATTAAATTCTAACAACTTAAACCACAACCGAAAGAAGCCTTCATTTAACAATGAGGGTTTTTTTATGTTTTAAAATAAAAACAAAATGGCACAAGGATTTTACAATCTTACAGACAAGCTAAAAGACGAACTTTTAAAAGACCCGTTTGTCAATACAGTAACATACGGAAACATCTTTGAGGTTGATTTGAACAAGCAAACAATCTTCCCTTTATCTCACTTCATCGTAAACAACGTGGTCGATAGAGGTCAAACGCTTTTATTTAACATCTCTTTGCTTTGTATGGATTTGGTAGACGAATCTAAAGATGACACAGAGGACGAATTTGTCGGTAACGATAACGAGCAGGACGTTCTTAATACGCAGCTTGCAGTTGCCAATCGTGTTGGTGCTATGCTCAAACGTGGCGACCTGTACAGAGAAAAATACCAACTAGACGGAGAAATATCTTTAGAGCCTTTTGTTGATAGATTCGATAACAAAGTAGCAGGTTGGACTGCGACCTTCAACGTAGTTATTCCGAACGAGATAACAATATGCTAGAAACACAGAAAGCACTTCAGCGATTTGCTAAACACGTAGTTTCCCAATCACGTGCAAACCTCACTAGAGGTAAAAAGAGGGCTTCTAATGGACTTTATGATTCTATTGGGTATGACTTAAAGGTGCATAAACAATCGTTCAGCCTGTCGTTTATTATGGAGGAATATGGTATGTTTGTCGATAGAGGTGTGAGAGGTTCTAATCCAAACCTTGTGAAGAACGGAACGCAGAAAGGCGGAATGTCACCTTATTCATTCAAGCAAAAGATGCCACCATTGAAATACATACTTCCGTGGGTCAAGTTAAAAAAATTAAGATTAAGGGACGAAAAAGGTAGATTCAAAAAAGGGAATTACAGAAGCATTGCGTTTATGGTTCAGCGGTCTGTATTTGCGCAAGGAATTAAACCCACGATGTTTTTCACTAAACCATTTGCAAAAGCGTTTAGAAACCTTCCTAGCGAGTTGGTTGAATCTTTTGGCTTGGACATAAAAGACTTTTTTGACTTTACACAAAAATAATTTAACATAGTACTTTGTTTGTTGTTTTAAAATAAAAACAATGGGCAAAATAAACGTTCGCAGTCCTTACTACATTCACATAACAGAATCAAACCTAGACTCTGCTAAATTAGAGTTATATGTTTACACGGGAACACAAACAACCGACAGGGGTTCGATAGATTACACTATCAACTCAACTGCTGTAAATGAAAAAATTACATTTGACATTTCGGAACTTGTCAAAGATTACATTGAAACAACTTTCAACGGGTCTTACACTTCTTCTGCTGTTTGGGTAGATTACCAAATCACTAGAACAGTGAACAGCGTTGTACAAACTCCCGATGCTTTTGTACAGCTTACAGGCTTCGACGGGTATGGCTATTTTTCAGAAGGTGCTAATCCACAAAATGATTCTGTTGTATTGCAATCAAATAGCTTTATTCAAACGAATGACTACGCTAACATAAACATTCCTGTACACGTAACAGAAAGCACAGATGTAACGTATTTTAAGAATGGAGAAGTAGTATTTCAAAAGACGCTTTCAAACTCTAGCGAATCAACAGACGCAATACAATACGTATCAAATTCTTCTTTGGATTCTGATGTGTTTTATAATAGAGTAATCGCAGATGGTGGAACTATTGAAGCATTTAGTTGCGTTCAAGACATTGCGAGCGATGTTTATGCCGAATATGATGCTGACAAGATTTACATTGATAAGGGAGGAGATATAAGCGTTATAACAATACAAGAAGTTGAAGAATGTTTGCATCAAACCTACAAACTTACATTTGTAAATAAATACGGAGCATTGCAAGATTTATGGTTCTTTAAGCGTTCTGTTTTATCAATGGGTACAACTCAAGAAACATACAAGTCTAATATTGTAACAGACGGAAGTTACTCTATAAACAACCATCAAAAGAGAATTTTAAATAAACAAGGAAATGAATCTTTGACTTTAAATTCGGGCTTCTATGCAGAAGAATACAACGAAGTATTTAAACAACTTCTTTTATCTGAACAAGTTTGGATTGATTACGAAACCAATACTTTGCCTATAAATATAACTTCTAGTTCTTTAACTTTCAAAGACCAATTAAATGATAAATTGATTTCTTATGAAATAAATATAGAATTTAGTAATGATATTATCAATAATATAAGGTAATTAAATTACCACTAACCCACCAAAGTTACAAAAAAAAATCGACAAAGTCAATAGGGTTTAAAAAAAGATATTAACAATGCAGCAAGTACAGCTATACATAGGAAACGAAAGGGTTGAATTATTTAAAGACGAAACTATTTCTTTGACAGAGAGCATTCAAAACGTCAAAGACGTAGCGAAGGTGTTTACTGATTTCACAAAGACATTTACTGTTCCCGCTTCCAAGACTAACAACAAGATATTTAAACACTATTATAACTTTGATATAGTAGGAGGTTTTGATGCTAGACTAAAAACAAGCGGAAGCATCAAGCTGAATGGTGTTGATTTTAAGAAAGGAAATATAAAACTTGAGGGAGTTGATTTAAAAAACAACAAACCAAATGCTTACAGGGTTACATTCTTCGGAGATTTATCAGACTTAAAGGACTTGATAGGCGAAGATTTATTATCCGATTTGGATTGGTTGGATAACTTTGAAAAAGAATATAGTACAGCAGCTGTAAAGGACAATTTAAAAGGGGGCAATACTGATTATACTATTAATTCAGTAACGTATGCAGGTGCTATAAAAACAGCGTTGATTTCGACAGGGTCAAGACTTTATTACAATAGTGATTCGGGACATATTCACGACGACAATAATAGCGGTAATTTATTTTACGAATCGGGGACTTCTCACGAACACGGTGTTTTTTGGAAAGACTTAAAATACAGTATCGCAGTTTATGTGATTGTGAAGGCTATCGAAGAAAAGTATGGTATCACTTTTTCAACTGACTTTTTCACGTACACAAATACAGCCTATTCAAGTCTTATGATGCTTATGCACAGAAAGAAAGGAGAAGCGGAAGCAGAGTATTCGACAGGGATACGTTTGTATCAAGAGCCTGTTGTTGATTTCAATCAAATTGGTGCTATTTGGTCAGCAACACAAGACGGAAACAACTACACGGTGGCGGGAAGCTATAACGGATTCACTACTTCGGGACAATTTGGTGCTACTACACAAGTTTATTATAGTTATTTGATAACATTGGATGCAGTAGACAATAATATCCCTTATAACGCTTATTTGTACTTTACAAGTGCTGCAACGGGAGTAAAAACGTTGATAGACGAAATACAGGGTGCAGTAGACCCTTCAAGCTTTGGAGATTTGGCTTTGATTAACAAAACAGCGGTAGGCGAATACTCAATAGTAATAGAATCAGCTGAAACTCTTACTTTTACAGCGGGAAACATATATGTGGAATCTCGAATGGTTTACCAAACAACAAGCATCGGTTCGGGTGCATCAAAAGGTACTTTGATTGACACGGTTATTGAAGAAAAATTTGCTTGGTTGCCTACGCAACAACTTCCTAAAATGAAAGTATTGGACTTTCTTACGGGATTGTGGAAGCTTTGGAACTTGACAGCGTACGTTGAAGATGACGGAACTATAAAAGTACAGACATTAGACAGCTTTTATTCGGGAGGAACTGATTACGATATTACGCAATACGTTGATGTAAATTCAAGTGCTGTAAATATCGCTTTGCCTTACAAACAAATAAACTTTAGATTCAAAGGACATAAAACTCTTTTGGCTTCTAAATTTGAACAGCTACAAAACAGAGAGTTTGCTACGCTAGAATACAAAGGAGAGAATCCTAATAATTGGGTGGGGCAAGAATACAAGGTAGAAGTACCTTTTGAAAAAATGGTTTACGAAAGACTTGTAGATGATGAAACGCTAGAAACCAAAAATATTATGTACGGGTTTATGGCAGATGACAATCAAGAGCCTTATATCGGAGAGCCTTTGTTACATTACGCTTCATTACAGAATCCTACTCAAAACGATGAAGGTATTTCTTTTAGAGATACAACGACAAGTCACAGCGAAATAAAGGTATCAATTTTTATGCCTTCTAATCAAATAATATTGACATACATTTATAACAGTAATAGTATAAACTTTTATTCAGAGCTAGACGAGTGGAGCAACATAACAAATCCGTTCAGTTTATTTGAAACAAGATACAAAAATTACATTCAAGACGTTTTTAACGAAAAGAGAAGGATAACCAAGGTAAAGGCTTTTTTACCTCTTAAAATTATATTAAAACACACCCTAGCGGACAGATTTGTAATCGCAGGACATAGGTATAAGATTAACAGCATCACAACGAACCTACAAACAGGCGAAAGTGATATAGAACTATTGAACGAAGTATGATATTTAAGTTACTAAACAAATACGACTATTTCAACGAGTGCGAAGAAATAGAAATAGCAAAAGGGAAGAACAGGCTTCCTTTGACGTTATCTGAAGGAATTAATCAAATGAACCGAAAAAGAAAATACAAGAAATGATAAAAGAAACTATTATAATAGATGCCGAAACAGGCAAGGCAGAAAGTAGCGTTGATAAATTAGCCAAAGCTATTGAAAAGCTAACCGATTCAGTTGATGATTTAGGAAAGGAATCAAAGGAGAGCATTGACAATATCGAAGAATCTGCCAAGAACACAGAAAAAGGTGTTAAGGGTATAGGGAAGGCTTTTAAAGGACTAGGTACAGCAATAAAAGCTGCGGGTATTGGTTTAGTTATTGGTGCATTAGCTACATTAAAAGAAGTTTTCGAGAGTAATCAAAAAGTTGCCGACCTTTTTAATACTGCTTTTGAAGCCACAAGCTTAATTTTTAATGATTTTGTTGATTTTATAGTAGATAACACTCAAACAGTTACAGACTTTTTTAAGGATGTTTTTGACAATCCTTTGGAGTCTGTTAAGTCTTTAGGCGATGCAATTCAAGAAAACTTAATTGAAAGGTTTAATTCTGCTTTAGAGGTTTTTGGATTTGTAAGCGAAGCATTATCAAAACTTCTTGAAGGAGATTTTAAAGGTGCTTTGTCGTCTATAAAAGAAGCGGGTACTGAATTAGTCGATGTATTTACAGGTGTAGACGGAACTACTGAAAAAGTAGCCGAAGGTTTATCGAAAGTAGCAAGCGCAGCAGCGGACTACGGAAAAAAAATCGTAAAAAACGCAAAGGAAAACGTAAAACTGCAAAACGAAGCAGAACTTGCAACTGCACAGCAATCTCGACTTGTAGAGCAATACGACAGACAAGCTGAAAAATTAAGACAGATAAGGGACAATGACCTTTTAACATTGAAGGAAAGAACTGCGGCAAACAATGAACTTTTAGGGGTTTTAAATGCGCAAGAGGAAGCAATGCTAAAAGAAGCAGATGCTCAAGTAAAAGCGGCACAAGCGGCAGTTGATAAAAATGATAGCATAGAGAACCAAATAGCCTTGACCGAAGCACTAGCCAACAGGGAGGGAGTTCTTGCACAAATTGAGGGATTCAGAAGCGAACAAGAATCAAATAGGGTTGCTTTAAAAAAAGAGGAACTAGAACTAACTAATTCAATAACAGAAGCGGAAGGAGAAAGAAAAATATCACAACTTGAAGCAAATGCTGAACTTTTAACAAACGAATACGCTAAACTACTAGCTTTAAGAGCGGCGGCAGATGAGGAAAAAAGAATACAAGAGGACTTACTAACCGCTAAAAGAGATTCGTATAAAAAAGGAACACAAGCCTATAAAGATGCAGACAACGAACTCTTGGCTTTTCAACAAGAAAACACACAGAAAAAAAATGAATTAGACAGAGAGATTGAACTATCCAAAATAAACGCTTTTGAAACCGCTGCTAATTTAGTAGGTGCTGAAACGGGTTTAGGTAGAGCGTTATTAGTAGCGAAGCAATTAATAGCTGCTAAAGAGTTAGCTATTGAAGTAGGTAGAACAATAACTTTCTCAACACAAGCGGCTGCTCGTTCAGCGGTAGCCGTTGCAGAGGGTACTGCTCAAACTGCAAAGATTGGATTTCCTCAAAACATACCTATGTTAATCGGGTATGCTGCTCAAGCAGTTGGGATTATTGGCGCAATAAAATCAGCAACAAAAAAAGCAAAAGCACCTATAAAAACACCAAGTGCTAGTAGTATTACAGCAAGTGTACAAAGTGCAGCACCAACAGCACCGCAATCTCCAAGCTTTAACATTGTAGGAAGTAGCGAAACGAACCAACTAGCCGAAGCGATAGGCTCACAATCACAACAGCCTATTAAGGCTTATGTAGTTTCCAACGATGTAACAACAGCGCAAGAGTTGGATAGGAACATTGTGGAATCTGCTTCGCTATAAAAACAAAAATTAATTAATAACGTTTTAAAATAAAACAAATATGCTTCCATTAGTTGAATTAATAATAGACGAAAACGAAGCTACGGACGGAATCGAAGCAATCAGCTTGGTTCATACTCCTGCAATCGAGGAGAACTTCGTAGCCTTGTCAAAGCAAAAGGTAGAATTAAAGACATTAGACGAGGAAAAACGTATCGTTGTTTCTTTGGCTCTTATTCCCGATAAGGAGATTTACAGACGTAATTCCAAAGGCGAGGAGTATAACATTGTATTCTCAAAAGAAACGGTAAGAAAAGCGTCTGAATTGTACTTTAAAAACCTAAACAACAACAACGCTACTTTAGAACACGAAGAAAAAACAGACGGAGTTTCTGTAATTGAATCGTGGATAGTTGAAGATGTAGAAAAAGACAAAACAGCTATTTATGGATTGAATGCTGTTCAAGGTGCTTGGGCAGTTGTTATGAAAATAGACAACGACGAGGTTTGGTCGGATATCAAAGAAGGCAAGTATTTAGGTTTGTCAATCGAAGGGCGTTTTTCAGAAAAAGAAGCTGAACTTTCAGAAGTAGAACTAGAATCTTATTCGGACTATCCGCAAGGTGTTAAAAGCAACGCTAAAAAGGTACTAGAATGGACAGAAAAAAACGGTTGGGGGTCTTGCGGTACAGGAGTAGGAAAACAACGTGCTAATCAGTTAGCAAAAGGCGAGCCTATAAGCGTTAAAACAATAAAAAGAATGTATTCGTACCTTTCAAGGCATTTAGTTGATTTAGACAGCTCTAAAAGCTATTCTGATGGTTGTGGCAAATTAATGTTTGATGCTTGGGGTGGAAAAGCTGCTTTGCGTTGGTCAAAAAGCAAAATCGAAAAACTAGGATTGTCTGCTGAAGTAGAAAAGGAAATCGAGGAAGAATTATTGAACAAAATAATCGAAATCTTAAAAGACTAATGAGGGCAAAATATTGCAAATGCAAAAATACATATACAATTCACGAGTGTAGCTATGAATGTAGTTCTGAATCTTATTGGAAGCAAGGGATAGGAAGTATATCTCAAAACTTATATGCTGATATAACTCTAGTAGGCTCTAGGGTAGTCAAAATACAAGCTAATCAAAACTACATTGATTTAGGAGCGACATCTAACGATAGTGTAGACGGAGATTTAACTTCTTCTATTGTCGTTTCTAGTAATGTAGATACTAGCGTGCTTGGAAGCTACACGGTAACTTATTCGGTAACAAATAGTAGAGGTAGAATTTCAACAAAAAGCAGGACTGTTATAGTTGAGTACACTCAAATTCCTATTATTTCATTAGTTGGAAGTTCTAGTATTTCTATAAATTACAGCGATATATATACCGATTTAGGGGCTACGGGTGTTTCTAGTTATTACGGAAACATAAGCAACAGGATAATAGTAGACAATCCTGTAAACACTAGCGTTGTTTCTTCTTACTTAATAAGATACAACTTAATAGACCAATCAGGAAATCAAGCAGAACAAGTTACAAGAACAGTAAATGTAATTTATACAGAAATTCCTGTGATAACTTTACTTGGCGATAGTATTGTTGAAGTTACACAAGGAGATAGCTACATAGACGCGGGAGTATCAGCTACTTCTAGCTATTACGGAAATATTACGAATCAAGTTATAACGAATAATTTAGTGAATACTTCAAATTTAGGCTCTTATCAAGTTTTATATAATGTAACAGACGAAAGTGGTAATCAAGCAGTTCAGGTTACTAGAACAGTAAACATAATACCGCATCAATCTTATTGGATGAGTTTAGCGACAGGATATAGTCAAGAACCTGTTTTACACGCTACAATAGCAAGCGGAGAGGTTTATTTATACACTTACGAAGATGAGCAAGGAAATGAAACTAATCTTTACAGGTTTATAAGAACAGACTTGACACTTGATGCTTTTTATAGTGGTTTTGACGGGACTAATTTAAGCGGATTTATAACTCAAAAACAAATAAATTTATAGAATGGCTATATCAATCCCAAACGCAGTAAATTTACATACGTTAAGCGTTAATGCTGATACGCAGGCAACTAATTTTGGCACTTTGGAGACATCAGGAAACGGTAGTATTGGCGCGGCAAAGGGAGGAGGAAACCTCCCTATTAATACTTCCGCCACACAGCTAGGATTAGATAGTTCTAATCAAGGTGGTATTCGTTGGAATAACGCAGTATTTAATTCTAATACTGACCATAAAATTTACGTTGGTGGTTTTCAATTTAATGCGCCTAATCGTATGGGTGTAGATAGTATTATAAATAAAGGTATCGTATCTAGGGTTTATTCAGGAACTTCGGCTACTAGCAACTACGTTGAATTTAATATAGGTGGAAATGATACGTTATCAGGAAAAAGTCAACAAGGTGTGAATTTATTTGCAATCGACCCATTAGCTTTAGGTGGTTCTCAAATTGGAAGTTTCAACTCTAGTTCAGTTGAGGGTTGGGGTGTTGGTTTTAAATCTTCTTTATCGGGAAGCGCTTCCTCGAATCCTAGAGTTTGGGCTTTTTTTTGTAGGACTTACTTGTTTAGTACCGAAAAAAACAACGCAGATATTCCAACGTTTACAGGTGTTTCTGATTTTGGTGATTTAGTAAATGCTATTCAAGGCACAGGCAACTACAATACAAAAATACACGAACTAGCAAAATCGGGAACTGTTTATTCTGTTGTATGTCCGTTTCAAATAGGAGACAATGGAACTACTTTAACTTCGTTTAATGACAATGGTATTACTATACAAACAGCGGCACATAACGAACCTAGTAACCCACTTTCTCAATTATCAGATAAATCAATGAGAGTTTATGCGAGTCTAGGTGCTTCTGATTCTGTTGTTTTATCAGGTGTTTATATTTGGGGTGTTCAATCGGATTGGGATTTAAATTCTTCTGTTGGCGCTAGTGTAAATATATCGGGAACATTAAGCGGCATTGGTAATTTAACAATAGGCTCTGACGTTACTTTTTCGGGAATATTTACAAATTCAAAAACATTGATAAATAACAACGCTAATGTTTCAGGCTTAAGTATAGCAAATAGCGAGGGTATGCAGGTGGACTCTATGCCTTTGCAATCGTTTAGTATTTCTAATTCGACCAAAGGGCTTATCATAAATTCAGCAGGAACTTATGATATTTCAAACTACAACTTCAACGGAAACACTTTTGATGTAACGATAAACGACTCCGTCGGAATTGTAACGATAGTAACGAGAGGGGTTTCTGTTAGTATCGACCAAGGAACAGGAAACACTTTGACGATTGACGACTCTGTAAACGTAAACATATCTTGTCCTAACATCATAAACGACTCTAGGGTTCAGTATTACAACCAAACAAAACAATCAGAAATATCTAATGGAGTAGCTTCGGGAGGGTTAGGTTTTACAACTCAAGTAGATTTGAGTTCTGCGTCTATTGATGTAGGCGATTTTATTCGCTTAAGAGCAACGTATCAAAGTGGTTTGACAGCGAAAAAAGAATTAGAAGCCATTGGAGTTATGACCTCTCTAGGCTTATCGTTTATAAACACTCAAGAAGATGATGACATATATATAAGTAACGGATTGAATGGTGCTAATATAACTAAATTTACACCTGATTTTTTGAATAATGAAATAGATGTATCTTTAAATAGCGACTTTCAATCAAAAGAGTTGTATGCTTGGTTTAAGTACACAGAAACAACGCAGCAAGGAATATCTGATTTCTTTGGAGGTTTAAATGCAATAGATGAGGGTAATTATGAAATAAAGAGTAATATATATATAGATAACACAACATCAACAAATATAATTCAAACAGATTCAGCTAGAATCTTTAGAACAGACGGAAACTATCCTGTTATAAATCCAACAACAGGAGGAGGTGGTGTAAATGTGAATTGGAAAAACAATGTTTTGACAACTCAAACAAACGTAAGCGGGCTAACGGCTTCCGAAAGCGTTAAACTGATGTCTTTAGATACTACTAATTTAGACGCAACCATATCCTCTCGTTCAACTTTTAATGCCGATACAGAGGTGGTTACTACTGATTTTGAAAGCAGAGAAGCAAGTAAAGCAGATGTAAGCGATTTACCTACGTTAGAATCGAATCAAAACATAATAAACGAGGGTATCGAAAAGGCGTCGTTGTTTATTCCACACAAAACAAATTTGCCTTAATCAACGAAAATATAACAAAAGTATATTAATAATGTTTTAAATAAAATCCACAATGAGCAACTTAAAAAAAATAGGGAACAAGCTATTCAAGGAAGCAACAGAATTAAAATCTCACGAGGTTGAATTAGGCATATCGGAAGATATGAAAAGAGGAGAGAAAATAGCAAACGCTTTAAAAAGTGTAAGTAGTGCATTCAGTAAAGAATTTCTAGACATAGAAAAAAAAATAAACAATTTACGCTTTAATTTAGATACGGGAGGATTAGAAAAAGCATATTTAACACCTGCCAAAAATATTAAAAAAGAACTAGATAAGCTTCATTAACAAGTACAAAATTATATCAAGATTTAAAAAACTTCATTCCTGTTTTTGAAAGAACTATTGACGAAGCAAAAAAAATGGATAATAAATTGAAATCATTTTAAATAAATATAAATATGAATAAAATCGACCAAATAAAAGCTTTGCTAGGTATGGAGGTTAAATTGGCAACAATGAAACTAGAAAATGGTACTTTAATCGAATCAGAAGCATTTGAAGCAGAAAACGAGGTTTTCATCGTTTCAGAAGAAGAAAAAGTTGCTTTGCCTGTTGGCGAGTACGAACTAGAGGACGGGAAAATTCTTGTAGTAGTTGAGGAAGGAATCATTTCTGAAATCAAAGAAAAAGAAGAAGAAGCCGAAGAAGAAGTAGAGGAAGAAACAGAAGCAAAAGAAGAAGTTGAAGAACAAGAAATGCAGGCTGAAACTTCTACACCTAAAAAGGTAGTTGAATCTATTTCAAAAGAAATCCACTTCGCTAAAATCGAAGAAATGCAGAAAGAAATTGACGCATTAAAACTTGCTTTAGAATCTAAAGAGGAAGTAAAAGAAGAAGTTAAAGAGGAGGTTGAATTGAGTGCCGAAGAAGTTGCACCAATCAAACACAATCCCGAAGCTGATGCTTCTAAAAAAGAAACTTTTTTGTATTCTCAAAAAGCACCAAAAACAACCAAATCTGTTATATATAACAAACTATTCAAATAATCAATTAAACGTTTAAATTTTAAAAAATGGCAACAACAACAAACATCACTACTACTTACGCAGGAGAGAAGGCTCAAGGCTATATCGCTGCTGCTTTGTTAAGCGGTAACACTATCGAAAACGGTGGTATTACTGTAAAACCAAACGTAAAGAAATCAGAGGTACTTAAAAAAATCGCAACAGGCGACCTTATTGCTGATGGTTCTTGCGACTTTACTGCAACTTCTTCTGTTACTTTGACAGAAAGAATCATTACTCCAAAAGAATTCCAAGTAAACCTTGAATTGTGTAAAACTCCTTTCCGTGCTGATTGGGACGCAATTTCTATGGGGTATTCTGCTTTCGACTCTTTACCTCCCGATTTCCAATCTTTCTTGGTTGCTCACGTAGCTGAAAAAGTAGCTACAAAAATCGAATCCAACATTTGGCAGGGTGCTGATGGAGATGAAGGAGAGTTCGACGGACTTGTAACATTGGCTACTGCTGATTCTGACGTAATCGACGTGGTTGGTACTACTATCACTGCTTCAAACGTAATCGATGAATTAGGAAAAGTAGTTGATGCTATTCCTGCCGCATTGTATGGTTCTGCTGACTTGAAATTGTACGTTGCTCAAAACGTATATCGTGCTTATGTACGTGCTTTAGGTGGTTTTGCTGCTAACGGAGTAGGTGCAAATGGTGTAAACGGACAAGGAACAAACCAAGCAATGGGAGACTTGATGTTCGACGGAGTACCTGTATTCGTAGCAAACGGATTGGCTAACAACTACATCGTAGCTGCTGAATCTACAAACTTGTTCTTCGGTACAGGATTGTTGAATGACTCTAACGAGGTTAAAGTTTTAGATATGGCTGACCTTGATGGTTCTCAAAATGTACGTGTAATTATGCGTTTCACTGCAACTGTGCAATACGCTTACGGTGCTGAAATCGTACTTTACACACCTGCATAATTAGCAAACTAATAAACTGAAAGAGGGGTAGGTTCTTGCCTATCCCTTTTTTTTATAACTAACTTTTAAAAAATAAAAATATGGCTTGTGATATTACAGCAGGAAGAAATGACTCGAACTGCTTGGATAGTCTTGGAGGAATCAAGGCTATTTATATAGGAAATTACGAAAAAGGAATGTTTGCAGATGCTACAATCTCCGAAGTGGGAGGTGTTGCAGGGCAAGAAATTACAGCATTCACAACAGGGGGGTACGATGTATTCAAGTACGAATTGAGAGGAACGAATAACATTGACGAAGCAAACACTAAAGACATCAACGCAGGTACTTCTATCTTTGAAGCAAGTGGAACAATCACTTTGAAAAAACAAGATGCAACTACACAGGCGCAAATGGTTCTTTTATCTAAAGGTCGTCCGCAAATCATTGCAGAAGGATATGACGGAAGTTTCAGAATCTTCGGAATCAAAAACGGAGTAGATGTAACGGTAAATACTGCGAGTGGTGCAGATATGAATGAATTTAATGGCTACACTTTGACATTGGCTTCCAAAGAGGACAACTTGGCGTATTTCGTAGATTCTTCTCTAATCGGAGCAGGAAACGCTGCATTCGACGTTCAAGCAAACTCATAAGCGTTCTAACGCATTAAAAAGAGAAAGGTATAGACTTAATTGTTTATACCTTTTTTCTTGTCTTAAAATCAAAGTTTTGAAACAAAAAACAAACACGCTTATAAATTGTTTTAAAATAAAAGAAAATGATAATACTAACAACTAGCACAAATGCACAGGAATTAAAATTTATTCCTAGAGATTACGTAGCTGATTCTATTGTATTAACAGACGAACAAGCAAACACTAGCACAACTATATCCGCAACATTCACAAAAGACGGGTATTATTTAAAGGCAGATATTTCTTTTTCTTTGGTAGAGGGTAGGTTTTATAATTTCAAAGCTTATAAAAGTGCATTGTCCGACTTTGTAGAGAGAGTGATTGCAGACGGAGGGACTGTTGAAGCGCAGAACTGCATTCAAACAGATATAAACAAGGTTTTAGTTTACAGAGGAAGAATCTTCTGTACTGACCAAGAAGTAAAAGATTACAGCATTAACAATGGCGTTTATACGCAACACGAAAGCACAAACGAATACATAGTTTACAATGAGTAGAAGAAATAACAAATCGGAAATAGAAGTGGTTTCTTTGTCAAAGTACACGACTCCAACAGTTGAAGAAGTAAAAAACAAGGAGTGGGTAATGTACGGAGAGGACAACAATCACTTTCAATGGCTAATAGACAGAAGTATCAAATCCACAACAAACGGAGGTATCATTACTTCAATGGCTCGAATGATTTACGGAAAGGGTTTAGATGCTACGGATTCAAATAAGAAACCCGAACAATACGCTCAAATGAAACGCATCTTTTCAAAAGATTGTTTGCGTGGTGTTATAATGGACAGAAAGCTTCTTGGAATGGGTGCTTTTCAAATCAACTACAAAGTAGGTAAAGTAAACAAAGCCTTGCACTTTCCTATGAATACTTTGAGAGCGGAAAAATGCAACGATGACGGAGAAATCGAAGCTTGGTATTACCACCCGAATTGGGCAGAAGCGAAGCCTTCTGATGAGCCTTTGCGTATTCCTGCTTTTGGATTCGGTAACGGAAAAGAAAACGAGATTTTAGTAGTGAAACCATACGTTGCAGGTTATACTTACTATCCTCCTGTGGACTATCAAGGTGCTTTGCCTTACGCTGTACTAGAAGAAGAAATCGCAGACTACTTAATCAACGATACCTTAAACGGGTTTAGTGGAACGAAAGTAATCAATTTCAACAACGGAGTTCCCGACGAAGAAAAACGCAGAGAGATTAAGCGAGATGTAATGTCAAAGCTTACAGGTGCAAGAGGAGAGAAAGTAATCGTTGCCTTCAACAATAATAAAGAAGGTGCTACTACGGTTGAAGATTTACCTTTGAACGATGCGCCACAACACTACGAATATCTTTCAAAAGAATGCCAAGAGAAGCTGATTGTAGGGCATAAAGTTACCTCTCCTATGCTTTTGGGTATCAGAACAGGAAACAGCGGACTAGGAAACAACGCTGACGAAATCAAAACAGCTTCTTTGTTATATGACAATTTAGTTATTAGAACGTTTCAAGATGAATTGCTTGATGTTATAAACGAGATTTTAGCAATAAACGGAATATCTTTAAATACTTATTTTAATACCATTCAGCCGCTTGAATTTACAGACTTGGACAATGTAGTCGATGAAGAAACAAAAGAGGAAGAAACAGGCGTTAAAATGTGTTCTCACGAAGATATACAGCTAAAAGATGATGCTCTTGATGATTTAGGCGAAAAAGAAGATTTAGACGAGTGGGAATTGATTGATGAAATGGAAGTAGACTATGACCTAGAAGAACAGCTAGACGCAGAAATCGAAGCATTGAACAATCCCAAAAAATCTTTATTGTCTAAAATATACAACTTTGTAAGTACAGGAACAGCTAGACCAAACGCAAAGAGCGAACAAGACAAAAAGATTGATGACGTTCAGTACAAAGTTCGTTATTCTTATTCACCTAATAGAGTAAGCGCAAATAGTAGAGATTTTTGCAAGAAAATGGTAGCTGCTGATAAGATTTACAGAAAAGAGGATATTCAGCAAATGAGCCAAAGAGTTGTAAATGCAGGTTGGGGTGCAAGAGGTGCAGATACTTACGACATCTTCAAATACAAAGGCGGAGGAGATTGCCACCACAAATGGCTACGCAAGACTTACAGAAGTAAAAAAAGCATAGATGTAAAAAGTCCTTTAGCTCCTAGAGTTTCAACTAACAAAGCAGAAAAAGAAGGTTACAGAGTTAGAAATCCCAAAGAGGTGGCTATGAAGCCGAAAGATATGCCTTACAATGGTTTTTTACCAACAAATAAAAGATTTAAATAATGGCTGAAGTTTTACTAATTACCACAACAGATATAAAAAGAAACAGCACTATCGACGGGAATGTGGACGTTGATAAGTTCATTCAATACTTAAAGATTGCTCAAGACATACACATTCAGCAATATCTAGGTACTGACTTACTAGTTGCTATTCAGACTAAAATTTCAGATAGTACGATTGATGACCCTGCAAATTCTGACTATAAAAATCTATTGATTAAGTACGTTAAGCCTATGCTTATCCATTGGGGACTTGTTGAGTATTATCCTTTCGCAGCTTACACAATAGCAAACGGAGGGGTTTACAAACACACCTCTGAAACAAGCGAAACGGTAGCAAAAGATGAGGTTGATTTCTTGATTGAAAAAGCAAGAACAACAGCACAGAACTATACACGTAGATTCATTGACTACGTTTGCAACAATACAACTTTGTTTCCCGAATATTTGAGTAATTCAGACGAAGATGTTTCGCCAAGTGGAGATGGTAATTTTGGCGGTTGGGTTCTATGAAGCAAAAAAGAGGAAAATATAAACAGAAACAAAAAAACATAGAGCGTTTAAAAGTGTTTTTAAAAAAAATAGAAAATGGCAAATTCAATAGATTGGGGAATAGTAAACTTTGATTCGGAATGGGGTCAAGGAGCAACATTAACAGGTTGGGGTAACGCATACGCAGGAAAAATAATTGTAAAAGACTTTAAAGAAAGAGTTGAGGCTGACAGTGGTTCTGTTGAGTCTTTAACTTGTATCGAAATATAAAACAAATAAAACTATGGCATTAAAATATTTATACGTACCGAGTGGTGTACAAGCAACTAAAGCATACGGAGTTCTGCCTAATTCAGCAGATGCTGACTTTTCTTCTTTCTCAAGAAACTCGGCAGGTTCAAGAGTAGATAAAAACGGATTTATCAATACAGGTCTTGGTTTAGGTAGTGAGGAAGTTGTTAATGGTGGGTTTGATAGCTCTGCAAGTTGGAGTATCTCAAACAGTTCAGGCGCAAGTACTCAAATCACAGGAGGGTATTTAAGAATCCAAACAGATGGTGCTTATACAGACGTTGGACAAACCAATGTAATGCAATCAGGCAAACAATACACTTTGTCTTATACCGTAACAGAATCAAACGAAGGTTCTCTTGTAATGGTAATGAATGATGCAGGTAGTATTTCCGTAGATTTACCTACAAGCGTAGGAAGTCAGACTTTTGATTTCACATCTCAAAGAAGCACATTAGCCTTTAAAAGAGGTGGGGGTGCTTTAGATATAAAGATAGACAACGTATCTGTAAGAGAAATAACAGAAGTAAACACAGACGTACCAAGATTAGACTACACAGATGGAGGTTGTCCGAGTTTGTTGTTAGAAGAACAAGCAACAAATAGCATCGAGTATTCAGAAAATATCGCATCAAGTTCTTGGTCTGTTACAGGGTGTACAAGAACAGTCAATACAGTTATATCTCCTGATGGAAATTTAACAATGGACGACTTAAACGAGAATACTTCATCAGGTGCACATAGTATAAACCAAGGAAACAAAACCATAGTTGCAGATTCTGTAAATTGCTATTCTATATTTATAAAGAGAAAAGAAGTTAGTGCTGATAGGTTTTTACGTCTTGATGTTCAAGATTCCACTTTTACAAATGGAGGGAGAGCTTTATTTAACATTCAAACAGGACAAGTTCAATTAAGTCCTATTTCAGTAGGTGCAGGAAGTAATTTAAACAGTGGTTCTGAATACTATGGAAATGGTATATATAGAATTTGGATTTCTCTTAAAGTAGATGGTACTTCCACACAAATTAGACCCTATATTTATTTGCAAAGTAGCGGAAGTGGATATTCAGCTTCTTATACAGGAGATGGATTTAGTGGTGTATCTCTTTGGGGTGGTCAGTTAGAACAAAACTCTGAACCTTCATCTTATATTCCTAATTTATCAACAGGTTTATCAACTCGTGCAGCAGATGTAGGAAATAGTACAGGAGATATATCAAGTGTAATAAATTCACAAGAAGGCACTTTGTTTTTTGAGGGTAGCTTCTTATCACTAGTAGGAAGATTTAGCTTAAATAGCTCTGCCACAACTTGGAGTGATAGGATAACCATACTTGTAATCAGCGACAATCAAGTAAAAGTTGCATACAAAGCAGGAGGCGTTGGTGCAGATGCGACTTTCACAGTGCCTAATATTAAAACAAATGGAAAGTTAGCTATAAGATGGATTGGCACAACTATAATCGGATATTATAACGGAACAGAAGTATTTAATAAAACTAACAATGGAGTTTTTTCAGCAGGTATTTTAGATAGAATATCTATGGCAGCAGCAAACGGAACGGGTAATAAATTTGCAGGAAAAGTCAAACAATTAAGAGTTTATGATGAATACTTGAGCGATGAAGAAATGGTAAAATTAACAACGTTATAAGATAAAAGTTATAACCATTAGTGAATATAAAATCAACATAAAATGAAAATCGGTAAATACGCATTTAACTCAAAAGAACAGGCACAAGATAAAATTGATGCTTTAGGAGTTGCACAAGACGAAGAAGGAAACACTTACAAGACCCACAAACATACAATCGTAGAATTAGGCTATGAGGTTATTTCAGAGCCTGTAATCAACGAAGAAGGAGAAGTTATAGAGGAAGCAGTATATGGCACTGATTACCTCGTAGACGTTCTATGGAAAAGTTTAGAGCCTGATGAGAATGGAGAGGTAGACCACCCTTATGGTTGGAAGTCTTATAGTGTAGAGATAGAAACAGAAGGAATCCATAGCTTTATGGGGCTTAACTACCAAGACTTAAAATTGTAATACAATGACACAAGATTTGAAAGTGTACGCATTGAGTATCGGCACATTTAGCATATCGTTGAGTAATTTAGATGTAGTTCTAAAAATAACCTTGATGCTTGTTACCATTGGGTACACTATTCAAAAGTGGTACATAATGAATAAAAAGAATAAATGAGAATAACCGAGAACTTTAGTTTATCAGAATTTGACTGCAAAGATGGCAGCGAATTGCCTACTGCTTTATTGCCTAATGTTCTTGACTTGGCAGACAATCTACAAGTCTTGAGAGATTATTTAGGAGTGCCTATTTCAATTAATTCGGCATACAGAACCCTTGAGTACAATCGTAAGATAGGAGGGTCTACAAAGAGCCAACACTTACTTGCTAAAGCAGCCGACATTGTTGTTGAATCTAAATCTCCTGAAGAAGTTGCCAATATAATAAAGTATTTGATTTCTGAAGGAAAGATGGTTCAAGGAGGACTCAAAGCATACAATACATTTACTCACTACGATATTAGAGGATATAAAGCTCGATGGTAAACAAATTTAAAAGTACAATATTAAGGAGTTTAGTCAAAGAAAGACGTTTAACACCTTTAGAGAGGATTGCCAATAGATTAGGATATATGGGGACAGGTTTCTTTATTACTGCACCTCATTTGCTCCCACAGACACAAGGTGTGGTATTTTATATACTTGCAGGATTATTATCATTGCCTCAAGTATTTGTGGCGAAACAATGGAATTTAGTCCTTGTGAATTTAAACGTAATGATTGCATATTTTATACTATTATTCAGATGAGTTGGTTAAGCAAACTTTTAGGAACAGGAACAAAGGGGATTGGCGATTTAGCTAAAGACATACGCGAAGCTTTCAAGGGGAAAGAACTTGACCCTAATAAACAGCTAGAAACTGCTGAAAGATTGGTAGAGTTACAAACCAAAATAAATGAGGTTGAAGCAGGTCACAGAACTATGTTTGTGGCAGGTTGGCGTCCTTTTATCGGTTGGGTTATAGGTGTAGCTTTATTATATAACTTTATTTTAAGGGATTTAATAATATTTGCGAATCCCGATTGGTCTGATTTACCCGCTTTACAAATGGATGAATTATTTACTATTTTATTCGGTATGCTAGGACTTGGGGGAATGCGTACTTGGGAAAAAAAACAAGGGGTTACCAAATAACTCTTAAAAGACCGAAAAAAGAAAGCTGTAATCTGATTACATAGCTATCCTTTTAATATAATATTATAACTTTTTTTAGTTTAAACAATCTTCTGAATTTATTTTTAAAGTAAAAAACCTATAAAGATTATTTTGATAATAATGCGAAGTTATAAAAAAAAATCGAGAAAGTCAAGTAAAGTTCTTGACAAATGTTCATAAATATAAAGTTTACTAGTTGAGTTTTATTCTTAAATTTGTAATATAATGGCAAAGAAAAAAACACGTTCGCAAGTTGTCAAAAAACTAGATGCTGTATTTTCGGAGTATATAAGAAGAAGATACGCAAGGAATGACGTCGCTACGTGTGTTACCTGTGGAAAGCAAGACCATTGGAAGAGATTACAGGCGGGACACTTTCAAAGTCGCAAGCATTACGCTACTAGATGGGACGAAACAAATGTACAGGTTCAATGTTCGGGTTGCAACGTATTTAGATGGGGAGAGCAATATAAGTTTAGTAAATGGCTAGACGCTAATAAAGGAGAAGGAACTTCCGAAGGATTGGCAGAAAAAGCGAATCAGATTGTAAAGTTTACAACGAAGGAATTGGAAGAAATGATAGAAGAATACAAAGAGAAGTTAAAAAAGTTTTAGTTTTAGTTTTTTCATAATTGTTTTAGTTTTAGGGGGTTACAGAAATGTAACCTCTTTTTTTTGCGTTTTTTTTAAAAAAGTTTTTTTATGTCATTTGTTTATTATATATTTGTACCATAATCAAAAACAAAACAAAAATTATGACTTACGACGATTATTTAGATTTAGAAGAAAAAAGAAAAGAAGACTGTTGGGAAAGATTTGACTACGACCTTACTTTTGTAGTTCAATTCAAGAAGGACGGCAAGAGACAAGTAGAACTCATTGATGCCTACGATATCGAAAAGGCGTTTAATGAGACTTACGAAAAGTTTGGATTAAGATTGCACGATGCTCAAATTATCGGTATCTTTGATGGCAACGATATGAATCCTACTACATTTGACGGAACAGATGTCCTCGAACTATAAAAAACAAAATTATGACAAATATCACACTAACATCAGAAGAATACGCTAAACTGTACACGGTTTACGTATGTGCTACTAATTTAATAGAACACACAAACGAATTTGATTCAGAAGAATTAAACGAATGGCACAAAGAATCAAAAGTACACGGATTAAAAGAAGCGGTTAATAATTTTAAAAATTCAATATAATGAACTTTACAGAAGAACAAAAAAACGAAATGTATCTAGATTGGTTTTATAACTATTTAAGCACGCAGCAATTTGCTATTGATTACGAAATCACAAATGAAAGAGCTAACGATATTATAAGCGAAGGCAGATTAATACATTTACAAAAATATAAAGGCTAACGTTAATATGAAAGTAGAATTAAAAGAGTTAAGAGTAGGCGAAAAGATGCCAAAAGATTTTTGGAATTACAAAGTGAATCCAATAGTAGGGTATAACGATAGAGAACTAGTAAACGAAAGGTATAAGGTTATCGAGTACGAAAAGAAGTACGAGTTAAGGGTTCAAAATCTAGGAATATGACAGTAAAAGAAGTTAAACTAGTTACGTACTTAATTCATCAGCTAATTGTAACAAATTCAATAGACGACAATACAGACATATCTAGGGCGTTTTTGGAGAACTTTGTCTTGAACAAGATAAGAAGTATTTTAAAGAAACCATTGAAAGAAAGTTTGGAATCTATTTACTACGAAGTACAAGCTAATAAGATGATAAACAATAAAGAGTTTATTGGTTCTGATGAGTTTATGAAAACTATGAATGACATTTTAAAACAAACTTTACTAGATTAATTTTTTTTATTAGATTTTTTTTATATATTTGCAAAGTATTAATTTAAAACGTAAAACAATGATTGACAAATTAGTAAAAGTTCAAAGCGAACTAAAAGCACCAAAGAACCAAAGAAACAACTTTGGCAAGTACAATTACAGAAGTTGCGAGGACATTCTCGAAGCGGTTAAACCATTACTCTATAAGCACGGTCTTTGCTTGACTGTGTCAGATGAGATAAAAGAAAACCCTCTAGGAATTTACGTAGAAGCAACAGCAACGGTAACAGACGGAGAGAAATCTCACAAAGTTACTGCACAGGCGGGTATTGATGTGAACAGGAAAGGAATGGACATTTCGCAAAGTTACGGTAGTTCCTCCTCCTACGCACGTAAGTACGCTCTGAACGGTTTGTTTTTGATAGACGACACCAAAGACGCAGATGCAACTAATAACCACGGAAAAGCATCTAAAACAAGCCTACACGCAGGTACACCTGCATTCAACAAAGTTAAAGCTGCACTCGATTCGGGCAACTTTACAATTCAGCAAGTAGAATCAAAATATAATTTATCACAAGAAGTAAAATCATTATTAACAATTAAAAAGTAAAATTATGGCGACATTATTAGATTTAAGTATCAGAGTAGACAAGTTACCAAAAGAGAAATTTGTAAAAGGTAAACCGAAAGAGGTGAACGGAAAAATGGAAACTCCAATTTATTACAACTTCACTATCGCAGTGAATGACGAAACAAATGATTGGGGACAGAATGTTTCTGCGTTTGATTCTCAAACCAAAGAGGAGAGAGAAGCCAAAAAGCAAAAGGAGTATCTAGGTAACGGGAAAGTGTTTTGGACAAACGGAACTGTTGTTGCTGCTGAAAGAAAGGAAAAGCAGGAGTCTGTTCAAACAGAGCAGCAGGTTGATGACTTGCCTTTCTAAAGATTACTATGGGGAGGTGTAAAAACCTCCCTTTTTTATTAAAAACAAAACTAAAATTTATGAGCAATGAAGAAAAAGAAATCCAAAGAATGTATTTTGAGCAGGTTGTTGAAGAAGCTTTCATCGACCCTAGTGAAGAAGTTAAGTATCCACCCGTTGCAATTTCAATGGGAAGATATAGATACACAACAAGAGAAGGGGTAAAAGAGTTCCCTATCCCGATAGGAACATACGGGAATTTCAGCTTTATACAAGCACCTCCAAAGTCTATGAAAACATTTTTTATTAGTCTTTTATCGGCTGTTTATTTGAATGGCGAAGTAAATGGTTATAGTGGCGAAATGAAGGGTTACCGAAAAGGGAAATCATTAATTCACTTCGATACAGAACAAGGAGAATTTCACGCTTCAAAAGTGTTCCGCAGACCTTTGGAAATGATTGGAGAAACGCAAGACAATTATCACACCCTAGCATTGCGACAATTTGCACCGAAAGACAGGTTGGAATTTATAGAATGGTATCTAGAGGAAAAGGTTAATGATGTTGGTCTAGTTGTTATAGACGGAATTGCTGACTTGTGCAACGATGTAAACAATATAGAAGAATCAAACAAAGTGGTTCAGAAAGTAATGGAATGGACAGCAAGATTCAAATGCCATATGATTCTAGTGATACATTCAAATTTCGGAAGCGACAAGCCAACAGGACATTTAGGTAGTTTTTTAGAAAAGAAAACAGAAACACAGATACAACTAGAAAAAAACACAAAGCACGACAATATGGTAACGGTTACCTGTAAACGTAGCAGAAACTACGCTTTTGACAAGTTTAGTTTTGAAGTAGACAAGTACGGGTTGCCTAGTATTGTAGGAGATTTATACGACCCTTTAGAGGGGTTTTAAATAATTAAAAAATAACTTACATTCAATGAATTTTTTTTGTATATTAGGCATATGACACAATATAATAATCTTTGGCTCAACGAGATAGCTAAAAAGCACAAGCAATGGCTTGCCACCGTTAAAGGAATAGGTGGAGATATGTACGCAGAGGACATAGTTCAAGAGATGTATATCAAACTGTACAAACTAGCAGAAAAGAGAGGAAGCCACGATTTTCTTTTCGACAACGGAAAGCTGCAAAATGGATATGTATTTTTTACTTTGCGAAGTATCTTATACTCTTATCTTGGACAAAAGAACAAGCACAGAAAAAGTCCTATTGAATGGCTTATAAATAACCTAGACAAAGACAAAGAAAACAATCCTGTCACGTATGGAGAACTAGCTGACGATAGTTATATCTATGACGAACAGGATTCTTCTGATAGACTAGAAGCAGAAGAAAGGTTTTTGCAAAAGGTAGATTTAGAATCTTTGAATTGGGAACAATACGACAGGGACATTTTTAAAATATATAAAGACACAGGAATGAGTTTCCGAACTATGTCAAAGTACACAGACATAAGTCACACAAACATATACCACACAGTGAAGCGTTGCAAAGAAAATTTAAAAGACGCTTTGCAAGAAGATTGGGAGGATTTAAATAACGAAGATTACGAACTATTATGAAACCAAAAAAGAAAACAGTACAGGAACGTTTAAAGAGTTTAGAAGCGGTAGTATTTCAGCTATACACGACTAACCAAATGATGCAAAAAGAAATCAAGATTTTGCAGGATAAAATCAACGAGGACAAAACAGAAGATTTAAACTATTTGTAAAATGGAAGAGCCTAAAGACAAAAGAACAAAAGCCTACAAAGAATGGAAGGCGAACCAAGAAAAAGAATCCAAAGGTCTTGGAGATACTATTGCAAAGATAACCAAAGCCACAGGAATTGATAAAGCTGTTAAATTCATAGCGGGAGAAGATTGTGGTTGTGATAGACGAAAGGAGGTTCTAAACAAAATGTTTCCTTACAGACGACCAAACTGCTTGACAGAAACGGAACACACAACGCTTACAGAGTTCTTTAAAAGAAATCCAACGCAGGTTTCAAAGTCTGACCAACTTACACTTTTGAAAATAAGCAATAGAGTATTTAACGAAAGAAAAAAGCCTTCAAGCTGTGGCTCTTGTGTTCGTGGAATGGTTCAGAGATTAAAGAGATTATTTAATGAGTACTAGATTTGAGAGCGAAAAGGATTTAGACAGAGAAACCAAAGCTGTGAATTTATTTTGCAATGAATATGGTTTGACGTTTGAAAAATTAAGTCCTAATGATATAGACTTCAAAATATATAAGAACGGAAAGTTTTTGTTTTATTTAGAAGTTAAAGGAAGGTTGAGAAATTTAGACGATTGTTATCCTTTGCCTATTGCTGTCAGAAAACTTTTAAAGATGTCAGATAAAAAACAAAGTGGTGTTATACTTTGGGCTTGTTTTGACGGGATTGTGTTCTCTAGGTTGAAGAATTTAAAAGGAGAAATAAGAATAGGCGGAAGAAAGCCACGAGAAGGCTCTGCCAACGATGTTGAATTTATGGCATACTACAACAAAAACAGTAACTTTAAACAATTAAAATATGAAAGACTTTAGACCAAGATTAAAAGGAAACAAACTCAAAGCGTTCCAAAACATCACAAAGAAAGAAACAAGAGTTTTAGTGATAGGAGATTTACACGAACCTTTTTCATTGGACGAATACCTCAACCATTGCGCAGAGGTTTATGCAAAGTATAATTGTAATAGGGTTGTATTCATTGGCGATGTTATTGATTCGCATTACTCAAGTTATCACGAAAGCGACCCTGATGGTATGGGAGCAGGAGAAGAATTAGAGTTTGCTATCGAGAGATTGAGTCGTTGGTACAAGATTTTTCCCGATGCTGATGTTCTTATCGGAAACCACGATAGGATTATCTCAAGGAAAGCATTTACAGCAGGAGTACCGAAGGCTTGGATAAGATCATTCAGCGAAGTGTTACAAGTGCCTAAATGGAACTTTGTGGATAGATTGGTAATTGATGAGGTTCAGTACATTCACGGAGAAGCAGGAACTGCGAGAACCAAAGCGAAGGCTGATATGATGAACACAGTACAGGGACATCTCCACACGCAATGCTATACGGAGTTCTTTGTAGGGGCAAACTTTAAAGTATTCGCAACGCAAGTAGGTTGTGGTATTGATTTTGACAAATACGCTTTTGCTTATGCAAAACGAGGCAAGAAACCTGCTATTGGATGTGCAGTAGTGATGGGTGGTAAAACAGTAGTAAACGAATTAATGGAATTATAAGTATGATGGAACAACAATTATTAGACAGAATTAGCGACATAGTAAATGCACCAGCAACAGATAGAGAGAAGATAGATGCTCTATTGGAGTTAGATGCGATGCTATACACAGAGTTAGGTATAACCTCAACAAAGGCAGATAAGGTAGAAACAAGACGTAAAAGTCGTATTATTTATAGAGAGATTCGCTCCATAGATAAGAAGGATGGGAATCTATTGTTGAACCATTTAGATAAATAGTATGCCAATTCCAAAAGTAAAGAAGTACGAAACCAATAAGGACTACATCAAGAGATGTATGGGGAATGCCTTGATGAGACAAGAGTATCCTGAAAAAGACCAAAGGTTTAGTGTATGTCAATTAGCGTTTAAGAAAAACTTTGACCCAAAGAAGTAAAAAGTTATTGACATTTGTTACTATTTATATTATATTTGCATAGAGGGAGTCAACAAAGATTCTCTTTATGTAATAAATATTTTATATGGGTAACAAGATAACAACATTTGATGGCAAGGAATGGTCGATTGAGGAGCTGGAGAAGAAGGCAGTAGATGACTCTTTCTACTATGGGTACCTTGCTAAGAATGTATTAAGCAGTAGTTCTGTTAAGCTACTAAACAAATCCCCTAAAGACTACAAAGATATGTTGGAAGGGGTTCAGAAAGGCTCTAAAGCCCTTGAGGAAGGCAAACTAATCCACACAATGCTATTAGAACCTGAGAAGTTGTCTGATGTCAGTATTGTGGAAACTACTACAAGAGCCACCAAAGTATTCAAAGCAGCACTTGCTGAGAATCCAAACACATTCACAAAGAAAGAATACGACAATTGTAGAGCAATAGCAGATGCAGTATTAAGCAATAGTTCTGTATCTACATTCATGGAGGGTTGTGATGCTGAAGTGCCTGTTATTGGAGAGATATCAGGAATACCATTTAGAGCAAAGGCAGACCTTTTGTCAAGAGAGAAAGGTATTCTATTAGACATCAAGACTACTGGCGATATGGATAGGTTTAAGTGGAATGTACAGAACTTTGGCTACCACATGCAGGTTTACATCTATTGCGAGTTGTTCGGCATCTCTTACGATGACTTTTACTTCCTTGTTGTAGACAAGAAGACAAGAGCAGTCGGAGTGTTTAATGTTACTGAAGAAACCTACTTCAAAGGATTGGCAGAAACAGAAAAAGCAATTGACCAGTACAAGAAGTACTTTGTGGATAAAGAAGAGGATATAAACGATTTTACAATTTTTGGAGAGGTATGACAGAGAGAGATAGAATACTACGAAAGTTAGATGGTTACAGCAGAGAGTTCTTTTTACTAACAGAACATTGGACTCTCGATGACTGGAAGAAGATTAGAGACAAAGAATACTACGATATGATGTCTATGTATGGGAGGGACTCCTTGCAGTTCTGTCAATTCAAGATGAAAAGAATAATGAATGTTTTATGATGAAAGAAGAAAATCCATATGATATTGTGATGAACGGGTATAAAAAAGCCTTGTCCCTGCATGATAGAGGGCTTACAATAGATAAACTAAAAGAACTATATTATATTTACAAAGAAGGAAGATTGTATTTGACTTGTATAGGATTCAAATTAGCAATAAGCAGATTAATATATGACAAAGGGAGATAAGCAAGAAATAATAATGTATGGGTATAGGGACTCGATGGCTTTGTACGAAGAAGGGTTCACAATCGAAAACCTAAATGAACTGCTTTCTCTTTATGAGAGCTACGAAGGGTACTTAACCTGTGCAGGGATTAAATTAGCAATAGACGAATTAACAAAAAAAGAATCGAATGACGGCATTAGAAATCAAGAAGAGAATTGAGAAAGACTTTGATATAAGTATAAAGACAATATCAAGAAAGAGAAACTTTACCTACCCAAGAGCAATATTCTTTAAGTTATGTAGAGAATTTACCGAGATGGGAACTCAAGACTTAGCCGACATATTGAATCTAAAGTGCCATGCAACTGTACTGAATGCCATCAACAATACATTCTACGATGCTATGTATGAGATTAAGTACAAGAACTACTACGACAAGTTAAAGAGAGAGTTAGGTAACGAACCCTGTATTGAGAGAGAGAATGCCGAGTTAAGAGTTAAGGTAGCAGAGCTTGAGGAGATTCTTTCGTTTTACAGAAAAAGAGCAGAAGAGTATGGACTTTTTAGATGAGGTACTGGAGAAGCTCCAAGAGAAGCCAAAGGATAAACAGATAACAATATTCGATATAATAGATGAACAACTATAATTATAAGGCACAACAATATTGTTTCAAGAACGATATAAAAATATACAATACTCCTGTATCGAAGAAGTCTGTTAGAATAGAAGTAGATTACAAGGGCAAGATAATAAAGAGCGATGTGATTTACTCCATCAAAGATTCAGAGAAAAAGATATGGGAACTTTACGAATACTTTTACAATAAACAAAAACAAGATGAATAAATTAGTAGCTAAAGAATTAAAGATATTTGCCGAGACAGTCTGTGATAGATACTCTCAAAAGAACAGAAGTAAGAACTTCAACAATGAGACGTTTAGTATTCAAGAAATAATACCGACAAGCGACCATACTGCCACGATAATTTATGAAAAGAACACAGGTAAAAGAGCAGCATTCTTTTTTTATTATATCCCTGCATTCAAGAAATGGAATTACTTTGTTCCAACTGATAGCCATATAAACGGAATGAGTTGCTTTGCTAATCAAAAAATAGAAGTAGAAAGACATAATTATAAATACAATTTTTAAGATAATGGAAGACAAGATAGTAAAAAGAGTTATGGGAGCGTATAAGCTACGTTCTGACGAAGGAATTAGAAAATATGGTACAACATTAGAGAGAGATGATTTAAACGTCTTTGAGTGGCTTACACACCTTCAGGAAGAGTTAATGGATGCAACCTTGTACATAGAGAAGCTAAAGACAGAAGAGGTAGGTATTCCTGCCGAAGATGTAGGTGTAGCTTACTTTAATTCGATGCTGGAGCATCTTGCCTATGCAGACCAAAAGAAATGTATTATCACAGGAGTAGAGTTAACAGAAGAAGATACATACAATAAGAACTCAGGTTGCCCTTACGCTAACTTTGTAGAAGGATTTAGAGCAAGACATAAGATACCTGTGAGAGATTTAAGAAGGTTTGTAAATGAACTAAAGAGTAAACTATGAAAGCAAAAGAGAAGGCAAACGAGTTAGTACAGAAGTATGCGAGATTAGACCACGGATTGGATGAAAAAAAATGGAAAGGAACACAAGTTCGTTATGATGAACACCATAAACAATGTGCAATAATTTGCGTAGATGTTATTATAAACGATATAGAAGAAAAAGACTTGATTGATACGGACGAATTAGGAAGCGTATGGATTAGGTCAGTCGATACTTATTGGCAAGAAGTTAAACAAGAAATAGAGAAAATGTAAATTATGACAAATGAACAAGTAGCTAAAAAGTTTATAGACTATGATTGGTCAGATGACGTGACCGAAGAACAAAAGCAAATGATTTATGATATGGATAATATTTCCATAGAAATAAAGAAGGGAAAAAAAATGAACATAAAGGTGTTCAATGAAGAACATGGTTTATGGCTTAGTACAATTAAAGGTATTGAGGAATTAAAAGATTTATTATCTACAATAATGAGTAAAAACGTACTATTATGACAACAGATACATTAATAATCGGGGTGCTTATCGCAGTCTTTTTAGGACTAATGATAACACTTATAAAGATACAATTATGAAACTACAAAGATGGGAATTAAAAATAGGAATAGTAAAGGGATTGGTGTTCGGTGTTAGACCCTACGAATATATAGGCGAAGAAGTTTATGAAGTAGACCACGTACTCTATTTAGGGATTTTTCAAGTAATACTTACAATGGTTTACGAGAGATGAGAATACTAAATAAAAGAACCCAAGAGCATAAAACCAAATAGAATGAATAAAATATTTAACGATAATGCTATTGATATACTTGATAGAATGATTGCAAAAGAATACAAAGTTGATTTAATAGCAACAGACCCACCTTACAAAGTAACTACGAGAGGTGGTTATACTAATGCTGGTGGTATGATGCTTGACGATAAAATGAGAAAAGGGAAAGTATTTAAAGAAAACACTTTAACTATTAAAGAATGGTTGCCAAAACTACATGAGGTTTTAAAAGACACAGGGCATTGTTACATAATGTGCAATAATAAAAATCTTTATTCTTTTTTAGATGCTGTGAATGACAGTGATTTTCATTTAGTAAAAACTATGATTTGGGCAAAGGATAATAAAATAATGAGCCAAGCCTATATGAGTCAATTTGAGTTTATCTTGTTCTTGCGAAAAGGAAAGTTTGTAAGGATTAATAACTGTGGAACAAGTGATTTATTACAATACTCAAATACAAAAACAAAGGGAGAAGACAATAAGCCAATACACCCAACAGAAAAACCTATTGATTTAATGAAAGTATTGATTGAAAATAGTAGTAAAGAAAATGAGATAGTTTTAGACCCTTTTTTGGGTGTAGGTACTACCGCAATAGCAAGTAAAGAAACAAATAGGCAATACATTGGGATAGAATTAGATGAGCAATACTATAATATTGCAAATGAAAGACTAACTAAATAATACAACGAGATGAAAGAAGAAGAAAACAAACCAAAGAAGGTTGATGGTCGTAGAAACAACGGAGGTCATTCAACCAAAGGAAGGGCAGGGAGACCACCTAAGATAACAGAAAAGAAGCTACGGAACTTTGCAGTTAGTGCCATAAAAAAAGCCTACGGAAGCGAGGAGAAGATGTGGCTTGAGGTAGCGAAACAAGCAAAGGAGAGTTTCCCCCACATGAAGATGTTATTAGAGTTTACCTACGGAAAGCCTAAAGAACAGAAGGAAGTGAATGTTAAAACAGATGTAAACATTCCAATTGTAAATTTCCTTGAAGAACGCACAATAGATATAACCCCTGAAGAAGAAGATAAAGATGAGTCAAGTAGTACTGAACCCGAAGTATAAATCACTATACAATAGCGAAGCAAGATACCACGTTGTAACAGGAGGGCGTGGGTCAGGTAAGTCTTTTGGAGTAAACGTATTCCTACTCCACCTAACCTATGAGAAAGGGCATAAGATACTCTTTACTCGTTATACTATGACATCAGCGTCTATGTCGATTATTCCTGAGTTCTTGGAGAAGATAGACCTTATGGGTGTTGCAGAACACTTTGAGGTTACTAAAGCAGAAATCACAAATAAGCTCACAGGAAGCTCTATTATCTTTAGTGGGGTAAAGACATCAAGTGGAGACCAAACTGCGAAACTGAAGTCTATAAATGCCGTTACAACGTTTGTTTTGGATGAGGCAGAAGAACTTACAGATGAAGAGGTCTTTGATAAGATTGATTTCTCTGTTAGAGCAAAAGGCGTTAAGAATAGATGTATCGTAATATTGAACCCTACAACAAAAGAGCATTGGATATACCAAAGGTTCTTTCAGAATAGAGGAGTGCCTGATGGACATAATGGAGATATGGAGTCTATAAACTATATCCACACAACATACCTTGACAACATAGATAACTTGTCAGAATCATTCGTATTGGGATTGGAAGATATGAAGAAGAATAGACCTGAGAAATTTCGTCACCAGATAATGGGAGGTTGGTTAGACAGAGCAGAAGGCGTTGTGTTTACTGATTGGTCATTAGGAGACTTCCCTAAAGATGTAGATAGTATCTTTGGTCAAGACTTTGGATTTAGTGTAGACCCTTCGGCATTGGTAGAGGTTGCCATAGATAAAAAGATGAAGAAGCTATGGGTTAAACTCCACTTCTACAAGGCAGGTATGGCTACTTCGCAACTATACGAGATGAACAGGAGGTATGCTGGTAAGAATCTTATTGTATGTGATAACTCCGAACCAAGACTATTGTCAGAGTTTAAGATGAAGGGACTTAACGTTACCCCTACAATCAAGAAGAAGGGTAGTATCTTAACAGGAATTGCTATGATGCAGGATTACCACATAATTATAGACAGAAACTCAATAGACCTTATAAAAGAGTTTAACAACTACTCTTGGAAGATGAAAGGCTCTGTACCTGCTGATAAATGGAATCACGGAATAGATGCCCTGCGTTATGCTTGTGAGTACTTGCTGATGAGGTCAGTTCCAAAAGGAATGTACATCGTAAAGTAGAGCGACAATTCAATAGGGTGGTTTAACAATTCAATACCCTACTTAAAAGGCAAATACCCCTTCGATTTCTCGTTGGGGTATTTTTTTGAGGCAATTAAAAACCCGTAAAATTGGTTTTGTACAAAGGTTTCAATATTGTTTATGCAGGTCAATTAACATTTGTTTATAGATGACAAAAAGTTTTGGTAGTTTAAAAATAAGTTGTAGATTTGCTTCAAGTTAAACAATTAAAAAAAACTACTAATTTTATAATAATTAGTATTAAATTAAAAACAACTATTATGGATTACAAAGTAACAACACAAAAGACCAACGACATTAAAGGAATGTACAAAGTTTCTGTTTTTGATACAAATTTATGGGAAGAAACAAAAAACTTTTACACAAACGATACTCATTTAATTGATGAAATTGATGGGTTGAATGAAGATGGTAGAATTGATGAGATAATTTATTCACTTTTAAAAAACTAACATTATGACAAACAAGAGACAAACAATTTTAAAAGCAATCAAGACAGGTAAATTTTTCACAATTAAGTTTATCAAGAAGAATGGAGAATTAAGAGAACTAAATGGAAGGCTTGGAGTAAAAAAGCATCTTAAAGGTGGGGAATTGGGTTATGACCCTGCTACATTCAACTATATTATTGTATTTGATGTAGTGGCTAAAGGTTACAGAACTATCAATGTTGACACAGTTACAGAATTAATTTGCGATAAAAAAGAAATAAATTTTGCCAATTAAAAATAAAGGTGTATATTGCACCAAGTTTAACAAATAAAAACAAAAATTATGAGCAAAAAAGAATTAGTAGAATTATTAAAAAAAGAATTCACAACTGAACTTGGAAACATTAACATCTCCGGGCTGGATTTTGGGGATTTTTATGGAAAGATTTTTCTAAACGGAATCAAATCAAAAGGAGACATTTATCAAGGCTTCCACTCCAACAAAGGAGAAGTTTATCAATACGCCCACCGCAATAAAGGAGATGTGCATCAAGACAGCCACTCCAACGAAGGAGATATCTATCAAAGTCGTCTCTCCAACAAAGGACAGGTAATCAACTAAAAAACAACTATTATGAGAGAATCGGTAGATTATGGCAACCCTGCATACGATGACAATTACGAACACGAATGTCCAATGTGTGGGAAACCTGTTGAAGAAGAAGGGGAATATTGTTCACGCAGTTGTTGGAATGCAGATTTTAGATAACAACTAAACACTAATATTATGACAAAACAGGAATTTTTAAACGGGAAAGAGTTTACAGTTCTTACAAGTATTTATGCATACCACAAAGATGGGTATATTATTGAAAGAGCATATTGCGAAGGTACGTTGATAATTAATAATTATCATTGTTGCGTGGACAATATCGGCAACAAATATTTCACATATTTCAACTTTGTTATGGGTAAAAAAGTATCGGGTGAAATCAATTTCTTAGAACTATAAAAAAACATAAATACAAAAAAACAACTAAAAACAAGTATTATGACAGAATCAGAAGCAATTAAAAAAGAAAAAGAAGCAATTAACTACTTGGAAAGTAGAGGATATGGAGTTAGTAATTTATGGCACGTTGATGATGTAAGGTCATTCGATAACAGTGTAACGACAGAAGATGCCAAAACGATATTAAAAAATGCTCTTTCAAACGAACCTGTTTTAGATGATATTGCTTTATTAATCATAGAAGAAGTTGAACTTATGAACTATAACAAACAATAATTATGACACAAGTAAAATTAACATCAGAAGAGTACGCACAACTATACACGGTTTACGTATGTGCTACTAATTTAGTAGAACACACAAACGAATTTGATTCAGAAGAATTGAACGAATGGCACTTAGAATCCAAGAGATACGGATTAGAACAAGCAGTTAAACAATTTAAACAATCAATATAATGAGAACAACAATAGAGATTTTAGACCAAGTTTATAGAGACGTGATAACGGACTACAACGAATCGTCAGAGACTTTAGAAGTATTGGAGTTGATAGACGAGCTTCAAACCAAATTAGAAAAATTAAAATAACTTTAAAAAATTAACACAATGGAGAATAATATTAAAAATAGATTTAGAGGTTGGTCAAACTATGCTACTTTCAGGGTATTTGACGATGTTTTAAGGGGCTTTGATTTCGATGACAAGGTAAGTGCTGAAGAAGTGAAAGAAATTGCCTTAGAATCAATATTTGAGGGTTACCAAATACACACCGGTAGCCACTTAGTTGAAGAGTACGCAAGGACAATAATGAACTTGGTGGATTTTGAAGAAATTGCAGAGACTATTAATGCTGATATAAAAAACATAAGATAATGGAATTTACAGAAAAACAAAAAGAAGAAATGTACCTTGATTATTTCAACAATTACTTAACTGTTGATTTATTCGCTGAACATCATCAAATAGACCCACAAGAGGCAAGGCAACTACTATCGGAAGGAAGACTAACATACGTAAGAAAATACAAATAAGATGGCAAACAAAAGAAAATACGCAGACTTAAAAATCATAACAGAAGAACAACTACAAAAAGAACCAATGCCCAAAGATTTCTGGAACTACACTGTCCACCCAATTACAGGCTTTTCTACCCACTTAAAGAGGCACGAGGTAATTAGCAAGAACAAAAGAGACCTAAACAAATATGGGGCATCTAACAACTACACCAGTACACGTGTGAATGGTTCTTTGCAAAGAATTTATAATGGGTAGCAATCTAATAGGGAGTAAGCAATTCAATAGGGGGTAACATTAATTTGTTGCTCCTTTTTTTGTTGGCAAAGTTTTGACAATTCAATAGGTAGTAAACAATTCAATAGGGGGTAGCAATCTAATAGGGGGTACAATTCAATAGGGGGTAGGGTATATTTTTGCACGTGGTAAATGATTGGCTTTCAATCTATTGAAAAAAAATATTTTTACGATATAAACAAATGTTAATGAGAATATCGTTTTTTTTGTCGTATGTTTGTACCATACAAAAACAAAAACATAATGAAACTAATTTTAATTTTTACCTACATTGCTTTACTAACTTATTTACTAACAACACAAATTTTTTAAATTATGACAAAAACAACTTATAACAAATTACAAACGGGTATAACGTGCAAAATTGACAGAAACGGACGTATCCACGTTTATAAGACAAAAGAACAACCCAAAAAACTAAAAATATCCGACGCAATTTTTTTCGCTTTATTTTTAATAGCCTTTATTTTATTACTAATTTTTTAAATATTACTATTATGAAACAATTTAACAAATATCAATTTTTAACAGAATTACGAGAGGAATTGCTTTCTGAATGTGCAACGTTTTATTCTTGTGACATGGAATACAGCGAAATTCAAGACAGATTAAACGACTTTATACATTCCTATATTGATAACAAATGTATATACTACGCTGATTGCTGGGCTATATGTTACGAACTTGCAAATCATGATTTTCAAATTGAGCAAACAGGTGAAACCGCCAAAAATATAACTGAATTAGCTTACTGGGCTTTATATGATTTGAGTTATCAAATTGATGTAGATTTGTTAATCGAGTCCGTGAAACCAGTAACACAAAACAATAACTAAAAAACCATACTACAATGAAAGCAATAAAAAAAGACAAAAACGGGAATATTTTAATAGATACAAAAAAAGGTTTTTCGGTATGGGTAGATGTATGGCATAACGGATATGAATTAGAGTGTGATTGGAATAAGTATATATTTTACGAAAACAATTCTCTCGATATGAAAATAAAAAAGTTTCAAGACAATGTGTATAATTTTGATGTATGCACCTCTTTAGCAATTGAATTTTACGAAAATAATAAATAAAAAACCATACTACAATGAGAAAAGAAAATATAAAATTTTACATTCCTTTCGAGGGTTTTTACTGCTCGGTATATGATTCAATAATTGATAGTGTTTTAGAAAGCGAAATTTACGAGGGTTATTTAACTGAGGAACAAGTCCAATACATGGACTACAATAGTTTACATTTAGAATTATCAGAACACATTTTCGATATTATTTTAGAGTTGTTTAATGATAAATTTGAATTATTTACTGACAATAATTATATAACTTTTGACGGACTTTCAAGCCCAAAATACTACAACTATACAACAGATAAAATTAAGGCTATCATAAGCCCCGAAATTTACCTGACAATATTAAATAAATTTGAAAATAATAATACATTCATAAACTACGTAAACAAGTCAAGCAAAAGTAGAGACGGGTTCAATTCATTTTATGAGGGCATAAACGAGGTAAAAAAAGAAAGTAGTATTTTTTTAGAATACTTATTTCAGTGGTTTGTATTATCTGAGTTCAGAGACGAAATCATTGATAATACCACCGATATACACGAAATAATATATAACAATATTTAAAAACCATACTACAATGATAAAAGAAACCGAAACAAACGTACATTTCCATATTGATAACCTTAATTTAGGTAACAACTTTACTTATTCACATTTTGTAGAAGCAATAAAAGAGAATGAAACCGCAATGAATAATATTGAAAAATTATATCATATTGATATATCAAAAGGTTTGATTGTCACCGCAAATTTAAAATGGAACTACACTTTAAAAGATACATTTGATTTGTCAGAATTTTTAGATAGTTTCTAAACAATTAATATTTAAACCTTTTATATTAATAATTAACCGCTTTTATAGGCGGTTTTTTTGTTTATTAAATTATTGTTTTTTTTGATTGTCAAGTAATTACATTTAATTAAGGGGGATAAAGGTACGTCCGTCTATTCCCGTACCCAAATATCCAATTTAACCCCCTTTTTAGCCGTTTTCCCGCACTTTCTCCTGGATTCGATACCAATGTACCACATGGATAATTTAAAGCCCTTAGAATCGATATTTCTAATACAATCCTAATGAAGCGAAATAAGGCGTTTTAAGAGACTTTTATTTTTATTTGATACCAATGTACCACCCAATAGGTGAAAAGGCGTGTAGTATGCCTTAAAATGAGCGAGAGAGGGTAACTCTGCCGTGAGTGAAGGCGTGCTGTGTTATATGTCCCCATTCTCTACACAAATCAATCTCCAACTGACAATCTAATAGGGTAGGTAAGTTATACTTCAATTCAATACCCCTCTTGTAATAAAATATCATATTGCCCTTCCAAAGAAATAATCTAATCTCTATTCCCTATGTATCATGATACATACTCCTCATGATATATACTTAACCAATATATTGTTATATTTTATATTAGTATATCATGTAGAATACTCCTCATGATATATAACCATGCTTATCATGGTCTATTACACGTTATAACCATAATACAGAAAGTATCATGATACATACTTAACCATGATATATATTATATATAGTAAGTGACAAAAAGGCAGTTGGAAATATAGGAGGTACACTTGTGTATTTTTATATTACTTAATTAGAAAATAGTTATTTATGCAGTTAGAGTTATCAGTTCCCTCAACATTAGATTCAATTGAATTATGGCAATACCAAAAGTATATGAGTGTTGTGGAAGCAAACAAAGATGTAGATAGTGCAGTTGATTTCCTAAATATGAAGTTGGTTGAGATATTTTGCAATGTTTCGTTAAAAGATGTATCGTCAATTAACCTTTCAGACTTTAGTAAAATAACAGAAATCATAGGGAAAGCATTTAGCGAGAAGACTCCTTTAATCAGGCACTTTGAATTAGGAGGTGTGGAGTTTGGATTTGTGCCGAACCTTGACAAAATAAGTATAGGAGAATACATAGATATAGAGTCGAATATATTTGATTGGAAGAATATACACAAAGCTATGGCAGTGTTGTTTCGCCCAGTAAAAAAGAAGTACAAAGAGAAGTATAAAATAGATAAATACAAAGGTAGTGAGGAGTATCAAGAAGCTATGAAATACATGCCTTTGAATGTTGCATTGGGTGCAATGGTTTTTTTTTATCGTTTAGGGAAAGATTTGTCAAATCATACCCTGAAATCTTTGGAGGAGGGGAACAAGCAGATTATTCAGCAGCAAGTACCTTTGGAAAACGATGGGGGTGGTATCAATCTATTTATAAACTTGCTGGAGGAGAGGTTTTCAATTTTAAACAGGCAACTAAAGTTTCTGCACACGAAGCAATGACGTTTCTAATATTCGAGAAAGAAAAGAACGAATTAGAGGCAAAACTAATAAAAAATAAATTCAAATAGAATGACAAGTTTTTACGATGTAATCAATTCAATCAAAACCTATTTACAGGGCAATAACTCCGTAAATACAGTAACATTTGGCGACCTATTGGAAGTTGATTTAAACAAGCAAACAATATTTCCACTTTCCCACCTGACAGTACGAGATGTATCTTTCTCTGACCATACAATGACCTTCACTGTTAATGTTATGGCATTCGACATAGTTGATGAGACTAAACAGAACGACAAGGAGCAAGTAGAGCCTTTCTACGGCAATAACAACAAGCAAGACGTACTCAATACTCAGTTGATGGTTTTAAATGGGTTACAATCCTCGCTAAGACGTGGAGGTTTGTTCCAGCAAGACTTCATAGTGGACAATAACCTTACTGCAACACTTATCGAAGAGAGATTCGACAATTTGTTAGTAGGTTGGGAAATGGACATCACAGTAGAAGTGCCTAATAATGCAATAACGGATATTAACGCTAATGGTAGTGGCTGCTTATAAGATATGGCACAAGGATTCTCTGATATAAAACTAAAAAACACCGAGTCTTTCTTAAAGGCTTATATGGAGAGGTTGGAAACCTTGACTAAGATAGAAATAGGTAGAAACAGACAAAGAACCTACCCTTCAGGTCGAAACGTAAACTCCCCACTAAATTCATCAGGCAGTTTAAGAGAATCTATAAACACGAAGAAACAAAATGTTTCAGACGCTATGTTGGCTTTTGGATTAATGGGTAACGATTACGCATTAGACATAAATTCAGGCACACCTAAAAGCAAAGCTCCTTCTCAAGCTAAATTGGTAAATTGGATAAAAACAAAACCTGTTCAGTTACGAAATAAGAAAGGGAAGATAATAAAAAGAACAGAGGGAAGTATAAAAGCAGTCGCACAAAGAATGCAAAATTCCCAAAAGATACATGGAATAGCACCAGTGCCTTTCTTGGAAGAAGCTGCAAAAAGCAGTATGAATCATCTAAACGGAATAGGTTTAGAGTTGGCTCACGATATAGCAGATAATATAGAACAATTCTTAATAAATATAGGGTACGAATTAGTAAATGGAGAATTTAAACTAAAAGAAGATAAAAAATGAGTAAAATAAACGTAAGAAGCCCATATCTAATATATGACAATTCAACAAGTACAGGTAGCCTTTTAGCTAATGCCGACTTGAATCTTTGGATATATACAGGTAATTCAAGCACAAATATACCAAATGCGGATATTACATATACTTTATCAGCAGAAGCTATTAACGGAGAAGTTACTTTTGAAATATCAGAGATAGTAAGGGATTATATAGAGAATAGTTTCGATGGAGAATATGATTCAGATAATGTGTGGGTAAATTGGAATATGATTAGAGTTTATGCTAATACATCTTCAGGCATCACAAGTCAGCAAACATTAGCGGCTTTTGATGGCTACGGATACTTTTCAGAAGGCACAAACCCACAGAACGACTCGGTTGTATTGCAATCTAATAATTCTATTTATACAAATGATTTTGCCAACATAACTATCCCTATCCACGTAAAAGACAATACAACTATAACGTATTTTAAAGAGGGAGAACCTATATTCACAAAAACCTTGATTTCTTCGACAAACTCTGCCGACCAAATTCAATATGTATCAAATTCTGCCTTAGATTATGACGTATTTTACAATAGAGTTATTGATGATGGAGGAACAATAGAGTCTTTCAGTTGCGTTAGAGAGATAGCCGACAATGTGTATCAGGATTTTGATGCAGATAAGATTTATATCGATAATGGAGAAGTTGTAGAAGTTATAAACGTAGAAGAAATAGAAGAATGTAAATATAACCCATATAAAGTTACGTTTGTAAATAAATATGGAGCTTTACAGGATGTATGGTTCTTTAAGAAGTCAAGTTTGTCAATGAAGACTAAACAAGAGTCTTACAAGGCTAATATCGTATCATCAGGCTCTTATTCTATAAACAATAGACAAAACTACATATTCAATAAAACAGGCACAGAATCGCTTAAACTAAACACAGGATTCTATCCTGAAGAGTACAATGAAGTTTTTAGGCAACTATCTTTGTCTGAAGAAGTGTGGATTAACTACGAGAACCAAACACTTCCTATAAACATAACCTCATCAAGTCTTAACTATAAGACAAGACTCAACGATAAATTGATAAACTACACAATCGATGTAGAGTTTTCTAACGACAAAATAAACAATATTCGATAAATGCAAGACGTACAGTTATACATAAATGAGGAGAAGTCTTTATCAGGAACAATTACTTATAGCACATCATATAATATTAGTGACAACACTAAAAACTTTTATGAGAATGATTGGGTTGTTGGTGGGGTCATAACAAATATTGCGAGTGGAGAAACTGCTAACATAGTAAGTATATATTCTCAAGTAACAATAGTTATAGATAAACTCGCAAGTACTTTTGGATATGGAAGTTATTCTATATCGAAGAAAGACCCAAAAAGATTAGACTTGTTTAAAGATGAGACTATCTCTTTGACTCAAACTATAAAAAATATCAAGGATATATCCAAGATACAGACTGATTTTAGTCAGACATTTACTGTACCTGCAAGTAAGAACAATAACAAAATATTCAAGCACTACTACAATAGTAATATTATCGATGGGTTTGATGCAAGAATGTTGAAAGGCTCTACTATAAAACTTAATGGAGCTGACTTTAAAGAAGGTAAGATGAGACTTCTTGGTGTTAAGATGAAGGATAACAAGCCTTATGCTTACAATGTTGGATTTGTAGGGAATACAGTTTCTCTAAAAGATATGTTTTCTGATGATGAATTAACGGACTTACCATATCTTGATGTTTTTAATCACGTATATAGTTACAATAATGTAAAAACATATATGCAATCAGGATTTCATTTAGGTACACCAAACTCAACATTTCCTGATATGATGTACCCTTTTATTAGTTGCAAAAACAGATATTATTTAGATACAGGTCAAACATCTTCAGACCACGATGAGATAGAAGGAGTTAGAAATATATATAACCATCAACCGAGCTCTATAAATGAACATAATGACTACCACTCTATACTTTATACAGATTTAAAACCTGCTATATTAGTAAAGCATATACTTACTGCTATTGAACAGAAGTATGGGTTTACTTTTTCTAACGACTTTTTTGACCCTCAAACAAATATAGAAACAAGACCTCAATTCGACCAATTATATATGTTTTGTAATAGAAAAGCAGGGTCTTTAGATGATTTAATAGATGAGGAATCAGCAGATATTAAGTTTGAGGATTTGACTCTTGATAGTGGCAGTGAATTAAGGCAAAATTCAAATACTTCATTTACTATATTTGAGAATTTAGCTGCTCAAGTAAGTTTGACATACGAGGGAACCATAAATACATCAGGAGGTGGTATCTATGATTTTTTAATGTACGACTACGATACAGAAGAAGTATATTTAGAACAGAAAAACTTAACAGGAAGTTATAATTTCTCTAAACAATTTGCTACAAGTACATCTAAAGTCTTAAAACCAACTATAAAAATAACTACAAAAGCAGGTATTACTAATTTCTCTTTATCTAACGGAGAATTAGAGGTTAGAGAAGTATTAAAAGTATATCCTTATACTGTTTCTTATTTTACTGCGAATTATAGCAAGTCATCTGTTAATTTATCTTCAGGTGTAGATTTTAGACGTAAATTACTCCCTAAAATAAAGGTTATAGATTTTATGAAGGGATTGTTTAATATGTTTAATCTTGTAGCTTATTTTGAAGGCACAGAGCTTGTCGTAAAGACTCTTGATGACTATTACTTAACCTCAAGTCATAACGAATATGTTATAGATAAGTATGTGGATTATTCATCGTCACAAGTAAATCGCTCTGACATTTATAGCGAGATAAACTACGAGTTCGAGAAACCTAAAACCATATTTGCTATAAAAAGCAATGAATCTACAAATGATGAATACGGAAACGAGAGATTCAAGTCGGAAGGAGATAATGCCTTTGATGGAGGTAAGTATGATGTAAAAGTCAAGTTTGGTCACATGTTATACGAGAATATTATAAACCAAGACAATGAAGAGTTTAGTGATGTTCTTTGGGGTTATTCAGTAGATAAAGATGAAAACCCTGCTTTAGAAGCTCCTACGTTATTCTTCGGAAAAAGAAGTGATTATTATGGTAATTTAACCAACAAATATTATGTTACAAATAAACCTGTTGGCATAACAGGCTCTTACACTAATGACGTTATTCTTTACCTATACAGACCATCAAATACGTACTTTACTTTAAGTAACAACAAGCATAGTATAAACTTTGGAGAAGAATATGACTCTCTCACTAATCAGGCAGAACCTGATGGGTTGTTTAAAATATACCACGAAAACTTTATACAAAACATATATGCTCAAAACGCAAGAATCGTAAAAATATCTGCACACTTGCCATTAAGAGTATTACTTAAATACAAGCTTAACGACAGGTTTATTATAGGGGGTAAAAAGTATTTGATAAATAGTGCCAAAACTAATTTACAAACAGGCAAAACAGACCTTGAGTTGATAACAGATAATTACACAGAAGAATGATAAAAAGCATATTAGAATTATTAGCCTCTAATGACTTCTACGGAGGAACAGAGGTAATAGAGATAGCTAAAGGTAAATACGAGCTAAAAGAAGGTTTAAAACAAGCATACAAACAAGGAAAACGAGCAGGATATGGCACAAAATGAGAAAGTAATAATTAGTGTTGAGTTAAGAGACAAGGGCGTAACAACTGGCTCTAAGAAAGCCAAAGACTCTATTAATGGATTAACTGATGCTGAAAAAAGACTCAATAAAGCTACTAAAGATTTAGAGTTTCAACAATCAAAAGAAGCCAAACAATTAGCTGAATTGCAGATAAAGGCTCAGTTAGCTGCGAAAGCTAATAAAGAGTTGGCTATATCAACTATCAATGCCACTAAAGCTACAAAGCAAGGTAAGACTCAAACAGGTCTTAACAACGCTATCCTTGTCGAGGCAGGTAGAGCTGCTTCTGATGTTCAATACGGAATGATGGGTATGGCTAACAACATTGGTCAATTAACTACTCTTATGGGGCAGCATATGCAGACTCAGGGAGGGTTTATTGCTTCTATGAAAGAACTTAAAGGTTCTATAATGGGAGTCGGAGGAATTATGATAGCTATACAATTATTTATATCGTTTTTACCAAAAATAGAGAAATGGTTTAAATCTTTTGGAGCAGGAGCAAGATTTCTTTCAGAAACAATGAAAGAAGCCTCTCAAACAGTAGAAGGAACTATTGGTAAATTTGAGACATACACAAGAACATTAAAAGACTCAAGCAAACCTCAAAAAGAACAACAAGATGCTATTAAGGCGTTAAACAAAGAGTTTCCTGAGTTCGTAAAATCCCTAAAAGAAGCCAACCTATCTTTAGAAGATGTGTCTAAGAGTACAGAAGCAGCTACTAAAATAGAGAAATTGTATCGTGAGTCTATAATAAAAACAGCAATGGCTAAGGCTGCTCAAGCTAAAATAGACAAAGAGGCTGCTGCAAAACTACAAAACGAGATAGATTTGAAGTTAAAGGCTAAAGAATTAGGCTTTGATTCTGTCGAGCAAATGGAGAAAGAGATTGAGGCGTTTGATAAATTGTCAAGAGGACAAAAAAAGACACAGTCTATCCAAAGAAAGAGGCTTGCTGAAGGTAAAGAGTCCATTAAGAATTTTGAGGAAGAAAACAAAGCGATAGATGAAAATATAAAGTTATTAACTCAATATACAGACATACAGGCTCCTGAAGAAAAAGAGAAGAAGAAAGGTAAAAAGAAAAAGACGAAAGAGTTTGAGGAGGAATTATTAGACCTTTCTAAGTTAGAGTTAAAGTTCAGAAGACAAGCCGAAAAGAAAGACCAAGAAAGTGCCGAAGAAAGAATAGTAAGAAGGGGCTTAGAAGCTGAAGAAGATGTAGAAATAACAAGGAAAGCTTTTGTAGAGAAAGAGAAGGCAAGGTTGTTGGATTTTCAAAAAGGAAAAGCCCTTTCTGAACAACAAATAAAAGTAATAGAAGACCAAGCTCAAGCAGAGACTGATGCAGTAATCACTCAAATAGAAGCAAGAACAGAGGCAGAGTTAAATGCTTTAAGAGAAAGAGAGGCAGCAAAGACAAATCTTCAAAAACAGATAAACGAAGAAAGAGACAATGAATTAGAGGCAGAAAGACAAGCTCGTTTCTACACAGGTCAGGTTAGTCAAGCTATCGCACAAAAAGAAGCTGATGATGTGTTTTTTGCAAATAGAAAGGCTGAATTAGAAAGAGAGTTGAATGCAGTTAATTTAAGTAACGCAAAGAAACTTGATTTAGAAAATCAGTTGTCTAATCTAAAGAAAAACAAAGGACAAGTAGATATAGAAAATGAACAAGCAGTTCAAGAAGCTAAATTAGCTTTAGCCAACAGAGGTGCAGCTGCCCTTGTAGATATTATAGGAAAAGAGACTAAAGCAGGTAAGGCAGTAGCAGCAACTATGGCTACAATAAATACTTATCAAGCAGTAACAAATGCTTTAAAGTTTGGTAAAACACCATTTAAGTATGTAGATGCAGCAGCAACAGCTGCTCAAGGTTTCGCTCAAGTTAAAAGCATACTTGACACAACGTCTCCTGCTACATCAGGAGGTAGCACAGGAGGTGGAGGAGGAGTTGCTCAAACAATAACACCGCCTGACTTCAATATAATAGGTAGTACAGGAGTGAATCAATTAGCTACTGCCATCGGAGGAACAACACAAGAACCTATAAAAGCATACGTAGTATCGAGTGAAGTTACTACTGCACAAGAGTTGGATAGAAACATAGTAGATTCAGCAAGTTTATAATTTAAAATAATAAGATATGAGAGTAATTGAATTAATCATTGATGAAGAACAAATGTTCTCAGGAATAGAAGCTATTTCGATAGTAGACAGACCTGCAATACAGGAAAACTTCATAGCGTTATCTAAACAAGACAAGGTACAACTTGCTGACGTAGATACAGACAAGAGAATCCTTATGGGGGCTGCTCTAATCCCAAATAAGAACATCTATCGTCAAGATAGCGAGGATGAAGAGGGGTACTACATCTATTTCTCGGAAGAAACAGTTAAAAAGGCTTCTGAGTTGTTTTTGATAGAAGGAAACCAAAACAAATCTACTTTAGAGCATCAAGCAGAGCTAAGTGGGTTGTCGGTAGTCGAGTCTTGGATAGTAGAAGATGAAGTCCACGATAAATCACGTAAATACGGATTAGAGATGCCTGTTGGGACTTGGATGGTATCTATGAAGGTAAATAACGAAGAGGTTTGGCAGGACTACGTAAAAACAGGTGCAGTAAAAGGGTTTAGCATTGAGGGGTACTTCTCCGAAGCAATCAATTTAAGCGTATCTGAAGAGGTAGAGTTAAAGAGCTTTAGTGATTACCCTGATAGCGTAAAGAACAACGCTAAAAGAGCCTTAAAATGGGCTGAAGAGAATGGTTGGGGGTCTTGTGGAACGTCAGTAGGTAAACAACGTGCCAATCAATTAGCAAACGGAGAGCCAATCAGCCTAAAAACCATAAAACGTATGTATTCTTATTTAAGTAGGCACAAACCTGACCTTGATTCAAGTAAATCATACGAAGATGGTTGCGGTAAGTTGATGTACGATGCTTGGGGAGGTAAATCTGCTTTAAGTTGGGCAAAAACAAGAATATCAAGAGAAGAGAATATGTCAGAACTATCTGAAGAAGAGGCACAATTTGTCCTTGACAATTTAGGTGCATTAATACAAGACAAGTTAAACGAATTAAAATCATAATTATGGCAAGAGGAAGAACAAATAAAGACAAGAACTATATACCAAGCACTGCTTCTCCTACTCATGGGAGAAGGGGTTGCTTGTGTAAAGATGGGAGAAAATACTCAAGAAAATGTTGTAATGGGTCTGTACAAGCACAAGGAATAGGTAAAATATAGCCTAAAAATCTAACACCCAATACAATTACTATTATTTACTTATAACCTATTTAATAATTATTACTTATGGAAAGCAAAAAAGCAACATCTGTACTTTCTGACATTATGCAAAAGCTATCCTCTATCGGTAAACCTGAAGAAGTAAAAGAAGAGGTAGTTGAGCTATCTGAAGAAGTTACGGAAACAGAAGTTAAAGAAGAAGAAGTTGTTGAGGCAGCTTCAACTGAAGAAACAGAAGAAGAGGTGGTATTAGCTGAAGAAGACGAAGTATCAGAAGAAGAAGTAGCTGAAGAAGCTGAAGAGGAAGTAGTTGAAGAAGATTTAGACGAGGAAAAGTATATTTCAAGAGAAGAGTTTGAAAATACTATCGCTGAAATCAAAGCAATGTTTACTCAAGCAACTGAAGCCTACGAGAAAGAAAAATTAGAAATGTCTGCTCAAATCGAAGACTTATCTAAAGCACCTGCATCAGAGCCTTTATCTCATAGCCCTGAAGCTGAATTATCAAATGAGAAAAAAGTGTTATTTAGCCAAAGAAGAGGTGGTAGCACAATGGACAGAGTACTATCAAAAATGTACGGAAAAAAATAATAATTTAAAATAAATATCTAAAAAATGGCAACAACAACTTCAATCACTACTACTTATGCTGGAGAATTTGCAGGAGAATACATCTCTGCTGCTCTTTTAAGTGGTGTAACAATCGACAACGGTGGTATCACTGTTAAACCTAACGTAAAGTTCAAAGAGGTAATCAAGAAATTGGCTACTGACGGAATTGTAAAAGATGGTACTTGCGACTTCGCTGACACTTCTACAATCACTTTGACTGAAAGAATTATCGAACCTGAAACTTTCCAAGTAAACCTTGAATTGTGTAAGGCTGACTTCAGAAGCGATTGGGATGCAATCCAAATGGGATATTCTGCATTTGACAACCTTCCTGCTTCTTTTGCTGACTTCTTAATCTCTCACGCACAAGCTAAAGTAGCTCAAAAAATCGAGCAAAACATTTGGGGTGGTGTAGACGCTAACGAAGGAGAATTTGATGGAATCGTAACATTGGCTACTGCTGATTCTGACGTAATTGACGTAGTTGGTACTACTATCACTGCTGGAAACGTAATTGATGAGCTTGGAAAAGTAGTAGACGCTATTCCTTCTGCATTGTATGGTTCTGAAGACCTTCACTTGTATGTAGCTCAAAATGTATATCGTGCTTATGTACGTGCTTTAGGTGGTTTTGCTGCTAACGGAGTAGGTGCAAATGGTGTAGGTGGACAAGGAACTAACCAAGCAATGGGAGACTTGATGTTTGACGGAGTAAAAGTATTCGTAGCAAACGGATTGTCTAACAACTACATCGTAGCTGCTGAGAAATCTAACTTATTCTTCGGAACAGGTATCTTGAACGATGCTAACGAGGTTAAAGTATTGGATATGGCTGACCTTGATGGTTCTCAAAATGTAAGAGTAATTATGAGATTTACTGCTTCTGTACAATACGGAATCGGTTCTGACATCGTACTTTACACTCCTGCATAATTAACTGAATAACTAATTTACTAAAAGGGGTGGGTTCTTGCCTATCCCTTTTTTATTAACCTAAAAAAAATATAATATTATGGCGTGTGATTTTATAACCACAGGTAGAGCATTAGCCTGTAAAGATTCTGTCGGAGGTATAAAGGCAGTTATCTTTGTGCCAAACGACTCTACTAACAAGATTATTGTTGATTCAACAGACTCAAGCACAGGGGCAATAGATGGGCTTACAGATAATGTAGCAGGGTCTTACAAATACGAACTAAAAGGCACTTCTTCTTTAGAAGAAACTATTACTGCTTCAGCAGACAACGGAACTGTTTTTTATGAGCAAGCATTGAACTTGACTTTACCTAAACTATCTGCTTCTGATACAAAAGAAATTAAACTATTGGCAGCTTCAAGACCTCAAATTATTATTCAAGACTACAATAACAACTATATGGTTGTAGGATTGGAAAATGGTGCTGATGTTTCAGGTGGTACTATTGTAACAGGTGCTGCTATGGGGGATATGAGTGGATATACTCTTACTTTTACAGGTATGGAAGTATCTCCTGCTTCTCATCTTGAAGTAACGTCTGATACAGGAGCCGTTATTACGGTTGGACAGACAGATACTATTACGTATTCTTAATCATTAAGACACTTACAGATACAAGAAAAGGGCGACATTATGTTGCCCTTTTTTTATTGCAAACAAAACGTTATTTTAGTATTACTTAATTGTATGAAAATAGTAACAACAGAATCAATCGTAAGTCTAAAGTTTATACCAAGAGAGCCTGCAACTTCTTTTAGTTTACTTATAACAGACAAAAACAAGAGAAAGACTTATACAGTTAATACATCAGACTTTATAGGAATCGGAGCAATAGTTAATTCAGATGGCTACTTGAGTTTTGACTTATCTTTCGCTTATTGGGAAGAAAACACTAACTACTCTTTAAAAGTAGTAAATGATAGTGGAGATGTTATCTATCGAGATACGATATTTTGTACAAATCAAACAGATTATGAGAAGTTCGATGTTCATAAAGATGAGTATGTAACAGAAGATACTTTCGACAACGAATTTATAGTATTATAATATACAATTATGGCAAAACGCAACGTAAACAAGTACAGACAACCTAAAGCCGCTAAGAAGCAAGGCAAGGTTCACGTAGTAAATTTCTCTTCTTACACACGACCTGAAGTTGTAGAAGTACAAAACAGAGATTGGGTAGAGTACGGAGAAGATAACGACTACTTCCAATACTTGATTGACCGATACAATGGTTCTCCTACAAACAACGCTGCTATCAACGGAATCGCAGATATGATTTATGGGAAAGGATTAGATGCAGTAGATGGAGAGAGTAAGCCTGAGCAATACGCTGAGATGAAGTCACTATTCTCAAAGAAGTGCCTGAAAAGTGTTTGTTACGATTATAAGATGATGGGGAACGCAGCATTCCAGGTTATCTATTCTAAAGACAGAAGTCGTATCGCACAAGTAGAGCATATTCCTGTGCAAACATTAAGAGCTGAAAAGGCAGATGCCAAAGGAAAGATTAACGCTTACTACTATTCTAACGATTGGTCGGAAGTAAGTAACTCTAAAAAGAACGTAAAGAGAATACCAGCATTTGGTTGTTCTAAAGAGAATATCGAGATAGTTTACATCAAGCCTTACAAGGCAGGTTACTTCTACTACTCTCCTGTGGATTATCAAGGAGGTATTCAGTACGCTGAGTTAGAGGAAGAGATTGCAAACTACCACATAAACAATATACAAAACGGATTAGCTCCAAGTATGCTTATCAACTTCAACAATGGTGTTCCTACTGAAGAAGAAAGAGCTGCTATCGAGCAAAGAATATACGACAAGTTCTCAGGGTCAAGTAACGCAGGGCGATTTATATTAGCTTTTAATGACTCTAAAGAATTGTCGGCAAGTATAGAGCCTGTGCAATTAAGCGATGCCCACCAACAATACCAATTCCTGTCGGATGAGAGTATGAGAAAAGTTATGGTGTCCCATCGAATTGTATCTCCTATGCTTGTAGGTATCAAAGACTCTTCAGGTCTTGGGAATAACGCAGAAGAATTGCAGACTGCATCTGTCCTTATGGACAACACAGTTATCAGACCATTACAGGTAACTATCCTTGATGAGATTGACGAGATTCTTGAATTTAATGGCATCGACTTAGATATCTATTTTAAGACGTTACAGCCGCTTGAATTTACAGACTTGACTAATGCTATCAGTGAAGCAGAGATAGAGAAGGAAACAGGCGTTAAAAAGGATTCTGAAGGCGATACAGAAGAAGAGTTGCCGATAGAAGAAGAACCAACATCTCAAACAGAATAAGATATGGCAAAAGCATTATTTATAAAGAAAGCCGACTTGGTAAAGAATACTGCGATAAGTGGTAATGTAGATACGGACAAGTTTATTCAATTCATTAGATTGGCACAAGAAATCCATATCCAAAATTATTTAGGCACAGACCTATACAACAAGATTAGCAACGATATTATAGATGGCAATTTAACAGGCAACTATTTAGACCTTGTAAACAACTTTATTCAGCCTATGTTGATTCATTTCTCTATGGCAGAGTATTTACCATTTGCCTCTTATACTATTGCTAATGGAGGTGTATATAGAAGCGAGGTATCTAATGGGTCTACAATAAGTAAAGAGGAGGTAGACTTCTTGGTTCAGAAAGAAAGAGATTACGCAAATTACTATACTAACAGATTTATCGACTATATGGAGAGTAATGCCTCTACGTTGTTCCCTGAGTATTATAGCAACACAAACGAAGATATTAGTCCTGATAAAGATACAATATTTCATGGATGGAATTTAGGATAAAGAAACAATATAAACCAAAAGAAGACAATAAGGAGAAACTTAAAGTGTTCTTGAAAAAGATAGAAAATGGCAAATTCAATAGATTGGGGAATAGCAAGCTTTGATTCGGAATGGGGACAAGCAGCTTCGTTAAAAGGTTGGGGTAACGCATACGCTGACAAAATAATTATAAAAGACTTTAAGGATAGAGTTGATGCTGATAGTGGTTCTCTTGAGTCTTTAACTTGTATAGAAATATAAAACAAATAAAAACTATGGGATTAAAATATTTATACGTACCGAGTGGTGTTAAAGCAGGAACTGCTTACGGAGTTATGCCTAATTCAGCAAATGCTGACTTTTCTTCTTTCTCAAGAAGCTCGGCAGGTTCAAGAGTGGATAAAAACGGATTTATCAACACAGGTCTTGGTTTAGGAAGTGAGTGGTTTGACTCAAGTAATATAAATGACAGAGACAATGCAACAAACACAACAAACTCGGATGCCACTATTACAACTGAATTAAACACCTCAAATATTGGTTGGAGTATTTCAGCAACCTCTATTTTAAATCAAGATAAAATATACAAAGTTGAATGGAAAATAATATCCACTAATTCAAATAGTGGTACTTTTTTCTATTGGAATGGTGTAGAACAGGGTGGATTTGGAGATTTAACTCAAGAAGGAAGTGGAGTGTATTATCTTAAAGGTAATGCGAGTGGTACAAATGCTGATATAAGATTCAATAACGCTCAACCTAATTCAACGATTACTTGGTCATTATCTGTAAGAGAAGTAACAGAAGTAAACACAGACGTTCCAAGATTAGACTACACAGGTGGAGGTTGTCCGAGTTTGTTGTTAGAAGATGAGTCTACTAATATCACACAATACAGCGAAGATTTTACTCAACACTATCTTTCTTTACAAATACAGAACCTGTATAGGTTTGACTTGCTGCACAACCAAAAACTTGAGTAACTCTTGGCGAAATATTTGTACCTAC
>JACSEK010000002.1_pt1 | contig 70384 bp, 74 predicted proteins | sample 8225431 | NCBI WGS metagenome assembly JACSEK01 (sample SAMN15704673, study PRJNA253121) | viral metagenome | isolation source: viral DNA from sea star tissue collected in USA, Olympic National Park... | host: Pisaster ochraceus | collected 2013 | reverse complement strand
CGCAGTTGCAATAGACCACCTTGCCGGCGAAGCAACCTTTGTAATGCGCGAGCTCGTTTTCGATGTCCGGTAGCCGTGTATAAAACTCATCGTTTTTTGCCGCCCTGGCCCTGTTTAGGTTACTGTTTTTTGTCATTTTGCTTTTTTGCCACTGGGTTCACAAAAATACTAAGGCAAATATTTATTAAGCAGGCCGAGGCCATAATAATATGCGAATATGGATTTGGTCGGGCTGTTTTTTATATAGCTTGTCAGTTTTAACCATATTATGCCCACGAGTATTTTGACATAAACGTCCGATGCCAGTGCATCCAAGAGGGCATCCCCCCCGCCCAACTTAAAGGACAGCGCGCCCGTTTTTTGTTCAAAGGCCGGCGCGAATACCTTTATTGCATTGAACTCCCCATATCCCGTGAGGCCGTATAAAAATTTGGCATGGTCGTATGCGACATCACCGTACGCCCCCTGCCCGGGCGTCGATCCGCCAAAATAACCACGGGGGTCTATAAAAAACATGCCCTTTGTTTTCTCATCGAAAAAAACATTGTCGGTGTTCGTATCTCCGTGGATAAATCCCTTTTTTATTGTAACGCCCTTCAAATAACCGATCAACCGGTTAAAAACGATATCTTCATTGACGATCGGCAAATTATTGCAGGACTTAACATCGATACCGGGGCGGCCCAAGGCATCCAACAATGGCCTAACATCGGCGAGCCTCGCCAAAGGCTCATGTATATATTCCAATTGCGCATCCGGCGTTGAATGGAAATGGGCGTAAGAAGGCGGGCCGTGCAGTTTGCCTATGTTTTTTTCAAAGGCCGAAACCAATGATCTGTAATACGCGGCATCAGGATCGCCGGCGGCGGATATTCGTGAATTTTGATGTTCGCGCACCGTCGGGAGCGTTATTTTGGCCATCGTGATATAAGGCCCGGTATCTTTTGTGCCATCCCCGCGGCCGGTTTTTAATATATGCGGGATGATGGATTTATCGGACACTTTGCCATAAAACAGTTGTTCTTTTTGTAACAGGTTTTTGCCGTTTTTAAAAACCGCGGTTTTTGTTACGCTATTATCGCCCACATCGACTTTGTTAAAATAACGTGAATTATTCTTTACGTTTTTTAGCGTTTTTTTGTATTTTTTACCATCGCCAATATCCAAAAACCCATACGCCGAGGTGGACATTACAATTTCATCGGCGCGGTAATCCAGGCACCCGGCCAGATCCGTTTTTACCGCACTAACGCCCGGCCCATAGTCAAATATTGAATGGAATGACAAAAACCCGTACATGCCGGCGACGTTGCCTTTGTTATTTTCCGCGCGTATGATTTTATCGGCGGCCAGCGGAGGCCGGTTGACACAACCTCGGTACTCACCAAGGATTGGCCGCTCCCTTTTTACGACATCAAAACCATGCTCCCGTGCCGTGTCCCTTGCCACAACGCACGTCGGTATGATGCGATAGCCTGTGTATTTTTTTAACGCCCCGAGCTGGCCGCTCAGCCCGCCCAGTGCCTCTTTGTAATCAACGGGCGATATATCGGACCACATCACCAATGTTTTATCGCCGGCCTTGTGCCTATATGTATAATTATGGTAAATACGGGTTATGCGGCGCAAAGTTTCATAGGTGCCGGGCTCGCCGCCGTACGCGAACAGTTTTACGGTTTTTTTAATGGATGGCCGATCATGCAACACGGATAACATATTTACACGGTCGGCCAGCATGGCCATGTGGCACGGCCGGCATATATAATATATTTTATTTGAATATTTTGTCAGTTCCCCGATCTGCCTGTCGAACATGGTCTCGCCGCCGATCGACATCAACGCCTTGGGCAGGGTATTGCCCATTGTGTATTTTGATACCCTTTTGCCAAGCCCTGCGCCAACGATATACACCTCGTCGAATAGTAAATGCGTACGATCCATATTAAATATTTTGTTTTTGTTATACGTCATTTTTTTAAAATGTTCAAGTGGACAAAAACCAAAACCGGCGTATAATGAATAAAAAAGGCGATCCAAAAACGGATCGCCCTACTATAAAGATTATTAAAAACTATATCGCACCAACCAAACGGCTTATGTAAAAACAAAAATAAGGTATGTTATACCCAAGACCCAAAATCGGTATCGAACGCCAAGGTAAGGTAACTAAGTTCTGGATGTATGCCGGTCTCCGCTATCGCATAAACAGATTCGACCAAAAACTTAGGACCCATGATACCTTCCGCTACCGTATCTATATTGGCCGCCAAATCATAAGGCAGGAACACCAGGCCTTGGTTTAGGTTCTGATAGTCATTGCCATCCGTGGATTTGTTGGTACGCGCGACGATGGCCGTGGTATCCGCATAATTCCATTTAGGGTTGCAGTATATTTTAATATCGGCCATGGTCCCGGCATAATACAAAGCCTTGCTCGACTGCGTTATGTTATTGGCGACGGTCGACCCGGAATAACCAACGGATTCTTTAAGCGCCGACAGTACTTGTGTATTCACAATAACAGAATCCGCCGCGCCAAACCTCGACACATTGCCTATAACGGCGGCCGCGCCCAATATTTTAGAACGTAGCCTCGCCTGCCTTGAATACATATTTTCCGCGGCAGAATTCGTTTCGCTGTTCGGTATAAGGCCAAACTCCGCGGTCCTATCCTGCCCACGATGATCAATAAATTTACGTACTTTAAAATTACCGAACGTTTTATTCGGCGTACTGCCCGGCCCTATGAACAAATTGAAGTTTATGCCCTGCGCCGCAAATAAATTGGCGTGGTTACCAACGCCCAATGCGCGCATACGATTCAATAAATGATCATTTATGGATTGTGTAATCTCATTCGACATCGCCCTTTTAAGCAACGGTATGGCATCGATGCCCATTGATTTGAACGCCCTGAGCTGAGGCCTTGTTATTTTACCGCCAATGGTATATGTTTCGGCCTTTATTGCTTTGGTGTATGTTTCCAGTTCCAATTCCGTATAGGTCCCACCTTCCACCGTAAGCCTATCCACGGGCATGCCATCCGTATTCCCATACGAGGAAGCCGCCTGTATATGGTCATCATTGGAATGCGCAAAATCTATTTTAAAATCCGTGGATTTTGCGACCGACGCATGATCGTCGACAACAATCCCCGTGGCGGTCGCGATAACTTCGTTGATCGTCACCGAATCCTTTGCCACATACGGCTTGCCCGATGCTTTGGCATTCCCCGTGGATTCCACCTTTACGATCACGCTCTTCTCAAGCCTGCCGTATTGGATCATTTTTAGTTTAACGGCCGGGTCATCATCGCCCCCATGCACAACAATGTCCGATCCGATGCCCAGATCGGTATTCCCGGATAACGAAGCATCTATCAATTTAACAAAGGTCGGCTTTGCCGCACTATTGAACTTACCGCCCGCGTACTTGGTGTCCACGTATTGCAAAGTGGCAAGTTCCGAATGCAATGGCACGACCGGGACTAAATCGAATGCTATCGTCTGTGCGGCGATGGACATAGAAAGCCCCAATATGGCAAGTGCCGGATCGCCGGAACCAACCTGCCTTGTATCATCATAAAAATCGTCCTGTGATCCAGGATCACCGGGTAATCGTACCTGCCCGATCCCGATGGTATTCGCAGGCGTTGCCGAGTTGTAGCCTTCTAAAATATACATCTTATTTTCGGCTATTTGCGCTATTATACGCCTTTTTGATTCCGGGATACCACCCGCACCAACGCCCCCATCATCCCCTTCGAATGATTCCGTGATAAGATGATCCCATTTGTTTAAAAGATCATCGCTGTTTTGATTGTGTGACATAATAAATAATTATATAGTAAAAAAATGTGGACCGCTTGTTTAATTTTATGCAAGCTCCAAGGGTCGGTGCCTTGACAACTGTCCTGGGCTACCCTTGGGTTTAAGTATATGTCCATTATACCTTAATGTTTTCATTTGGTTACAACCCCGTGCGTATTGACTGTTTTAATGCGTCCCCCCATTTGTTACGCTTATTCTCCCCACCGGGGCGTATCCCATTTTTTTTCAGTGCATCAAAATCCCTTGTGTTAAAAAAATTATTAATATCGGAATCCGTTTCCAAATTTCTCATACCGGCCTGCGCCGCCACTTTATCCCGTGCCGTTTGTGATAAACTTTCCCAAACATCCTTATATTTTTTAGGCACCATCTTATCAAAACCACCAGGCGCCCGGTTTAAAAAACCCGGTGATCCACCTTGGCCGGTCGATCCGCCAGGGCCCGGCATGCCGCCCTGTGTTTTTTTATTATGGCAGGATTCAACATTTTTTTCAAACTCTTCGAGGCATAAACAGTCCTCTGAGCCATCGTCCAGTTTTATTTTGATAATTTCATCATCAAAATTAACGGACTCTACCACGAACTTCGTTTTTTCAAAAATGGTATTGTTATCCGTGGTTTTTAATGGCGCCTTGGCGGTGTATATTTCGCCGACCACCGGGTATTCAATATCATCCAGATTGGGGGCGTTATCGATCTCCGCCCGCATACTTTCATCCACCGCGGCAGGTACTATTTCTTCTTGCGCGTATGTTTGAACAGTGGCGAGTGCCTCATCCACCCTCTTATCGATCATATCGGAAATTTCTTCTTTGGTAACCCCGGCGTTGCCTATATGGTTATCTTTGATATAAGGGATGAGCACCTCGTTGCCATATTCATTGATGGATTCTTGGATCATATTTTCAAAATCGCGCGGGGCGTTGTCCATACCGGCCTTGTTTATATAGTTTTCTATATATGGGATCAGTACATCGTTGTTGTAACCGTCAAAAGTTTCCCGTATAAAAGAAAGTACGCGCTCGTTATTATCCGCTATGACATTGCTTGTCACTTCGTCAATAATGTACCGCTCGTCCATTTCTACACCCGATTCGTTTATTTCCGATATTTTTTCATCGACCATCCCCACTATTTCCGTTTGCATATACTCATCGAACTCCCCGACGGTTATGTAGTCTTCGTCATTTTCCATACCCATGTTGTTTAAAGATTCGTCCACATCGGCATCGTCGCCTATACCAAAATATTGGCGTTCTATGCGATGTATATTTTCAAATTCGGGCGGGACGTACGTGGTGTCGCGAGCCATCGAAGCCCAGCCTTCGTCCAGGCTTTCAAAAACAAAGCTCTCTTCGACGACCCGGTTGCCGTTGGACGGGGTGAACATGGCCTCTTCGAAGCCGGGGGATGCCGTGATGTCGTACGTTATCAATTGGCTTAGCTCCACCTTGCCATCCTGCCCAACAGACCCCTTGGCACGCGAGCTTATGAACAAAGGGGTGCCTGCTTTGGCAATAGCATAAGCATTCCTGCCTTTATCCGTGTCCAGCAACAATATACTGCCCGTGTATTGTTTTGTGTACGGGTCGTATTCAATACTTTCGACAAGGTGCGATACGTTATTATAATTAACATTCTCGTCGAGCGCATGTTCGGACTCCCCCAACAATGCGTTTTTCTCGATCAAAGGACGGACTCTTTTGTCGAGTACGTTTTCATAATTGATATGGTCGTACGTCCTATTGTTTCGGTTCTTCTTGCCCATCGTGGCAAATACGCCCTCGAGCCTCATCAAAGACCCATCGGGCAGGTTCGTGTCCGAACGGGCGGTTTTGCCGAATACCAAATTTTTATTGGATTCTAATATAAGACATGTGTTGCTTTTGCCCATGATATTTTTTTTATAATCAATATATTTATTAACTACCTATCAACTAAAGATCGGTAAGTTTTACGCACCATCCCATAAATCGCAATATAGTAAAAAAAATAAACAGATCACAACGGCGCACCAATTACGATGCCCAAAATATTTTGTTTTCCAAACAACGCCGGGGCGTATGGAAAACGGTTAATATTCCTGTTCTTTTTCAAGTAAGCCCTTCGCCCTTAAATCTGCTATAAGTTTTACCTTCTCTTCTTTTTCTATTTCCAACATCTTATCATTCAACAACAGGTCCTTGTCCGATATGGGGAAGAACTTTTTTATTAAAAATTTCATGGAAAGAAATGGGTACGTCGTGTTATCGGGCAATTCCACGCTAAGCTCTTGCCTTAAGCCCGATATCGCGGATGCCACCTTTTCAAAAAGCTCCATTTTTAACATTTTATCATAAATGTTGTAATTATTGAACTCCAGGGACATGTTCTTTTTGATTTCCATGTCGCCGGCGTATTGCGGGTTTTTGAGTATAAAATGCATGTACCACGGTTTTTCTATGACCGCCGCAAAAATCCTTTGTATCCGGTCGATGCGTTTCCCCAATTGGCGCTCATCATTGCTTATTTGTTCGGGGCTGTTGTTAAAATACGTCGGCGAATCCTCTTCGAAACGGCTGAGTGGCAGGCCAGACGCTTTATGGAATTGTTTTTCGAAATATATCAATTGCTCGACATCCTGCAAATCCGGCCCATCGCCGCCGACGGTATCGGTTTCGGGCCTCCCCGATAAGGTTTCGCCGACCCAGACTTCATAGTTCAGCCTGTGCGTCTGTTTGTTGTTGAGCGTAAACGTCCCCGTCCGTTCATTAAAATCATATTTTTGTTTATAACGGTTCATGGTTTCGGTGATGGTCTGCTCCGCTTTTATTTTGCCCTTGCCGCCCACCGGTACGACATGGAGCGTGCGGAATATGCTATTCATTATGGCCCAGCTGATCCTCGTGCGGACCATCGTCCGCATAATGTTAAAGCTCCGCGTGAGATCGCTCACCAAAGAATAAGGCATGCTGGTCCTATCGGTATCCGCCCAATCTATTTGTAAAATCTGCGAATCCAATAAAATAATCTGTTTATCCCTATGCCCGTGGTGGCCGTTGTTGGTGTTTAGCCTCACATTATCCTGCATGGGCGCAACAAAAGGGGTGTACATCCAATATATAAGGTTTTTTTCGTTTTGTATAACCCTCTCATACCGCTGGAGGTTGCCCTTGGTCAGGTCCAACTGCCTTATACCGGTGAGCTCCGTGGGTGCATTGACATCATCGAACATATAATACCATGCATATTTGCCTATTGCCATCCATTTTTTGACAACGGATTCCACCGATTCGTAGTCGGCCGCGTTCACCTTGCCATCAAAATGTAGCATCGAATACACATCTTCAAAGGATTCCTGCAATAGGCCTTTTAGCTTTTTGGATTCGGCTTCCGCCATACTTAGCGAATCTATCCCCTCGAACGATGGTTGGCAAAAATATTTACCATTATTTTCGTAAACTATTATTTCATCGACGTATTTATCGAGGATTTCGCGCATTTCTATTTCGCTCGCCAGCGCTATGCATTGTTTCCTGTAATATTCATCGGTTACCGTTGTTTTTTTGCCAAACTGGTCATTGCCCCACCCGCCGTTGGATAAATTGGGGTACGGCTCTTCCGCAAATTTGGTATCTATATCTTTGAATATATCTTGGTCCGAAGACCCATCCACGGTGGATAATTCTATTAATTTGTTTTGGTATGTGTTTGTTTTTTTTGTGCCGGCACTTGTGTATGTGTCCAACATGCCCAAACGGCTTTTCGAAGCATTGTTTATAAGTTCGATTATTTCGTCCCTGCTGTCCTTTTTGGCGCCCTTTTTGTTTTTTGCCGCCGTTTTTGGGAACAATTTGGACAAAACGCCACCCTTGGCCAAAACCCTGTTTTTTTTACCGGCGGCCGGTTCGACGGCCGCCGCGGTTTTTTTTTCGTTATCTTTTTTCATCACAAACCCATTATATACGGATGCCGGCTATGCTTTTTTCGAACTGTGCCTGCGATAATTCGGCGCTTTTGGCCATCGTGTATTTCCGCCACTCTATTTTTAACGCCTCGAATTTTATTTTTTGGTATTTGAGCGACGGCAAAAATACAATATTATGCCAGTCTTCGTATTTTATTTCAACGGCCTGTGTCCTTCTTTTTGGTATATAACTACGGAACGCGAATGCCGTGCCGTAGCTTTGCACCGCCTTTGCTATGGCTTTCCATTTAAAAAAAACGGGCTTTTGCCTTGGGCGGTACATCTGGCCTTTATATTGCCTACTGTATATATTAAAAATCGTTATAACAACCTGCTGGCGCACCTTTAACGGGAGCATGTGCAAATTTATGCCCACTTCTATGATATCCTGTGCCTTTGATATGTAATGGCCCAGGCACAAAACGACCGGGTCCGTGTCCCAAAACGCGAGCGTGTCCTTTGTTTTTGGGACCAAATACCTAAAATTGTATATTTTTCCATCCTCCATGATACCCTTGAACTTGATATCCTTATTTTCCCTAACGTACTTTTTGTACCACTCCCTGCTCTGCCAACCGGAGCGATCGGCATTCCATTCATGCTGTATTATTTTTTCGGCCAGGTTGTATTCCCCGGATTTTACCGAACTGTTGAACTCCTCCCTTGCTTTGTGCAGCAACGAAAGGCCGACACGGGCGAGGCCCCTTTGTAGCGATCTGAGAAATTTTGACAAATTACAATATTTTACGCCCCAATTTAAAAAACCTATCCGTCATTATCATAAAATTTATATTGTTCTTAACGGCGTATGCATGAGCCGCCTCCCATTTTTTCATATTGGTGACGTATGTTTCCATCGCCCATTTATTGGATGGGTCCTTTGGTTTTTGCACTTGGTCGTACGGCTTTATTTCAACAATGGTGGGGACGCCGGATTTGGGCATGAACCAAACATCTATGTAGTATCTTTTTGATTTCCCATTGATCATGTATTTTATATCAATATCGATAGGGCCGCCGCACGGCTCCGAGCACCATTTAACGACCCGGTCGGAATTTTCGAGCATGTTGAATGCTTTTAACTCCAGGCCCGACCTGTATATGCACGGGGGATTCCCTATATATTTTTCACTATTGGCCACGTCGTAATAGCCTTGCTTGTACTGGCTATCGCGGCGCGGCCTTAAGTTTTTTATCGACATCTACTATTCAATAGGGCGCTTTCCGTAACGGCCGGCGCCCCTGTTGTTTGTTTATCGCAAAAAAAAATCAAGGATTTGGCACAAAATCATCAACACTATGAGCACCAATTACGTAAATCATATCTTCATTAAGGGTTAAGCTTGCTTTTTTAAACCCCCTAGCTAGGCCATCACCCGTTATAGATAACAAAAACGTGTTAGGCCGGTCATTCGCATATTGTCTCACACCAAACCAACCTCCGTGTTCCTTTAACCCCGGCGTTGTTGTGTTTGCTTTGTGTGTATCCATAAGGATTAATACAACACCGCTGTGTGTGCATACCAAAGCAGTTTGAGCCTTATACATGTAAGAATCAACCGCTTCCATAAACGTGTAGTAATCATCGTCTTCATAAACAGGCATCGGCAAACTAAAAGCTGGTAGTTTTGTATCGACATCAAGGTCTCCCTGACTCAATTTTCGTTTTATATCTTTCGAATACGGGTCCGCGCCCCCTCCTTTTTTTAACGATTGGATGACCACTCTTGCCGGTACTTCGGCATCGCGCAATTCCCTGCTCAACCCTTCGTTGACATAGCCGCCATCGGCATGCCGGGATTCGTTCATTTCACGGATGTGCCTTCCGTAACTATCCACGACCCTGTTGTTCCCATGCGGACGGCCGCCGCCTTGCGCGCGACCGTTCCTGAATCGGTTAATGTCCCTCATTTGTTTATTGTTGTTGTTTGTTAAAAATTTTCATATACCACAATGGGCAAAAACCGTTTATATGGTTTTCGCCCATTGCCGGCATCGGCTATCCTTCAATAAGTAGAATATTAAGCTCGCATTCGTTTTCATGCATAAGCTCAACAAGATCTTCAACTGTCCTAATATACCCATAGTCGATGGCATTTATGGCACCTTTGTTTAATGATGCTATTCCAGCACTACCAAGCTCAAAAACCACTTCGGCCAGCACATTATCGGTTTCACCATCGGTAAATAAAGTGTTTTGTATGCCATGTTTCATGAACACGTCGGTCATATAATCAACAAAGGAGTCATAGTCCGAATCTGAAAAATTATACATATTGACGGAATACATCTCTTTGGCCAAACGGTTGCTTTTGATGTACTTCTTTGACCGGCCATCACCATTTTTCAAAATAGGTTTTATTACTTGGCCGGCAGGGATTACTTCCACGACATCGCCCCTTCCGTAATCTATTGGCGGTATTTCTTTATGTGACCATGATTCGTTCAAATACCGGCCACCACTCCCGTAACGGTCGCCCATCCCTTCATCCGGCCACCTTGATCCAAAAGGCCTGCCATACCGGCCGCCCCTATCACCAAAGCCCCTTGATTCGTTCATTTCACGGATGTGCCTCCCGTAACTATCCACGCCCCTGTTGTTCCCATGCGGACGGCCGCCGCCTTGCGCGCGCCCGTTCCTGAATCGGTTAATGTCCCTCATTTGTTTATTGTTTATTGTTGTTTGTTAAATGGGCAAAAACCGTTTATATGGTTTTTGCCCGTTGCCGGCATCGGCTATCCTTCAATAGGTATAATATTAAGCTCGCTTTGTTCATCATGCATAAACTCAATGAGATCTTCAACCGTCCTAATATGCATACCGCCGATGGTTTTTACGGCGCCTTTGTTTAACGATTCTATGTCAGCACCATCACTGTGTAAACTTATTTCGGCCAGCACAGCAGTGTCGCCATCGACAACTAAAGCACGGTATATACCATTTTTCATGAACACTTTGGTTATATAAGCAACAAAGGGGCCAGGGTCCGAATCTGAAAAATTATACATATTGACGGAATACATCTTTTCGGCCAAATTGTTGTTTTTGATGTACTTCTTTGACAGGCTATCGCCATCCTTCAAAATATATTCTGTCGAATATTTGGTGTAAGCTTTTTCCACAACATCGCCCCTTCCGTAATTTATCGGCGGTATTTCTTTCTGTGCCCATATATTAAAAAATTCATTGACGAATCCACGGCCTTGCCCTGGTCCAAAAGGCCTGCCATACCGGCCTACGCCGCCCCTTGATTCGTTAAAATACCGGTCACCACTCCCGTAACGGTCGTCCATCCCTTCATCCGGCCACCTTGATCCAAAAGGCCTGCCATACCGGCCGCCCCTATCACCAAAGCCCCTTGATTCGTTAATGTCGCGGATGCGCCTCCCGTAACGGTCGACGCCCCTGTTGTTCCCATGCGGACGGCCGCCGCCTTGCGCGCGACCGTTCCTGAATCGGTTAATGTCCCTCATTTGTTTATTGTTGTTGTTTGTTAAAAAAAAATTAAGCTTCCGGCTCAGCACCATGTACACCGGTTACGTAAATCGTATCTTCATCAAGAGCTGATCTTGCTTCTCTAAACCCCACAGACAGTTCGGCCTCCTTTATAGATATAGTATCCTTTGACATCCACGGATTAGAATGGTGTTCCGACCTAAACCAACCTCCGTGTCCGAACACTCCCATTGCTGTTGAGTTTGCGTGGTGTGTATCCATAAGGAGTAATACAACACCGCCGTGTGTGCATACCAAAGCAGTCCGCGCCCCATCCCTGAAATAATTAACCGCTTCTATAAACGTGTAGTATTCATCGGTTGTATAAACAGACATCGGCAAACTAAAAGCTGGTAGTCTTGTATCGATCTCAAATTCCCCGGAACGCAATTTTCGTTTTATGCCTTTCGAATATCCGTCCGAGTCTCCGCTCCTTTTTAACGATTGGATGACCTCTTTTACCGGTACTTCGGCATCGCGCAATACCCTGATCATCCCTTCGTTGACATAGCCGTCATCGGCATGCCTTGATTCGTTCATTTCACGGATGGGCCTTCCGTAACGGTCGGCCATCCTATCATCCGGCCACCTTGATCCAAAAGGCCTGCCATACCGGCCGCCCCTATCATCAAAGCCCCTTGATTCGTTCATTTCACGGATGGGCCTCCCGTAACTATCCACGCCCCTGTTGTTCCCATGTGGCCAGCCGCCGCCTTGCGCGCGCCCGTTCCTGAATCGGTTAATGTCCCTCATTTGTTTATTGTTGTTTGTTAAAAAATTAGTATAAATCATTACCAATGCTCGATATGGTTACCGTATTTACATAATCGATCATAAGATTTAAAGCGCCCCTGACATCTCTTTTGTTTATGTTACCAAAAGGCACAAGACCATCCCTGTTGATGCTGTTTATTTTTAAACCACCATCAGCATCCGATTCTATTATTATGTGTATATCATTTTCACTGGATACCACAAATATTTTTCCATTATCATAGTCTATCGAACCAAACATTTCGTTTTTTATAAACAACAAAACGTTATTAACATCAATGTTGGTGCTATTTGTGTCCAATAAAAAGGTGGTTGAATATAATTCAATATTCTCATACCTGTTCAACACACGGACCATTTTCTTTGTAAACTTATCGCCCCTGTTGAATAATTTAAATACGTTTTTTGTTTTTTCCGATACCATATAAGCGTTCGTGTAGCCACTGTCATCGGCATACATGTGGGTAGATTCATCAATACGCCGGCTTTCGTAATATGGTATTTTTGATCGGTCGTACCCTTCGCCGGCATGCCTAGATTCGTTCATTTCACGGATGGGCCTTCCGTAACTATCCACGCCCCTGTTGTTCCCATGCGGACGGCCGCCGCCTTGCGCGCGACCGTTCCTGAATCGGTTAATGTCCCTCATTTGTTTATTGTTGTTGTAATTCCAAAAACCCCCTGTGCCATAACCGTTTGTGCAATTTAAGTATCTGTTTGGATACCCGGTTATTACTGTTATATATAAAAGCGATCGATGTTATAACATAGTTACCGCTAAATGTTTTATTGATCGCCTCTTCGTTCAAATCGCTGGGTGATTTGTTCGTTGTTTCCGAATTGGTATCCGAATCCGAATATTGTATCCCATGCCTAAACATGCTATGCCGTATATCGACCTTGACCGGTTTGAATAAATACAAGGCATGGCTTATGTTGCACAGGCTTGCCTTGATATGCGTCGCGTTCAATAAATTATTTTTTAGGTTGTTATGCCCGGGCGCGTACATATAAAGATCGTGGGTTTTGTTATCCGTGGTCTGGGCTTTGTAAACATCGATCGTTTTTGCGTCGGCGCCGCTCCCGAATATATCATGATCCGTGCCATTGGATGTATCCTCGATGGCACTTATGGAAGATCCCGCCGATAATGTGTTATCGGCATAGTTTTTTTCAAAGACTATGTGGTTCACCGCCTTGGGCCTGTACCGTTTTATTATCCCGGCGTTGTTTACCGGGCGGTATTCCATTATCCTGTATTGGGTAGTCGGTGGCGAATTTACAATGGCGTTCGACAGCACCAACGGCTCGGGCCGGCCCAGTGGTTTCCCCGTTATGATATTGTTGCGGACTTCCTCATCGATCGGTGTTTCCGAAAATGCCAAAGACAGGTCTATTATATTAAGCCTATAATGCTGATCGATAAATGAATGGACGATCCCGTTGTTGGGCGCGACCATCCCATCCAGTATATACTGGAGCAATTCTATACGCGTTTTGCCATTATACAGCCAAACATCGCTATCGGAGCTTGCCGACATGTTGCTGGCCAGGCCCAGCCCCAACAGCCCGCATATTTTCTTGCACGCCTCAAAACTGTTTATCCCAGAATCGTAAAGCTCCCCGTACCCTCTTTTTGTGGCGCCCTTTATGATGGTTTTGGCCGTTATGTAAAAACCCCTTGGTGTCGGCTTGATCGAAAGTATATCAAAATCCATGTGTACGGGCAAGGACTCTTTATCCGAGCTTACGCCCAGGTATATGGTCACAACGTCGCCCACCATTGGAAAATCCGTGTCGGAAAATGATTTTTCGTCATCGTTTATGATCAAATCCAGCGTCGGCGTAAACAAATCCCCTATGTTAAGCTCGCACCTTAGTATGGCAGTGTAGTGCAGTGTGGTGTTTCGGATTTTTACCAAAGGGAATGTGTACCCGGCGTTCAATTCCAGAAATTCGGGGGATTTATCCGAAATATCATCAAAATGCAATACTATTTTGCGCGCGGATACTTCAGGGCTTATTATTTCTTTTACCATACACCAGCCTGCCGTTGGATTTTATAAAATTGTCCGCCGGCGTTTTTTTGTTGTTCACATGTGGCACGCCCGTTTTTGCGGCCTGTGTGTTTTCGCCACCATCCGTGGTTTTTTTTGAGCTTTTTATAAGCGTGGCCAATTGGCCGCTCTCCGGGATTTTTATGGCCATGCCCACTGGTATGTCCAAGGGATCCTTAATGCCGTTGAATATGGCCAGTATGTCGGTATAATCGGCGGTGCCATAAAATTTATGGGAAATTGCATACAACTTATCCTCAAACTGCGAGGTCACTTCAAAAACGTCTATAACGTTTATGCCGGATAGGCTTATATGGCCGTATTTATGAAAATCATAAACACCATCGCCATAAAAAGTTTCCGTTTCGATAGATGCCATTTGCATAACCCAATATTAACATTTGTTGTTGGTACTGCTGGACAACCGGCCGTTTTTTTCTTCGTCCAATATAGTAAAATCCATCTCCATATCATTGAACGCAAAAGACAGGGAAAACGTCCTATATTCCGTAATTTCGCTGTTGTAGGTTAAAGTTTGCCCGCTCACGCCCGTCCAATCACAGTTTTTGAATATGATCCTATACTGGAAACCGAACGATTTATCGTTGAGCGACAATACCATATCGCCGACCAGCTTATTATATTTTGGGTTGAACTTTCTTAGGTAAAACGAATAATAACATATAAGGTAATTCACCATAGCATTGCTGCTGCGGAATTCAAGGGCCAGTTTGGTATCGGTTATATCACCTATCCGTTTGATCAAAGCCGGTGTTTTTTCTGTTTTGTTTTGTGATATTTGTTCCAGTGATTCCAGATCGGCATCCGGTATCGTAACCGTTTGCAGGCTTTCCTGTATATACCCCAATATGCTATCATGCGTCGCGTTATATTTGGACAATAGTTTACTATCGTACGCTTTGTACACGTCCGGTGGTAAAAGTTCATTAGGCAGTGTCAGTACAAAATCATCCGATCTTGGGTTGAGTTCGATCATTATCCGGTATTTTCATTGTTGAGCAATGCTTCTATGCTAATATGTATAGTGCCTTTTTTATTGCTGTATTTTTTAAAGCTAGCGGCTAGCGCGTTTTTTATCACCCTTGTGTAATACGCGAACGCATTGGGGGATTTTACCTCATCGAAAAAAGCCCACCTTTCCACGACTATCATTAAGGCATGCGCCAAAATATCTTTTTTGAACTCGGATGATTTATAAACCAAAGGCCTGGCGATACGGTTTATCATAAGCTCTAGGCATTTGACCGCGCCATCAGTGAGCATGGATTGTGCCCTGGATTCCCTTATGTGCGCCAGTAGTTCACGGTTGTCTATGTAGTTGTTTTTCATCCAATGCGGACATTTGTTCAAATTTAATATTTTTTTTGCGGACAAAAAAACAATGGCCTGGTTTTTTTTGCACGGGCGGTACTATTGTTAAAATATATTATTGGGCGTGAAGTGTTTGCGGTGCGGGCTGTCGCTGACATTGATATCGGCAAGGACGGCAAGCCTTGATATGGGCTTGACGATGATCCTGTTGAACTGCTCTTTGTAATTGACAACGGGCGCTATTTCTTTTGGGAATTGGCCGGGATGGAAGGCAAATGGCGTATTGTTGGGATCAACGTACCACGCGACCTTGTGATTAACGATAGGCCTGTATTTGCTTAGCAAATCATGTTTTATAAGGAGGTGGTTATAACGGGCGGCGCCTTTGTATTGTGCGAGTGCGCCTTTTGCGACGGACCACCCGTCGGCATCGGCGGCGGTGACCATTTTATCATATTTGTTAAGGCTTACGTATTTGCATACATTTTCCACATCATACTTATCGCTTGCGAACATGGCGAACATTTTCTGCATGGTCTTATTGTAATTGGCGTTCACAAGGCCGCCCGATACTATCCCCTTTACCAAAAATTTCAAAAAATCCCTGCAAAAACCGGGCGTGGATGATTGTATCAATTCTATCCCTGTTGGGTATATATTATCGGTCGGGGTATCGTACACAATATCGTTCATCATGGTATATGCGTTCAGGTATTTTTTTTTGGCCAGGAAAAAACTAACGCTCGACACGGTTTCCAGATCGAATTTAAAATAATTTTTACAGTGGCGTTGCCCGACCAGCAGTTTATCGAATTTGGATTGGAACATATCGCGTATCGCCAGATCGTTGAGTATCATTATAAACCTCGCGACATGCTGGTTGATGCCGGTGAACCCAATGGATTTTAATATATCCCCGAATTCGACATATATGGAATCCGTATCGATATAAATCACGTAATCTTTTTTTGGCAATTGCCCGACGTTTTTGTGGGCATCGGCAAAATGCTCTTTTATATCTTTGTGCGCCCTTAGTTTTTTGTGCAGATCGGTGCTTTTGTGCCATTCAAAGTGTATCCAATCATTCATGAAACGCTCGGACGTTTTTATAAAATGCCTGCTTTCGGCGGTGATATCGGATACGGTTTCTTCATGCCTGAACCGGTAATAATCACTGCCGGTCGCGCCATATATTGAATTCATGAATATTTTTTGGGAATGTGACATGATCCCCCTTTTCCATGATTCTTTTTTGGCGGCATCGCGGTATTCGTATAGTTTTTCTACAGGTAACGCCCCCAGTCCGTTTTCGGTATCTATGCCTTTATATTCCATGTTTTACGAAAAAAGCCGGCCTATTGTCACAGGCCGGCCGTTTATGTTAAAAAGGGCATTTCACTCACCCCCCTTATTATTGTAAAAACCGCCCGTGCCGTCTTCGAATTCCTTAAAATTACTATCCATTTCGTCGTCGCCCGGTTCATCCACGTATTTAAGAAGCCCAAAACCACTTTCCAAAAAGTCTTTTTTACTCCTAAAAACGGCCTTTGCCGTGTCGTTCTGGTTTTTATCCTTGATATAGCAAACATCTACTTTGTAATCCACATCATCGAGCATGCCCAATATATCTTTTGAAATTTCGCAGTCGATCAGTTCATTGGTGTAGTTTTGTTGCAATATAACCTCAAAACCGGGGCCACCGGCCTTTAATTGATCGGCTTCCTTGTAGATTTTAAAGGATTCGGGTTCTTCGTTAGTGTTATCGATGTGCAACAATGTATCAATATGTTTAAGCTGTGTCGCCGTTATATCGAACGTCATGGTGTCCCCGACGTTATCGAATATTTTGTGCTTGATGGCATCCGTCATATCGTAATAGCCGAGTTTTAGGCTGGCGCATAAAAAATCTATTTTAAACACGTTGTTTATGAACAATAGTTTTTTACATACCATTTTATCTTCAACATCACAATACCCATAAACAATCTCCACGTCGCATTTCTTATCGAACAAAGATAATGTGTTGATCATGGATTTTCCGTTGAACAAGAAAATATGCACGATCTCCCCCTCTTCCAAAGGGTCCATGTTTTCGCACAACTGATCGGTCAAAACCTCATGCCTTTTAAAAAAGGCGGTGTTCTGTTTGGCGATGTACTCCATTTTATTATGGCGCAACCTGATGCTTACGTTATTGTCGCATTTTAAAGCGGGCAATATTGCGTTTTTTAGGACATCTGTTTTTACGTCCTTTAATAGTATTTTTTCCATGAGTTTTTATTTTTGTGTATTATACCACAAAAAATAAATATATTTAATTCCACATCAACCGGCGTACAGATCGCCCTCGGGGATCCCATCGGCAGGCACGGTTTTTAACACGGCGCCATCGGGCATGCTGGCGATGCTTTGCTTTACCGCGTCGGGGTCTTCATCGATCTTAAAGTATATGGCACGGCCGCCGCCGAGCGCGCCTACGATCGCCGCTTTCACATCGTCTATCTTGCCATCTATGATATCCATTATTATATCGGCCACCACATCCAATTCGCCATCGTTTATTTCATTGTCGCCGAACTCAAGTTTCAGCACGGTCCCGGCATCGGCGCCCTTTGCGGGCGGCACCTGCGCAGGGGCATCTTTTACGGGCGGCGCGCCCTCCTTTTTGGCGGCCGCTTTGCTTGCCTTGCGCTTTATTTTTTCAAAGGGCTTATCGCCGGCTTCGATAAGCCCGCATGCTTTGTGCAGATCGGCTATTGCATCTTTTTCACGCTTGGCCGAATCCGCCGTGCTTAGCGAACAATAGAACGCGTTCGCGATAACGCGCTCCAGTTTTGCCAATCTGGCATGATCGTTTTTTGCTTCCATGACCCACATGGCGGCAAGGCCGGATTCCCTGTTCCCGATGGACCTGATGTTGGCCACCAACCTGTTCAGCACTTCGCCGAGATGTTCATTGTTCGCCTCTACCGTATCCGCCGAAGCTTTTTCTGTCTTGCTCATGTTATATATGTGTTTTTTTTGGATGAAAAAAATTAATTACCGTGGCGCCAAGGACGCCCTGCCGGCATGTGCCGCTTTGTGTATTTACGCACTATCCGGTTTTTGGTTTTTTGCGCAGGCAGGCGCGCTCATGGCTTTAGGCCCCTCTTTTTTATTTCGTTGTTGAATTTTTCCGCGATTTGCATAAGTTCGAACTGCTCTTTTTTGAATTGTTGTTTTTTGGCGTACAGGCCTTCCTGCACGCTCCGGTACATGGAATCGGTTTTGTTGTTGTACAGATTATTGGTCACCGTTACTATATAGCCGGGATCGGCCTTGTATTTGGCCACCTCCCCGGCATCAGTGAGCTTTTTTATAAAGGCGTCCGGGGAGAGGTTAAAGGAACGCATCGCGCTCGGGTATTGGCTGGACACGTCAAAGCATGCTATGTTTTTCCCGTAATTTTTAACGGGGCTTTTAACGAACCCGCCTTCGTACGGGCCGACCTTGGGCCAATCGCCGCCCTCTGCCACGACCACTTTGCCTTTATGCGTATCCAATATATACCGCATGCACACGGCTTCCGATTGGTTGCGCGGGCTGTCGACTTCTTTAAAGGGGAGCCCGGCGGATGCCGCCAGCATATATTTTGCGTTTATCGTAAGTTTATCGCGGTGCATAAGTATGGGCAATATTGTATCTATCGCGTTATACGCAAGGAACCTGGGCTTGTTTGTTTCGTATAACGTTTTAAGATCGGATTCATAATACAGTTTCCCTAGGCCGAGGACCCTTCTGGAAACAAAATCCAAAGAGTAGGATTCCACCACGCCCATCGATCGTTCGTATTTTTTCATCAGTGCCTGCATATCTTCTATGATCATGTGCGTTGGGTGCCCGTCCCTATCGACACTGTTCTTAAGGCTGCCCAGTGCCATGTCCACGTTTAGTTTTTTGCACCGGTTTACTATATAAGGCATATCGAAACCTGATATATACCATCCGGTCATCACTATTTGATGCCGCACCACTTTATTTAGCCACGTTGAAAGCAGTACCCTTTCGGATTGCATGTACACTATGCGGACTTCGGGCGGGCGGGGCAGGCACATGGGCTTAAGGTAATCATTGACGATTGTTTTAATTTCGGCACAATCGCTTTCCGTTACCACGTCCGTTGTGAATACGATCGTTGTCAGGTTATCGTCATCCATAGTATGCGCAATGGAAACAATGGGCATCTCGGCACGGGCAGGCTCGGGGAACCCATCGCCTATCAAGGTTTCTATATCAAAGGCCGACATCTTGGGCGTGGCAAAATAATATAGCTCATCCAGTGTTTTTTTGCTCAAATGGCTTAAATATTGCATTAAGTCGAACCTGTTGAACCTTGGCGCAAGGATTAAATCCACGTTGCGCCCCGAAATATCCTTTATGCCGGGATGCCCTGTCGCGTTATCGTCCACGTGCCAGACCGGGTACCCATGTTTTGCCCGCGCCACATTATAATCCTTGAATTTCAAATTACCATCTTCCCCGATATAGCTTACCTCGATACCGGTGTCTTTTTGTATAATTTCTATGATCATTGGTTATGCGCGCCGGTCACCAACGCGAGCGGCTTGTTATAATTTCAGATACCTTTGTACATTTATTTGGGGCAGGGCGCGTTTTTCTTTGGCCTGTGCCTCCCTTAAAAATTTTCCACATATACCATTCGCCATAAAACATTGAAATTATTATCATAAATTCTATAAAATAACTTATAAAAGATAAATTTAGCGTAGTCGACCGATGGCTATACGCCGCGGCCCTGTTGTTTTTAAGGTGTTTGCCACGCGCCTTTGCCAATAGTGTATCGTATTTCATGTGTATTTCGGAACGGGATACCTTTAGGGTTTTTAGTTTATCGGCCTGCATGCCATGAAATATATTCTTGTTGGCCATACCATCGCGCAATACCTTTATTTGGGCCTTCTTGGTCGCTATCCTACCATCATAATACGACCGTACCCCCCCCGCGTCCAAAGAAGTATCCGTTTTGGCGCGCATAAGTTTTGTTCTTTTTGTTTTTTGCAAATAACTTATGCCGTCCATCAGTTTATCTATTTTGCCGGTTTCTTTTACCGGCATTGTTTTTTTGCTTTCTTCTAGGACGGCATCTATTTTATTGGAATTTATCAATAAAAGGGAGTCCTTTTTAAAGATCAGGGCGGCGATCCCACTATCGGATGCCCGCTCGCTGTCGGGTATTATGGTATTGTTGGCGTTGGCGTATTTTATTATAAAGGATACGCTCCAAAAAACGGAGGCCGCATACAACAATAGGCAAACGGCGCCATTCGCCGCGCATTTCAAAAAGGACCTTTTGAACATCAAGGCAAAGAATATTGGCGTGAACTTATATTTTAGGGTTTCGACGTATAGCGCCAATGCGATGGCGGTGGGCGCGGCCAATATTATACTAAAGGCCGGCCGTATTTCGCCAACTATATACATAACGCCGGTCGACACGGATAAACAACTAAAAATTATACGTACATTGTTTTTGAACAGTGCGTACAGGGGGTAGTTATTTTCCGCGAATGATTTATCATGGCCATACCTGCCTATTGCTTTTTTGTGCGCCGCCGATATCTTTTTCTGCATGACAGGGCGGTACTAGTTTTTGCGTATTACAGTGTTTGCCATATACTGGAGAAGGCCCAATTTACGGGCGGCATCATAAGAATCGCTTATGGCATTGTTTTTTAGCAAAAACGCCAATGTTTCCAGTTTGGGCATGGTTTTGGTGCCCAGATGCTCGGAAAAATCTTCGATGCCATCGAATTTTGTTATATCGATGCTGATGCTCCGTAGTTTAAGGTTGTGTATCCTATACTTAAATATCACGTCCTCGGCATCGTGCGAGCATGCGTAATAACACACATCCTCGTCGATTTCAAATGAAGCCGTTGCCGAATGTACCAGCTGTGTTTTATACTCATTGAATAGCTTTAGCGTTTCGGTATATTCCATGTTTACCGCGGCGTGCCTATCCGCGACAAACGTGGTCCATGCCATTATATTGAATTTTGCGTTAAAAAACGTAAGACAATCGACGGTTCTTTTGGCGCGCGCCAACATATCGCCCTTGCTTGCAAATACGCCCCCGTCTTTGTTGGAAACTTCGCACATGTGCGCATATTCGGGCAGTAGGCGTAATTTTATGGTAAGTATATAACCATTATCGCCATCGTTTATATCGAACAGGATATGGTCTTTTACCTGTGTTTTTTTTGCCACGGCAAACCCGCTCCCGGCGAGCGCCAAATAATGCGCGCTTTCATTTTCGAAGTTGGTCAGTTTGGCCTTGCATGCCATGATGCGTTCCATAACATCTTCCTGTTTCAGTATTTTTACCATTTTTTTTGTCGTTGTTAAATACGTATGCATTATACTTCAGTATGGCAGGGAGTTCAAATATCGAACAGCCCTTTTATGTTTTTTACATCTTTTATACGATCGCACAGGTCGGATTCTTCATAATAGGCTTTTTTGGAAGCCAGCCACGTCGGTATATCGGGGAGTTTTACTTTAACATCCCCTTGGTTTATTAATGTATCCCCCCCCGTAAAAACATAACTAAAATTAATATGGGCGAACGTCGGCGTTATTTTTTTTATCGCATAACGTTCTATCTTAACGGGGGCGGCGCCCTTTGTGGTTATCGAAAACGACCGGAACCCGACACAAATATCCGCCGTGTTAGTCAACTGGTGCGCGATCTGGACCTGGTTTTTTTTATGCGCGCCGTTTGCTTCGTTAATGAGGGAATGCTGTTTTTCATACAGGCCCATAAACTGCCCGGAAAAATGTTTTAGGGCCTGTGCCGACCCGGCCAATGTTCTGGCGATGTTGTGCATGGTTTCTATTTTTGCGCCAAGCACGGCAGGATCGCCTTTGATGTTATCCATCTCCAGGGAAAGCCCGGGCGGGTCGCCGGCATCCACGGATATGCGCCAATTATCCGTTTTTATGATGAACATGCATCGCATGCCCGTGCCACCTTTCAAAAACCGCAGGCTTTTATCCCCGGCGGCGCCGCGCAAAAGGGCGGCAAACGGCGATCCGGATAACCCTTTATAAAAATCGGCACCGACAGAGCCTGCGGCCTTAAAAAGATCGTTTATTTTATTGGTTTCTTTTATTATGGTATCATCCACCAGCATGATCAATGGGGTTTTGTTGTTTGTTGCCCGACGGGGCTTTTTTTGCCGCCCGTATAGGTTGTTTCGGCCAGTATGTTCTTTAATTCTTTTAACGTGTGCCTAGGGTGCATCCGCACGGAATCCTTAAATGATTTATAATCCGAGTTATTGTGCGATAATAGCCATGTTTTTATAATTTCCCGATCGAAGCACATACACTCATTGATGTATTTGCCATCCGATCGATCATCGCCGTTGTTTTTTGCGGCCGATGTGAATACCCATCGCGGTTTTTGATCCCCACAGAATGCGTTATGGTACTTATCCATTATGGCGACCGGGTTCATCCCGATTTTATTGGCGGCCTGTGCCTGTATGGGGTATGCTATCGCAAACCGGCGGTTCGTCATAAAAAAATGCCGCGCCTTTTCTTTTTTTGATAAGGTTTTATACCTTTTTGCATCGGTGAAAAGTATATCCAAAAATTCAAAAAAATCCAGCCTTTCTATTGTTTCTAATTTATTTTCCAACATAATTTGAATATACTATCCCGTTCTTATTTGTTTATTTCTTTTTCAAAACTTTTGAAGAAGTTCCCATTGGGTATCTTACCGGCGGATCGCATTATATCCATCGCCGAGTTTATTGCCGATAGGCGGGGCGCCGCGTTAAAATCGATACCGTTAATGGCATCGCGCATGTTATCCTGCACCTTTATTGGGATTTCCTTTTCGTTAAGCACGCCCAGCATGCGGTTTTCCTTAAAACGGGCGATCGCAAAATCATGCTCTTCGGCGGTGGGCTCTTTTTTCCAAAGCGCGCAAAACAATTTGTACGTATAATTGTTTATGAACCCATCATCGTATAGCAACGATCTGTTTATGGGGCGCTCTTTTGTTATGTTGTATTCTTTTTTGAGTATGGCGGACATCATCTTAACGGTGGGTTTTTTATTCCTTTTTGGGGATGAATCATTCAATATGACGGGCGGTATGCCGTCGCCGGCATCGCCGACCGTTATGCGTTCGAAAATGAAGGAATCCGGGCGTTCGCGCAATATAACATCCACGGCATTATCCAACAAATGCGCGAATGGGTTGTTGGCCTGGCCGGACATGCTAAAATCGAATATGCTTTCCCCACCGGCGGCGCGGCTGGCCGAAAGAAGTGCGTTTTCTAAATGCCCGTCGGCATACAAAGCCCGTTGGGGGGTAAAATTATTGGCCTTACAGCCCCTTTTTCTGTAAAAATACGCGCGCATGGATTTGTTGGGGTGTACCCCGATCAATTGTATCAAATCCTTGTCCGCGGACAGGAACATAAAATTTTTATTGATGCCGTTGCAGTGCCTGCCAAGGGACCATATAAGATCGTCGCCCTCGGCGCCCTCCGCGCTTATATGGCTTATCCCATAGTGTTGTTTTAAATGCCCCAGCCATTTCATAAACGATGAAAACGCCGCCGCCCAGTCTATTGTATTATCGCGCACGCGCGCCGCCTTATAATCCATCCCGGCGGACTCGCCCGCCCTTTCTTTCCACGGCGCGGTTTTGTACACATGTTTTTTCCTCCACGATCGACAATCCGTAACAAATATAACATTATCGAGGCATGGCCTTAAATCCCTTAATTCCCTGGCAAAATCCATGCTGAGCTTTTCCCACAACATGCCCTCATCGCGCGCGCGGTCTTCCATAAAGGATGGGGGTTTTCCCGGGCGGCACGTGGCCATTTTCACCATCCACCACCAATGCCCGTCCACCGCCAGCGTAAATTTTCCCCCGTTGGATTTGTCGCCCATTATTTCAACAGTTTGGCCAATTCATAAACCAAGGCGAGCATGGTAACGAAGGGGTCTATGGAAGCGTTCGATTCAAATGTGTATTTATGCGCTATTATTGCCACATTGCCTATTTTTGGGATAAACTCGGGCTTGTGTATAAGCAAATAATCCAATAATTCCGAATTGCACGCGGCGATAACCTCGGTTTCCTTTGTTTTGTAAATGCTCGCCGATTGGTACAATACGCGCGGGTCCGCCGTGGAGATTATCACTTCGAACAGTTTGCTAAATTCGGTATTGCTTACCGTAACGTTCAGGTCTTTTTTTGTTATGTGAGTAACTCCGTTGTTGCATAGGGATTGCAAGGTGTTGAGTATGGACCTTAGATCGGGGTAGAAAATCTTTATGACCTCCGTTATGGCCGACGTTGCTATCGTCATGCCATGCTTTTGGCATACGTTTACGATAAGCGCCATATAGTTTTTTATTTGTTCTATCTCCTCTTCTTTCCCAAAATCGAAACGCACTTCGATAAGCCGGCTCCTTATTGGGTATATTATTTTTTGGGGGTAGTTGCAAGTAAAAATAAACCTTGTGTTGTCGACGAATTTTTCTATGGTGCCGCGAAGGGCGGCCATAGCCTGTGTCGATAAATGATCGGCCTCATCCAATATGATCACCTTAAGCCCGTCGTCGGTTATCGATTGGTGCGAAGCGAATTTGTATATGATGTCCCGCACGGTGTCGACCCCGTTCTCAAGGGATGCGTTTATCATTTTTACATCATTGCCACGGGCCAGCGCCAAGGCCACGGTCGTCTTCCCAACGCCGGATGGCCCACAAAATAGGTAATTATCAACGGCCTTTCCCGCAAAAAGGTTTTTTAGCCGTTTGGGCAATAGCGCGTTCTGTATATCGCGCGGCCTGTATAATTCGGTCCATTTTAAATATTTGTTATCCGCCATAAATTCATTGTTTTTTTTTGCTTTTATGTATTATACGGCAAACCCGTGCCGATTTTAATTCGGGCATGCGCGCCGGCTATATATCGATGTTCACGTTCACGATCCTCTCCGATATATGCCCGGGCAGTGGCTCTGTCCATATAATATCGTTAAAGCACCCGTCGATAAGGTACACCGTGCTCCAGTCATCCGCATGGCGGTTGCTCCTGCCGATGGCCTGCAATAACGAATTTACGGTTTTCCATTTATACCAACCATCGCCCAGCGCGAGCTTGGCTTTTATGAAGGGGTCGCCAAGGCTCGGGTAAGGCACCTTCATCAACAGTTGGAAACGGCAAAGCCCATCCGGCAAATCCACCCCTTCGGTTATGGATGGCCCAACCAAAATGCCGTTTTTTGTATGGGAGAGCTTATCCAACGCCAAGGATTTTTCGGCGGCGCCGTTATACGTTATGAACCGGTCTTTATGCCTGCTTTTTTCCAAAAGGCTTTGCGTTATTTCATAGCTCACCGTATGCACCACGCCCCTTTGGTTTTCGTGGCTTTTTCCTATTATGGCATCGGCGATGCTTATGGCGATCGGCATGTTTTTTTTCTTATGCTTATAGCTGAGCCTTATATTGCCCATTTGGTATATTTTGCTTTTTGAATAATCGAACGTGTTCGGCATCCTTATTTTTAGCGCGCCGCCGGTCCCCATTATATTTTCGAACCGGCGCATATCGCCGATCGTCGCGGACATGAATACCCTGAACGGGGCATTGTCCGCCACCCTTTTTTTTATCAGTACGCTCTCGTTTAAATTTTTGAAAACCACGCCGTCCGGGCGCGCGACCTTTACTATATTTTCATGTTCGTTTCTTATATCTTCTATATAGGATCCCACCTTTTGCGATATATCGTTCAATTTATCGAACTGCCTGAACGCATGCCCCCACTCGGCGGGGCATTTTATTTTATCCGCCCCGCCATCGCAACTGCCGAATTTTTTGCGGGCATTGCCCATCAGCGACTCCCGGACGGTATCGTACATAGAAAGACCGCCGCACAGGCGGTTCAGTATTATTTTTAGCTTTTCGGTGCTATCGAGCTTGATCGCGTATTCGTACATTTCTAAAAAATCCACGGGCTTCATTAGGCTTTCCGCGCAGGAAATACCTTCGCTTATGGCAAAACCCCGCGCGCCCTCTGCGATCTTCTGTATATTCTTAGGGTAGCTTACACAAAATTGATCCTGTACGATGGTATCTATTTTATGGGCCTCATCAAAAAAAACAAAATCGCGTATGCCGAATGGTGCGTATTTTTTTAGCTTGGCGAATACGTGGTTCGTTTGCAAGAGCCAATACGCATAATTCATCAAGGTTATGTTAGATGTCCGCGCAAGCGCGCGGGCTTTGTAATAACCGCACCCATCGTAGCATTTTAGGCTTTTGGCCTGCGCATGCGTCATTTTTACGGACTGGCATGGCGCCTTGCCAAAGGGCGAATTATCGACATGGCACGTATAATTGTCCTTCCCTTTTATATTCCCCCAGTTTAGCCCAAAGTTGGCAAAGTCCTTTTGGTATTGTTTTTGGAGCTCGAGGTCGGACGTGATTATATACCCCTTTTTGCCCATCCCAACAAGCATGAGCGATGCGAACATTGCCATTATGGATTTGCCGGACCCGGTCGGGGCATCCAAAATGATGGTTTTTTTCTCGCCCTTTATGTATGTCGACAATATTTGTTTTATTATCTCCCTTTGCCCATCCCTAAAAACAAACCGTTTGCCGAACAGCCCAAGGGACTGTACTTTTTTTATGTTGGTGTCTATGGACTCTTCCAAAAAGCTCATGTGTTGTTCTTTTGTAGCGCGTCGGCGAATTCCGTTATTATGCCCAAGGTGTCATTATCAAATTTATTGAGCGATATGGTTTTTTCTTTTGGTTTGGCGGGCCGTGCGTTCGCGCGCGCGCCCGGCCTTATGGTTTTTTTGAATTTGTAATCGGAGTCCTGTATTTTGGCCAGAGCCTTTGTGTTTATTTTTTTTACCGATTCCATGCATTGCGGCAGTATGTTTAAATTTTCCGCCCCGGGCAATGACGGCGTGTTGCCGGTGAGCACGTTTTTGTTTATCGCATCGAGCACCCCTTCTTGTATGGCATTGTATTTTACGGTAGTATCCGCGATGCCGCAAACGAACATCTCCGATAATATTTTGGTTAGGGAGTTTTGCATATACACAAAATCCGAATCGAACCGGCGGAGTGTTTTTATGCGGCGCGCCTTGCCATCCCTGGCCGTTATCGTATCGAACAACTGTTTTGCGGCGGCCTGCAGTTTTACCCCAAACCCGACCGACCTTGGTTTTTTTATAGAATGCCGTATATACGACATTGCCATATCCCTGCACACATCGGATATTTGTTCTTCGTTTATTTCCAGCGATGTGACATTGTTTTTTACGTCAAAAACACGGTTGAATAAGTAATCCAATATATAAACATTGGATTTTTCCAAGGTGCGGGAATGCCCGTGATCGAACAGTTTGGCGGCGGATACCACCCTCTCGAGCGCCGCATACGAATATGCGTTCGATTTTTCGGAATAGCATTCCTCATGCACGATCTGCAATGCGGTCTCCGCTTTATAGTATTTTCCCAGTTGCCTAAGCTTCGCCCGCCATTGGTTAAATATCGGCCGGTCGCCGACCAGTAGTTTAATGCCCGGCCCGCCCCCCGTGCCGCTTTTGACTAATTGGAACCTGTCCGAATCGACCACGTCCTTGTTCGGCATGTCGCCGACGGCGTTGAAGCTTTTTTGATCGGATATTATTGAAAGGAACGCCCCTATGCTGTTGTTGCGCTTCTTTTTATAATCGGCGGATTCTTTTTTGGCCGCGCCGAGCGCCGCCTGTATATCTATTTCGTTTTGATCGTCGGCATTTTCGTATTCGATGATATAACCCATGCCCTCGAGGACGTTTTTTATCACGACGATCTGCGTGGCCCACGCCCGCCATTTTTCTTCGAATTTATGCAGTTTGTAGGACGTGTCGTGCAACGTTACGTCATTGGTCGTTTTGTTCTTTATAAAATACGGGGCATGGAACACCCACTTAAAAAAATCATACATGCCCCCAAAACCCGCGCCTTTGTTGTGCAGTTTATACACATCGTCGCATTCGAGCAGTTCATCTTCGGTATTTGAGATGTCGAGGTTTTCATACAAGGCTATGTTTTTTGCCTCGCCCTTTGTCGAATGCGTCGAAAAGTAAAAATAACTTTGTATATCCAAATTACGCAGGCGGCAGTTGAACTGCTCTATCTCCTGTGCCGTGAAAGATTCATCGTACAGCACGTGGAATTTATCGGTATCGTTGATGTCTATCCCAACGGACAGGTAATTTGTACTGAACAAAAGCTCTATTTTCCCCAGCGTGCCTTCCCGGTTTATATCTTCCACAAATTCATAAAGCGCATTATCTTTTTTATAATATTTATAACGCACCTTCCTCCCCAAAAAAGTCGACACCGCCCCAGAGATACGCGCGGCGTACACGTTGCCCTTGTTTGTTGGGAATAGGACTTTTTGGCCGTTTTTGATGGCCTTGGCGATATGCTTGCCCATCGCCGTTATTTTTTCGTAATCATTGTGGCACGGCACGAACTTTATCGCCTTTGTGCGGGTTTCCTCGCGGTCCACGACGGTGGTTGTTTTGGGGCGCATGAACAAATGCTCGGCGATGGGCGTCCCGGTCATGCAAACGATCTTTTTATCGAGCAGTTTTATTTTATCGACAACATCGCCCGGGGTGTTATCCCTATAAGAAGACGATGTGAGCAGGTGCGATTCGTCTATTACAATATAGTCGAACTGGACGGCTATATCGGCCGGGTCCATGTGCGCAAATTTATCAAAGGTCGTGCATACGTTGGGGGACTCCTCGAAATTTACTTTTCTGTCCCCGTAAAAGCAGGCGAATTTTGGTTTGCCCTCTTCTATTTTGGCCGATATGAGCGATGTGAAAGGCTGTACCAAAAGCACGCGTTCCCCATCGGCGGCCAACTGTTTAACGAATTCCGTCTTGCCAGCCCCCGGCTTGGCTATAAGCATATTCACGCCCATTTCCCAATGCGCGACGATGCGATCCTTAAAATCGCCGATATATTCGGCCGGTTTGCACTTTATCAAAAGATCGGGCACCGGCGCGGCCATGTTATCCAGATCTATTTTCCCAAGGACGTATGATTTTATTTTATCGCCGGTGTTGTGCTCGGTAACCAGCTCTTTTATTTTGTTTATCGCCTTGGTATTCTCCACTTCTATTTTAATCCCGTGCGTCTCCCTTAATTCTTTAACGGCCCACCAGATTATGTGCGCGCTGCCTTCCTTGTGCCGTGCCGCGGCCGACCTGAATATGGCGCGGTACTCCCTTTTTTCTTTGGCGTATTTTGGCGACCCGGAGCACATCAGCATGAACATATCCAATATTTCGGCATACCCTTCATCGTGTATGCCCTTTATGCCGTACATATTTACCAGTGTGTACGCCATCCTATACCGCTCTTCGTTGTTGTAATGGCACGGCGTCACCCCGGCCATGCTTTTTGTGCATGACCCATCGAAAATATCGGCAGGCGCCGCGGATAGGCCGGCATGGGCGTCGTTGCCTACGGGTTTCCTATCCCTTATCGCATCGAATTTTTCCTTTAAACGGTTTATTTGGTATTTGGGGTCCGAGTTTTTGTATATGTCCGAGGCTATGCGCCTGTTGAGCTTTTTATAAACAAAACCATCGTTTATGGCCATGTCGCGATCCGATGTTATGTTCAGGGGCTGTGATATGCGGCAGGATGTGACATCGACGACGTTGGGCGCCTTGGCGTTTTTTGCTATGGATCCCGTGTTCAGCACAGGGTGCGCCTGCCGTGCCGTTTTTTCTTCTATGCCGTTATCCATTAAGGCCTGGCAGGCCAGCACTAAACATTTCCATACAACGGATAGTTTATATTCGTACGTGTCCAGGTAGTAATCTTTTTGTTCGTTCAGTTTGGCCATGTCGGCCATCAAGGATCCGCCCGGGGCATGGAGCGGCCTGGTGTATGTGTATATGTGCAGTCCGGTGCCGGAGGTGGACAATGCTATCGATTTTGCCCACGGGAATTTGAACAGCAGATGCGCGAGGAACGGCTTGGCGAGCACCGCCGCCTTCGCGCATTTTATATCGATATCGATAGGCTGGAACCCGGACCAGTACGCATAGCTGGGCAATTTTTGCACGGGCCGGCCTTCGTTGGACGATTGGGACACCGCCGGCCGTTTTTTCTTGCCCGTGTTTTCATAACGGGCGGACCTTACTATTTCTTCAAGTTCGCGCGGGCTTATCTGTATAACATCGTCTTTTTCTATTTTTTTAAATATGGTAGGTATTACCGTTATTTTGACATCGTCTATTGTCGTGTTCATAGTGTGTTTGTGTTTGTCGGCACGCGCCAAGCGGCAGTGCCTGTTGGTTCAGGCCCCGGCGGCCTTGCTTATCGCGGCCAGTGTTTTGTCGTCCAGCGTCAGTTTGCGGGCATCGCCCTGCGCCACGGCCAGTTCCTTTAAACGCCCTATCAGCGCGATCGATGATCCGGCCTCTTGTTTTGCCGACTGGTTGGCGGCATGCCGCGCATCGAGCTCGGCTTTTTTGGCATTGAGCGATTCTATTGCGTCCTGGTCGGCGACACCGCCACTGATCAATACCACGCCCCTTTCATTGACCATTTCGAACCTATCGTTTTTTTCGGATGCCCGCCTTAAATAAAACAGTACGCCGTTCGCCGATGGCCTTGCCGATTCTTTTGTTGTTTCGCCACCGATGCCAATGTATAATTGGCCAAACGGAGATAAGTCGACCATCTCGCCATTGTTGTAAAATTTGAATACAACGGCCCTTTTTGTTTTGCCCAGCGCGATGGCCAAAGGCTTCGCGGGCCTTAATTCGCCATCGACTTCTATTTCCCGGAGATCGATAAAATCCAGTTTTTGCGAAATTGTGGCATTGAATTTTTTGCCCCCGCCAAGGCTGAGCCTGACGTTCGATTTTTCTATTTTGTTGACTATATCCGTGCGTTCTATAACAAGGCCATCAAGGCTTACCGTATCGCGCATCCTCGATACGTCATCCTGCAGGAAATTAACGGTCGTGTATTTATTGACCTCCACGTCCGTATCTATGAACGTTATGATGGTCCTCAGTTGCGCGACGATCGCCTCGGCGGCATCCGTTATGATGGGCCTGAAAAGAATTTCGCCATATTGCAGCGATGGGTTTTCCAGCACTATTTTACGATCGCCGATCCTATCCGATTTGCCATCGAATTCCTGTATCGACAAACTATGCCTTACCAATATGTTCCCTATATTGCCTATGCGCGAAAGCGCCGCGGCGACGGCGTGGGTATCATGCGATAGGCCGATGGCCAATACCCCGGCAGGCGTTATTTTCAGTACGTTGCGGAGGCCCTTGGAATACCCGGCCCTTAGCTTGTATGCGTTATTCCAGTCGTACGCGCGGAAACGCTCGAACATATACGACACGCCGCCGGTATTCGCGCCGGATTCGCTTATGGTTTCATAATCGGCGGCCAATACGTTCTTGTACCTGAATTTGTAGCTGGAAATTATCGATCTGTCTATGTCCGCGCCATCCCCGACCCCGAACATGATGCGGCGGAGCGCCTCTGCCTCCGGGGCATCGTTTTCCAAAAGTGCCTCGATGTCCATGATCCTGAACCCCACGCAGGACACGTACACTTTGTTGTTATAGCTAAGGCTGGCGCCCGCCGGCATATATTGGGAAGCGGCCGCCGCGTCATAAAAGTTCATCAGCCTTATTTTGCGCGCGCCGTATTCTATGAAAACCTCGAGGGCCTCGCCAATAACATCGGCGGGCCACGAAAAACCATTGGACACGTACAGTTTTAGTATTTTATACTCCATCAACATCGATGGGTCGGTTGGCCCGTCGCCGTAATCGACCCTGAATTTTGAAGAATCGTGCTTGTCCGTGGCTATATCCGTATATGAAAACGGCGTAAGGCTTAGCCTATAATTATCCGTCGATCCGCCCACGTCCGCATAATAGGAAAAGTCCCTTTTGTTGTTGCTATCCGTGGTGTCATCGTTCAGCACCTGCACGCCACCATCGACGCTATGTATATACAAAGGATCTTCGGAAAGCGGCCTCGCCGTGTTGGTTTCCGGCATTTCTATTATGTGCGCCGCGTCAAGGGCGATTAGGTTACTCGTGGGCATGCCGATCGGTGTTATTGTATGTATATATATACATATTGGTTTTTTGCCTAAAAAATAGGGGCCGGTTATCAACCCGGCCCCCTGTAACAAAATGAATCACGTCAATACAACTACCATGTTACACTAACTTCTTTGCGCAAGGCCTGTTTTTGGATCAAAAGCCCCGCCATTTATTTTTGGGCCTAAAGGTATAGCCGAGCGAATCCGTTTTTGTGGCGGGCGGGCTGGTATTATAACCAAGCCCATCCAAACATCTTTCGGCCGCCGGGATGTTATACCCAAGCCCATCCAAACTATCTTTTTTGTTTTTGCCGTGTTTCATATTATTGTTATACGCCAAAAACCCAGTATGTTTAATGCCCGGCCCTACTGATATATATTATATCGCCGTTGCTTACTTTGTATGGCCACCTGACGGTCACGTACATCGAATTCACAACGGTCGCGCCCCTTATCGTATGCCCATCCCTCAAGGTGATGTCGACCATGTGGTAACCCATACCGTCTTCCGGCCACCCCGATATTAGGTTGGCCTGGTGTTCGTCGAGCGTTATTTGTGAGATTTGTTTATTTACCATATTCGCGCACATCTATAAGGGTCCCGCCGGTCGTCCCATCTTCAAAATATACCTCAACGGCGCCCCCGTTATTCCCAAATGCCGGTTGCACCACGCCGCTCTGTATGCAGGTATCTTTTTCCGGCCTGACAAAAAACTGCCATCTTATTTTATCGTCGCTGGGCAATGCGTACCTATCGGCGAGCAGGTGCGGCTTGGTTTCGCGAAGCTCGCCCACCGCCGCCATGAACGTCCCGGGTTTTATTTTTTTGTTTTCCAAATCCACCCTGGGGTCTTTTTCTACCGGGGAAACCCTAACGAATGTTTTGTTGCCCGGCGCTCTTTTATACAGGCCTTCCATTGAACTTTTTGACACCTTTGCCAGATCGGGCATGGCCAGCCGGTTGCCCATGTTCATGTGGAGCTCCGTTTTTTCAATATCGATGGATACGGTCGGGCCAAGGCCATTGATAAGCTGCTGTATCCCGTCGTTCGCTATTTTTGTCTTTGCGAGATCGAATGTGATATCCAGATCGGCTATTATTTCGCCGTTGTATATAATATAATTGCCCATCTTTTTTTTATGGGGCATTACCGTGCTTATGATTTGGTAGCCCATCCCGGTCTCCGGGACATCCAGCATCGCGCGCGCGGCTTTTTCATCTAATTTTGCCAACATAGTTTATTCATCTTTTTGTCCTAAAATATGATTACTGATCTTTTCAAGTGCCGAGACCCGGCCGGTAACCTCCGCAACCTCCAACCGCCCCTCCATTGTTTTGTTTTTTTCCCATAAGCCGGCCGTGTTTACCAGATCGATCCACAGGCGGTTCATTTGTTTTCTTATGCCGCCTATGGTTTTTTGGCCATCGCCCAGCCGTTCGTTTATTAGCCATCGGAACCGGTCGCCCCGGGGCGGCCTATTGCCGTCCGACATGGCAATAATTATATCAATTTCGGACAATTGCGAGAACACCCCGTCCAGTTTGCCGTACACGGCAAGGATATCCATTATGCCCACGGCATTGTTTATCGCAACGTCGCACTGTGCCAGCCCGTCTTCGATACCCTTAATGGTTCCTGCCGGCATGCCGCCCCCATGAACACGGGCGGACCTCCTGTCCGCCTCCCTTAAATTGCCCGCGCAGTTAAAACCAATGCCGGCCAGGCGGTCTTTTAATTCTTTTAATTCTGTTAATTCGTTGTCCATATTTTTTATTGGATCGTGCAAAAAGCGCCCAGTACCCGCCTCCGGCCGCCTTTAATATTAAGCCGCACAGGGAGAATGAAAAAAAACCTGTGCGGCTATTTAAACGGGCGTGAACTTACAAAAAACCCCCGTTCGTATATGGTTATACGCCAAAAAACAAAAACGCGCAGTCCGGTGGCTATGCGCCCTGCATATAGGCTTCGCCGGCCCTTTTCGCGACGTGCTCTACGACCGGGACCGCAACCGTATTGCCCAATAACCCGAAAGCCTTTTTTTCTTTAACCGGTATCTCGTACCATTCCGGATAGCCGAACAGGCGCAGGCCTTCCCTGATCGTCAGCCTCCTTAAACCACCGTTGTCCGGGACGGCCAAACGGGAAATATCGGTAGCGACGAGCGCCGGGGCGATATCGTCCGGGTCCAGTATTTTGTTTATCTCAAAACTCAGTTTACCGGTTACTATATTGTAACCTTTGGGCTTGGTCTCATCATAGGCCCGGTATTTCCGTTCCCCGTTGCCGGCTTTTTCGCGCACCAGCTTTTTGGGGCGCTCGAACCTTAAATACCCTTTGTTGACCAAGTCGCCCAACAAACCCCCAAGGTCGTCGCTTTTGTAAAATGTTGATATTTGCAACAGGGTCAGGGGCATCCCATCCATCCAGTCGATGCCGATATTTTTGGCCCAATGTTTTTTGCGCCTTTCTTTAAAGAGCCGGTTCAATAAAACAACCTGCCCTCCCGAGACCCTGCCTTTAAGCCCGATATCCCAGCTGTGTATATTGTTTTTCCCGCCCCTTTTGTCCTTGATGGATTTGCCATACAGATCGCCTATTTCAAAACGGGCAAGTAGCTTTTCGGTAAAATCCGATCGTATGGCACCCAGCCCGCTTTCTAAAACGGACTTTAAAGCCCGGGGGCGTCCGTATGTCGCGCGAAGGTTTGCCTTTTTATGTTTCGTCCCGACAATGAAAACCCTTTTGCGGGATTGTGGCAGGCCAAACCCGATGGAATCCAAAACTTCCCATGTTACTTTGTAGCCCAGCGCGCCGAGGTTGTGCAAGATGGTTTTCATTGTCCTGCCCACTGCATCCCCCTTGTGCGATAAGTCATGTTTTATGAGCCCTTCCACGTTTTCGAGGATAAAGCCATAAGGTTTTTTATGCCTTAAAACCCTTTCTATTTCAAAAAACAATGTCCCCCTTGTGTCGGCAAACCCTTGGCGTTTGCCCGCGGCGCTAAAGGGCTGGCAAGGGAACCCGCCCAGCAAAAAATCAAAATCGGGGATCTGTTCATTGCCGACCTTAAAAATATCGCCCACAAAATAACCGGGGGCGAAATTCTTTGCCAACGCCCCGGCCGCGCAAGGCTTGATCTCGGATGTCATTACACACTCCGCACCAAGCCCCAAGCCCCGGAAAGCCTTTTCAAAGCCCAGCCTCATCCCGCCGAGCCCGGCGAATAAATCTATGAATTTTACTTTTTTCATCACCGCCCTAAATGGTTAAAACCGATCGCCTAGCAACCCCTTTGGTATATGGCATCGCCGTCCACATCGCACAATTCCACAACAAAGAACAGCGCATCGTATTCAATGGATTTTTTTGGGAAGCGCGCCATCAGCCCCCGGCACACATCCATGAAATGCCCCGGCCGGCCCGCCATTAAAGCAGGGACCGTACCGGCCGGCCCACCTGTGCCATATCCGGCATATACCTTTGGGGCGTTATCCCGGCAGGCTTTGTATGTCCTGTACAATTTTCTTGCCAACCGCATTTTGCCCAGTGTTTCCTTTGGATCCCGCATAGTCAAAAATCGTATATAATATCGCAACCGCCGTATTTTCCCAATGTGGAATACCCCAGGACGAACATCACGGCTTCGTATTCGACGGAATGTTTTTCATGCAGGCGCAACTGTATAAGGCACTCGTTCTTGAACCTTGTCGCGTGTTTGACCACGATCGCCAATCTACCATAGTCACTGCACGGGACCCTATATTCGGTATGCACGTTCATATAAAAGCCACTATCGAAGCGGGGCTTTAACAACCTTTCAACGACTTCTACCTTTTTTAGGTTTTCTTCTATTGCCTTCATTTTTTGGTTTGGTTTGGTTTTTCAAAAAACCGGCGATGCCTTACCGTTTATCCCCCTTTGTTTGTACGGCTTTATACCATACAGGGGGGTTTCTTTCCAGCCCGGATTCTATGAATATATGTTCCATCTTTGCATCCTTGTGGACATCCCACCCGTTTAGGTCCTGTTTGAAGTTTTTGGCACCCTCAAACATGTAGGACATATCAATAACCTTTGAAACATCCCAGTTGCTTATATCACAGTTAAAACGCTCGGTATGATAGAACATGCCCCTTAGATCGGTACACCTGCTAAGGTCCGGTGGGTTTTTTGGAAGGGACGTTAGTTTATCGCAATGGGCAAAAGACATCCGCATGCTTTCCCAATGTGTCGCCCCCCATCGATCCACACTGATTACCTGTCTATCAAATTTTTCTATTTTAGGGAAAACGCCCGTAATGGCCATCTGTTTTTGGCCGCCGGAGCTAAAGTATATATTATTAAAAGAGATGACATGTTCAACACTACGCTCTATAACACTTGAATTAACGGACTTTATGTATAGGTTGTAATCATAATCATACCTTTTATTCACGGGTATTTTAAAAACCTTCGTTTTGTCTTCCCATTCGCCCCTACTTCCGTCTTCCAAAAAAACCGTAAAAATAAACGCTTCTGGATCCGTAAACGGATCGTACGATACCCCCCTATCTTTGCCCATGACCTTTTATATTTAAAATGTATTCTTCCAAGTACAGTATATCCCATGCTTCAAGAACCTCTGCGGGATCGGGCGACCAAGGCGCGGTCACGGGCCCTTTGATCAGGGTCAGGAACGGGGTGTTGATTCTTAGCTTATCTGTTTTATTGCCGTCATGCGGCCACTTAAAAGTAACAAAAACCACCGTGTCCGGTTTCCAGTGCGACAGCCGCATGCCCAGCAGGGGACCACCAGATACCTTGATCAGGTCTAGGGCTTTGCCATACAAATACTTTTTATCCCATAACATACAGGTTTTCCCGTTGGGGAATGTTATGTGGGGGTAGTCCAGGCCCGCCTTGGCGCCTACCGCGGCATCTACCGCGGCCTTCGGGTTTTGATCGGTTGTGCCGGAGGCCACTAGGCCGGGCACCGGTTTTTTATTTTCCATAATGGATTATCGGTTTAATTTGGTTTAAAAACCGGCAGTGCCTTACCGCCGGGCATTGTTACAATAACACTATACGCCAAAGATGGGCGGAGTTCAACTTATCCGGTGGTTTTGTTTGGCAAAAAACCGGGTCCGCTATGCCCCCGATTTTCGCCGGTTGCATTCACGGCAGAGCATCTGGCAATTATCCCTTGAGGTTTTCCCGCCCTTGTGCCACGGTATGATATGATCAGCTTCCATGCCCGCCATATCAAATTTTCCGTCGCACCCAGGGCATACGCCGCCCTGCCCCTCGTAGGCTTCCCTTTTTTGCGAATTGAAAAACGTCCGTATGTTAAGGTGCCGTTCCTTGCCTTCCAACAGATAGGCATATATGCCTTTTTTGCTGGTAACGTCCTCGTCGGCCATCAATTCCGCTATGCTGACTTCCAGCCCGACCGGGTCAAAGTGGCCATCTTTGTGCGCGTTGTAAAAAACGCCCCACGGGAGCCCCTTCATTTCCTTGCGGTACTTTGGGAAAGTCGTCTCCACCCAGCTCACCACCGCCTGAAAATATAACCATAGATCAGAGGCGCTGGGGCTGTGCTGGTTCTCCGCCATATACTCTTCTATATTATCGCGTTTCCACTTGATGGCGGTCTCTAGGTACTCTTGCCTATTGGCGACCCCCTTTAGGTACCTGCGCCCTATCGCATGCGCGCCACAGCCCGCCTTGCTAAAGAACCGCTTCGCGTCGGCCACCCACGATCCCGAATAAACGGCGTTCCTAAGCTCCTGCTCGGTAAGTTTTTCGCCCGATATGTTTATTGTGCGGAACCAGCCTAGTTTTTCGCTGTCCGTGCCTTCGCATAAATACACCATCAGCTTATAGTTTAATATCCGCTCTTTCTCGTCCGCCATCAGGTTGTGGTAATACCTGCCGTCGACGGAGTGCCTGCATGCCACATAACGGCATATCGAGATCGTCCGCTGCTGGCCGTCGATGACCTCGTAATTCCTCCCCTTGTTCACGGCCCAGTACATCACGTTAAGCGGAAAACCACACCGGAGTGTGCCTATCACCGCATCCCTCTGCTGGTCTTTGTATATGAAGTCCCTCTGGTAAGGTGGCCGGATATCCAGCCCCCCACCTAGGCCAACCACGCTATCCCCGTCACCCTCTTGGTAACCCTCTACCAGATCGCGCACGGTTATTTCCTTTAGTTCTACTTTCATGGTTTTTTGTGTTTGATGATAATCCTCATATATGGGATTACGGCCTTCCCCCTTTTATCATAATACCCTAAAACCGGATGATCTTCTTTAATTGAACCCTTTCCATCCGTTTTATAGTAATCATCAACAAATTTTTGACTTAAACCTTTAGATGTAAGTTCTCTATATAGATTCCCTTGGCCTTGTCCAATTATTTCAAATTGATCAGGGTTATGCTTGTTCATAAAAGTGATCGGCACGCCCATAGGACCAGTGTAATCCACCGGTATATCATTGACCCGGTCGACGTTGATGGCATCGTAGTTGTCATATTTCGGGTAGTCTGTTTCGTTGTATAACCTGAACAATGGTAACCTCTCGTTCTTTTTGTCGTTTTCTAGGTTGGTGAACCAACAGATATTGCCGAAGCTTTGTGTTTTTGTGCCTAGCCGATCATTTGGTACACTATTATGGTCAGGCACATGAAAATCCATACCGCCATACCTATGCCCCAGCCACACCTTATTTTCTTTCAATAAAGGGAAAATCTCTTTATAACAAACGGCATTCTGGTTACCGATGATCAGGAACTTTTTGTCATAATCAATCAGTTGTGCCATATACTCCCTAAAAAGCGAGAACGGTGGGTTGGTAACCACTATATCCGCCTGCTCAAGTAAAGCGATGCTTTCCTTGTTCCTGAAGTCGCCGTCGCCGGCCAGATGCCTTATGCCGATATCATCCCTATCCGGCACGCCATTATCGTTTTTTGTGCCGTGGTAATCGAGGTAAACGGCGCTTTCGGAATCGCCCAGGCCGAATATATCCGGTGTGCGGCTTTTGTAGCAACTGCCGATAAGGCGTTTTAGGCCAAGGCGATCGAAGTTGTGGGAGAAGTAATGAAAGAAATTGCTTATCCTTGGATCGTCGCAGTTGCAATAGACTGCCTTGCCCTTAAAATGGGCTTCGTAGTGGCCCAGCTCTTTTTCTATATCGGAAAGCCCGGTATAGAACTCGTCGTTTTTGTTATTCCTGGCGTTGTGCAGGTTTTTGTTTTTCCGCATTTTTGTGTATTTGGTTTGGTATGAGTGAAAACCGGCAGTGCCTTACCGCCGGGCATTGTTACAATAACCAATTTTTGTACCATTCAGGCTCTTGCCCGGACAGGCCGGAGTTGATGAACATGCTTTCCATATCGGTGACATCAAAAACTGGCCATTCGTTGATATCCCGTTTAAAACCCCTTGCGTTATAGAACATGCGGCCCATATCGGTAACACTGGACACGCCCCAGTTAGTTATGTCGCCGTTAAATTTATGAGCATCTTCGAACATCCCTCTCATACACCTAACATTACCGACTTCCCATTTGCCCAGATCGCAGTTGAAAGCCACCGCTTCGGAAAACATGCGCCCCATATCCTCGACACGCCCGACGTCCCATTTGCTTAGATTGCCGTTAAAAGCTTTCGCATAGGAGAACATGCGCCCCATATCCTCGACACGCCCGACGTCCCATTTGCTTAGATCGCCGTTAAAAGATTCCGCATGGTAGAACATGTATTCCATATCGGTAACACTGGACACGTCCCAGTTGGCTATGTCGCCGTTAAAAGATTCCGCATAGGAGAACATGAATTTCATATTAGTGGCTTTTGAAACATCCCATTTGCTCAGATCACCGTTAAAAGCTTCCGCATCGATAAACATGGATCCCATATTAGTGACTTTTGAAACATCCCATTTGCTCAGATCACCGTTAAAAACTTCCGCACAGGAGAACATGGAGTCCATTTTGGTAACGTTTGAAACATCCCAGTTGCTAAGATCTCCGTTAAAAACATACGCGCTCTCGAACATGTATCTCATAAACCTAACCTCTGAAACATCCCATTTGCCCAGATCACCGTTAAAAACACTGGCACCGGCGAACATGTATATCATATTAGTAACTTTTGAAACATCCCAGTCGCTAAGATCGCCGCTAAAAACACAGGCACCGGCGAACATGTATCCCATATCGGTAACATTTGAAACATCCCAGTCGCTAAGATCACCGTTAAAAACTTTCGCACCGGAGAACATGAATTTCATATTGGTAACCTTTGAAACATCCCAGTTGCTCAGATCGCCGTTAAAAACTTTCGCATAGTAGAACATGGATATCATATTGGTAACATTTGAAACATCCCAGTTGCACAGATCACCGTTAAAAACTTCCGCACAGGAGAACATGTGTGCCATATTAGTGACTTTTGAAACATCCCATTCGCCCAGATCGCCGTTAAAAACTTCCGCACCGGAGAACATGGATATCATATTGGTAACATTTGAAACATCCCATTCGCCCAGATCACCGTTAAAAACTTCCGCACAGGAGAACATGTGTGCCATATTAGTGACTTTTGAAACATCCCAGTTGGATATGCCGCCGTTAAAATGTTTAGCATTATTGAACATGAAAGACATATTAGTAACATTTGAAACGTCCCAGTCGCTCAGATCGCCGTTAAAAACTTCCGCACCGGAGAACATGTGTGCCATATTAGTACATTTCTCAACATCTGGCCTTGTGTAAGGGATACCTAACAGGCGACTGCATCCACTAAAAGCACTTTCCATGTCCGCCCATTGGGACTTGCCCCAATTATCAACCCTTACCAAACACTTACCCATCGATATTATCCTAGGGAACTGCCCAATTATGCTAAGGCGTTTTGCGCCACCTGTTTTAAAGCGGATTTTACATGGCCCGTTTTGGAACAGCTTGGTGCCATTATCGGCGGTGCCGTCCAAAGACGCCCAGTACACATTATAATCATACGGCAATGTATTGTCGATTGGTATGGTGAAATTCCGATCATCTTTATCTACTTCGATGGTAACTACGTACGCATCCGAATCCTCAAAGGGCCTCATTGGTTTAAATTCAAATTGTTTAAAAAAACCGGCGGCACTTTACCGCCGGGTATTGGTTACTATCACCGACTTATGCACCATTCAGGCTCTCGCCCGCGTATAGTGGTATTAGTAAACATGTCTTCCATATATTTAACATTTGAAACGTCCCATTTATCCAGGCATTGTTTAAAATGCCATGCTTTATAGAACATTTTGATCATGTTGCTAGCATTTGAAACGTCCCAGTTGGCTATGTCGCCGTTGAATTTACCTGCCCATTCAAACATCCCCTCCATATCTTCAACACTTGAAACATCCCATTTGCTTAGATCACAGTTGAAAACCCTCGCACCAGAGAACATGTATGCCATATCTTTAACACTTGAAACATCCCATTTGCTTAGATCGCAGTTGAAAACTTCCGCATAGCAGAACATGGCGCCCATACCAACAACGGAACTGACGTCCCAGTTGCTTATATCACCGTTAAAATTTTCCGCGCGCATAAACATGCGGGTCATATCAACAACGGAACCAACGTCCCATTTACCGATATCGCGGTTAAAACTTTCCGCATCGGTAAACATGGATTCCATATCGGTGACGTTTGAAACATCCCAGTTGGCCATGTCGCCGTTAAAAGATTTCGCATCATAGAACATACATTTCATATCCCTGACTTTTGAAACGTCCCAACCGCCCAGACTGCGGTTAAAAGATTTTGCACCGGAGAACATGTATGCCATATTGGTGCATTTGCTAAGATCGGGCGGCGCATCGGGGACGCTTAACATACGATGGCACCCATTAAAGGCCTTTCCCATGTCCGCCCATTGGGTCGAGCCCCAATTATCCACGCTCACTAAATACTTGCCCATCGATGCTATCCTAGGGAACACCCCGGATATGCTAAGGCGTTTCATGCCGCCCGTATTAAAGTGGATTTCGCACGGGCCTTTTTGGGACATCATGGAGCCTTTATCGGCAGGCGCCCCCAAAGACTCCCAGTGCACATTATAATCATACGGCAAGGTCCTGTCGATCGGTATGGTAAAATACCGATCATCATCATCATCTACTTTGATAGTAACTATGTACGCATCCGAATCCTCAAAGGGGTACATTACTTTTGGTTGGTTTTTCATGATAGTTTAAATTCAAATTGTTAAAAAAAAACCGGCGGCACTTTACCGCCGGGCATTGTTACAATAACACTATACGTCAAAGATGGGCGGAGTTCAACTTATCCGGGTTTGGTTGCTAACCTTTCCTTGCGTCCGTGTATTCGGTCATCCCCAGGACTTCCCATTCGGCAAACTTCTCGATCTGTGTATCGGTCCAGGGCACGGCGCCATGCCGGCTGGCCACGGCCAGGTATGGTGCCGAAATACTTAATATATCCCCACAGTCTTTTTGGCCATACTCCGGGTACTTAACAAAAATCACGACATCCGGGTGCCAACTCCGTAACCGCATGCCCATTGGTATGGTGTCCCTATCCTTGATCCGTTCCAATGCTTTGCCATAACTAAAACCCACTTCCGTTGTGTAACTTTTACCGTTAGGTAATGTTACGCACGACGTACCGACCCGCACCGTGCCATCGGCTTCCTCATTACTGTTTTTACTCTCCATAATCGTATTGTTAATTTAAATTGTTAAAAAAACGCACTGTCAACACAACAGTACGGTACTGTATTCAATGCTTTCATCGGTTGCCGGGTTATACCATCCGGGTATGTGACCGTTGCCGTACCTGCGGCATCCGCCCCAACCGCACCGCTTTGATGGTCTCCCGTTTTTCAATAAGCGCCTTGATCAAGCGGTGCTTGCCGTCCAGTACGGAATTGCCCGGCGACAGTATTATAGGGTAGGACAAATCCGCGTTGTTGACCCTTTCCACATGCCCCATGAAAGACTCCATCGTATCCTCGCACGGGGATGGGTAATCGGTGAATATATCCGCGAGTTTTAGCTCCATCACGGGCAAACCCTTTGATGCTTCTATAAGGTCGGTGACCTTATGGTCATCGCCGTCGAACGTAATCCCCTGTCCTAATAAGCTCATTGTTTTGATTTGAATATTTGGGTTAAATCCATGATAAAATCATGGTTTGTTTTACCGCCAGTCTTATCATATTCTATTTTAGTCGGCGGCAAACCTGTTGATTCACCACGCCCTGAAAATTCAATAATGGTTTTCATATCAGGGCCCGTGCCGTACGAATCACATCCAATTAAAGATAATCGTGTATGGTCGCCATAAACACAAATTTGGTCAGTCGGGTGTTTAGTATGTAAAATAACAGCAGTATCAAAATTTAAAAACCGCGCAAAACGGGCCTTCAAAGATTGCCTAATATTATATAAAACAAAATCGATATTGTATTGGGTGGTATGCATGAGATCGGTATCAAAAACTTTACTGTTAATACTCAAAGCCTTTGGATCCACGTAAAACACATCTTTGTTTTTCAAACCTATGGGCAATTCACCAACCACAATGTTTGATATAATACCGTTATTCTTTGTTAATATCAACTTATCCCATAAGCCACGGGGTATAAAGCAAAGCCTTTCGGTGTTTGCATCAATAGGGGCTTTAGTTTCTGCTTCTTTCATGGCTTAATCAATATATATTTCTTTCTAAAAGCCCTTTTTTCTTGTAAAAGCCTATTGTGCTTTATGATAGAATCGTACTCAATGGATAGTTTTTCAATTTCCTCCCTGAACGTCGGATGGTTTTTGACTTTTCGCCCCGATGCCTTGCCCATACTTGACATCTTATCAGCAAGAGGTATTAGCTTTTCTAATTTATCCCTGATATAAAGTTTCTTCTCTTTACTGTAGGCCGGGTTGCTTAACAGACCCCTTTTTACCTCCTCAAAATAATTACTGCCTATTTTCCTGTCAATCGGATCGGCACACCCTGCCATAACGGCGATCATAAATACTAATAATAACTTTCTCATTGCTTAATCGATTAATATTTTTTGAAATTCGGATAGTGGGACTTCGTAGTAATAATCGTCCAAATTATCTATATTTCTATCCGTGGCAAATCTTAGAACTAAACCGGTTTTTAAAGATTGTACAGATAACACAAAACATTTATCCATATTACTAGATGACCCATCAAACTCCTTATTTATCCTAGATAACACCGTACCATCCGTAGTTTCTTTAGAAAATACCTGACCGCTAAATGGGCCGGTTACCAACCCAAATGTTATAAAACCATTACATAATTGAATTTCACCTTTTTTAGTGTTTATATCCTCCTTAAGTTTATTGTAGTTCGATTTGCTTAAAATAAGAACCTTCTGTTTTATATAGCTTTCCCCATACATTGATTGCTCATTTGAAGCATAATAAAGTGAATAAAACGGCGCACCATCGCCCGTTATAAAAGATTTTATACGGAATTTAATTACCACATCTTCTATACCTTCCCATTGGCCGCCCTCCTGTAAATACCACAATGTAGGCGATTGCATAACGGGTGATTCGCTTACCCACTTTGCAAGGGGCTTGTTTACCCTCTCTTGTGCTTGCGTCAGGCCTAGCCCGGCGAGCACAACTACTAATACTAATATTAATTTTTTCATGGTTTAAATTGGTTTAACATTGATTTAAATTGGTTTAACATTGATTTAAGACGTACCATTCCGTACGTCCGCCCTAAAAAATGACGTTGTATGGCATCCGCTATACCATCTTCAAAATATTTGCCGGCATGGCCAACAATATGGGCGGCGATGTTCGAATTGGTTTCAATATCGTATTCTTCTAGGTTGTGCATAGCATAACTGAGTTTACTACGGATATCCCCCTTGATGCCCAAATCCGTACGTTTATCATTAACAAAGTCGCTTGATATACCATCGGTCAGGAATAACTTCACCGTGGACGGCCCTGCCCTGTGGAACGCATCCTGTACAATATCGGGCGCATGGTATATACGTTCCAGCCCCCGTAGGACAAAGTATAACGGGTCATGGCAAAAGTCTTTTTCTTTATTGCGGTGGATAGTGGGCAATTCCCCAAAATCCGTCGTGGCATAGCCGGGCCCGGTCTTTTTCAATATCTTTTCCCCCCGCATGGAAATAAAAACGCCCGGGCGTAGATCATCATCGTACAGTTTCTTTGCTTCGGGGTACTTCCCCCAAAACTTTTCAAGATTGCCAATCGCCGCTGTGGAGATACTAAATCCTATATCGTCTGCCATTTCGTTGTGTTTCATTGTTGCACAGGTTTTTCTACCAGTTTTCTCCAATCAAACTTGGACGGATAGACAAGACGATCAACTTCCCCTGTATAAAACTTAGCTTTATACAGTGCAAACTCTACTGCTTTATATTCTTCGCTTTTCTTTTTTAACTTTAAAAGTTGTTTTATTAAGGCTCTGTTGTAATCCCAAAAATAAGCTTCAACATCAAAATACCCTATACCGGAACGGTCTTCTATATGCATCGTAACTTTATCACCTATTAAATTTTTAACCAATTCAAGTTTTCTTAAATTATGATGAATATCCGTGGCCAATGTGATATTGTTTATAAACATATCAAGGGGTTCGTTTACATCACTTATGTAAACATCTTTGTCATTATCCCAGTCAGTAAAATGTATTGTATGATAAGATATTAACGCCCTATATAAAATATTACCTTTTTTACTTGTTTTATGTATATTCTTTTTAATATGGATTGAATTTTTTAACCGGATTTGATGAGACCATACAGGAAATGGTTTGTTGTTATATACCACATCAGGATATATGAATTTAAAACCTCTTTTTTTAAATATTGCATTTTCTGTTTCTGTAAATGTCAATTTACTAGCTTCTTTTACTAACATTGTTTTTGCAATTTTCATTTTTGTTTTTTTTGTGTTAAAACACCCGGCGGTGCCTTACTGCCGGGTTTGTTGCAATAACACCATACGCCAAAGCCGGCCTAAGTTCAACTTATCCGGGTTTGGTTGCTAACATTTCTTTAACCCGGATCCCATTGTTCAATAGTTTTAATACTTTTAACGGCGAGGCCACATCTTCTTTGTTATTTTTAATTACAAAAAAGGCATTTCTACATTCCCCAACCTGTCGATGCGGCCACATTTACCGTGCGACTTTACTATGGGGTAAATACCGTCATCCAACACGGCATCAAAAACATAATCCGTTAAATATTCACCTTTGGCGCCAATAAGCCTCCATTTATTATACTCGCGAACAAAGGCCGATCCACCAACGAAACCCAAGGCCTGTTTGTACTTGGGTCCCACGGCGACCTTAAAAGATTCATCCAAATACCCAAAAAGGCCGGATTCAACACCAACCAATAACCGGCCGCACTTAAATTCCCCGACCTCCGTATAAGAAAATCCCGCGAGTATTATGCCTTTGTCGTTTATGATACCGTATAGGCCGTCCCGTGCGACGACCGCAAACGGGATATGCCCATTATAAATACGCGGATCATCGTAGCGATCCCTGTGTTCTTTGCCGTTTTCGTCAACGAATGCCCACATACCCTTTTTTTCGATAAATTTCGAACCGTTCGGGAACGTATGTGGTTTGCCCAAAACACCCGGCCTGCTTATATTAACGCCCATGCCCATATCATTTATTCGTTATTTTTGGGCATGGCCGCCCATCGCGGCCGAACCTGGCGCCTCCCTTGCTATTCTCCCCGTAGAACGAACCGTTGCCAAGCATATCCAAAATATCGTATTCAAGCGGTATAATAACGTTCCCGTCCTGATCGATCACCCCGTATTTTTCTTTTTTCCGCACAATGAACAAAACGGGATCGTCGGGGCCTGTGCCGCCGCATGCAAAACACATGCTTTCGTACCCGGGCGGTACCAAAACCCGGCCCTCCGCATCTATGATAATGGGCATACCGCCGCCCCCCTCGATCGCCAAAGCGACGCGCCCGCGCCCACCACATCCGTAAAAAGTAATATCATAATAGTCCGGGCTTATCAATGGTTCGCCGTTTTTGTCCAGGTACCCAACACAGCCGTCTTTATTGACACGTATCACACTATCGAATTCGTCTTCAAAATATTCAACATCGCAATGGTCAAATTCGTAACCAAGGTCTTTTACCACCTCGATCTCCCATTTGACCAAGGCGTAAGATTCGTTTTCCAACCCCACCAAATAGTTTTTGGAGGGGCGCATCTTTCTTTTGCTGGTAATTTCACATTCTTTGATAATCATTGTTTTTTGTTTAAAGACTGAAATGGCTCACCATATAACATGGCGCTCCCTTTGAACATACCATTGAGTTTTGCGTCGTCCTTGGTCTCCCATTTGGATATGTTTTGGTAAAAACGTTCCGCACCGGAGAACATGTGTTGCATATCCCTAACACAGCGCACGTCCCAGTTGGTGATATCTTGGTTAAAACATACCGCACCGGAGAACATATAGGCCATATCGGTAACTTTGGACACGTCCCATTCTCCCAGCCCGTGGTTAAAACTTATCGCACAACTGAACATATTGTGCATTGTGGTAACATTACGGGTGTCCCATTTACCGATATTGCCATTAAACACCCGTGCGCCATCGAACATGTAACCCATGCTGATGACGGACACAACGTTCCATTTACTGATATCCCCGTTAAATTTTAAGGTATTACTGAACATGTGGCTCATACCCTCGACACGCCCGACGTCCCATTTGCCCAGATCGCCGTCGAATTCGTAAGCCCCATCGAACATGCCGCCCATGCGCCTAACATTAGACACGTCCCAGTTGGTTATGCCACCGTTAAAACTTTTCGCACGATGGAACATGTGGGACATGTCAGTAACTTTGGAAACATCCCATTTGCCCAGATCGCAGTTAAAACGCGCAGAGCGCGAGAACATGAAAGCCATGTTGGTGACACTGGACACGTCCCAGTTGTTTATATCCCCGGTAAGGCGTGGTGTGCCTTGGAACATGCTTAGCATACTGGTACACTTACTAAGATTGGGCGGGGCGTCCGGTATGCTGACCAATTTTTTACAATCTTCAAAAGACCTTTCCATAGTTTTCCATCGGGTGGCTCCCCATTGTTCGACCCTTATCAATTCTTCTTCAAGTGATATTATCCTAGGGAACTCACCTGTGATGGCCAGGCGTTTTATACCGCCCGACTTAAACTGGATGCTGGCAGAATCGCGTTCGCCTTCTATTAAGCCATTGTCCACGTCGGCACCTAATGATGCCCAGTGGACCGTATAATTATACGTTTCTTTAAAACAGATAGGCATGCTAAAAAAACCATTTTTAGGTACCTTAACGGCAATAATGTACGCATCCGGGTCCTTAAAAGGATCCGATATTGGTTTGTTGGTTTTCATGATAGTTTAAATTCAAATCGTTTAAAAAACCCGGCAGTGCCTTACCGCCGGGCATTGGTTGCTTAGTATCCGACAAAAGCATCAAAGTTTTTAGTGATCGACCCGTAGGAAAGATCGCCATCCGGTTTTAGTATGAAGCCGCGCGCGTCTTTTGTGCAAGGTTCTTCTATTTCCTTATTTGAAAGTTCGATCTTGGGATTTTCGTCCGTGCCGGGCGTCCTCCGCAACAACAAACCGACATCCTCGCCACAAACCACAAGGGTTTTATCTTTTTTGCCGTCAAAGAATATGGCCGCCACAAACCGTGTACCATCCGGCACATCAGTCAGTTTCCCCATCTCGCCCTCGCATAATGTTAAGATACCAGTGTGCGTGATATCCACTTGGGGTTTATTTTTTTTTTCAATAAATGCTTTGGTAACCGAGGGGTTTAACTCACTGTGCAGGGTATAATCCCCACGGTACTCCAGGCGGGTCAAAGAACCTTTCGGCGAACCCCGGCTGATTGAACATGCTTTTAATTGCCGTTGCCCATCACAACCATAATTTAACAAACCCCTATTTTTCATAGGTATTAAATAAATGTAGTTTCTCATCTCAACTATTGGTTTAAATCGTTTAAAAAACCCGGCAGTGCCTTACCGCCGGGGTTGTTACAATAACACTATACGCCAAAGATGTGCGGAGTTCAAATTAACGGAAGCCTATGTTCGAACGCCTTGTTTTCAATGGATTCTTTTTTGGGCATTTTATCAAAAGCCGCCCGGCAGTCTTGGCGCGTGGCGTATATGAACGGCATGACCTCCTCGCCGATATCATTCACCGCGCCCCACTTATAACCAAAGTGCGCGGGCGGCCCATCTTTGGGGTATCCTAGCACCACGGCATCCTCCTGCGCCACGGCATCCCCCGGATCGTCTTTGGGGGCAAGTTCTACCATTTTTTGCACAATGCCCAGGCCACCTTCGAATACCCAGGCCTTTGTGTATTCAAAGGCGCACAGCTCTTCGCCGCCTGCCCTAACATACCCAAAACGGCCGCGCGCATCCGATACCGCATAAATATCACCGGGGTCCTCTTTGTCGATCGAGCTGTACTTAAACGGTATGATGACATCGCCGTTTAGATCGATACTGCCAAATTTGCCATCAACAGAGGCCAATGTGAAATTTAGGTTCTCCCTGATTTGATCAAACCTTAACTTGGATATTTTTTTGCCGGACCTATCGATCACATCCCATTTATCGCCTTTGGTGACAAATGCCTTGTTGGCCGAAAAATCAGTGCATGTTTGGTAAACGGGCTTTATGGTTTCTTTAAGGTCGATGTTCAAAAACCCTTGTTTGCCACGTGAATTTTTAACCCGGCACATACTGTTCACCATAGGGCCAATGACCGTATAACGAAAATCCACGACCATACACCCATTGCCATCCATAATGCCCACTTTGAAGTCCCTGTACACTATTGCATAATCGGGGTGGTAATCGCTAAAGTATTCTACGTTATCGAATGGTTCATCGTCGGAGGCTTTGCCGTGCTTATCAACAAATACCCACATGTTTTTTCTGAGGGTTATTTTTGCGCCGTTTTTAAAAACCCAGCTGTCTTCAAAAACCCACTTGCCATCTATTTTCACCTTGTTCACTAATTCCATTATTGTTTATTGTTTTAGTTTACGTCTAAAAAAAATTAAGTCTTTGAGCCAGGCTTTCTGCTTTTTGGGCAGTGCCATATCGTTCGCACGGGCCTTTTCGTTTTTTTCGGACTGCCTGTAACCGTCCAATACCCATTCTAGTTCCTCGATATACTCCTTAAAAAAACAAATCAAATGATCATCGGGTTCGACATCGGACGCGTACGTGGCTTTTTCGTCCGGCGTGCGCGGCATTGATCCCTTTGGATCATACACCAAAACATCAAACTCGCCATCTTCTATGTGGTTGTGTATGGCATTTTCAAAGTCCCTGCGGTATCTGGATTTGCCGGGGATCAATAAGTCCGCCAAAAGCAAGCCCTCGCTATGTTGGTTTTTCGAAACAACGGTACGGCCATTGTTCCGTGTGTGCATCAATATGTTGTTTTTGTACAAAAAGATAACGCCGAGCGTACGGTCAAGGTACCGCTGGGCAAGCCTCAGCGTTTCATAAGCCCTATGGTACACCCTTGATTGCACAAGGTACGGTGCTTTTGAGCCGGTGACCTTGATATTTTCGTGGTGGATCGGGATGTTCTCCATATCCGGTATATGCCCCCGCCCGTTTTTTTTATGCCAGTCATTCCTTTGTATCCAGTCTTCGATGATCAGCGACGTTTGGCGTGTCATGTTTTTATCCGGCACATCGGACTCGCCGGCGCTCATGTGCATACTTGTGGTGTTGAACCTAAAATAATAGTTTTTCATAAGTGTTAAAATTTGATTTTTGTTATTACCTTATTGCAAAAACCAACGAACCGGTTGTACAACAACGCCAAAAACCGTTCGATCGGGCGTTTCCGGGCCACATCCGTATAATATACGCAACCGCCCGACTTATACCCCAGCCCCATCATAAGGGTTAGGCCAACATACGCCTCCCGGCCGCCTTTGCCGGGCTTTGTATCAAGCATCGCCTCATGATCGTGGCACGCGCCGATCCCCTGGACGAGGTTAGAATATTCGCCATCGATGGCGAACGTCCCGAACATAAAATCATCGGGGAGGCTGTCGATAACAACGATGTCGTACGTGGGTCGCATATTGCGGTGTATTACGGAATCCAGTGTTTTTTTGGTTTTGCCTGAGCAAAAAATGAGCATACCGCGTCGTTCCTGTTTTTGGGCGCAGCTGTTTATGAGCGCGCCCCTGATCATGTTTATCTTACGGATTATGTTCTCTTTGTTGATTTTGCCCGGCTTATCTATCTGGACAGTCCACGGGTCATCCCTGATCAGCGCGACCAGCCCGTCATAAATATTCGACATACCAACGGCCTTGTGCCGCCTATCGCCGGTGCTGTTGATCGCATCGGCACGGCCGATAAAGTCGGTGCCGGCCAACGCGTCTTTTATTGCTTCTTCAAAAAAACCGATGCGGCCGGGGCCTTCGGAAAACCCGGCACCTGCCCCAAAACGTTTTAGGGCATCTTTGCCGGACTGGCTGATCAAGGTGCTGCCTTTTTCAACAAACCGCTCATAAACGCCTATGGGCATCCAATATTTTATGTTTAATTTATGGTATTTCAGGTAACGCATGGGCTCCGTTCTTTTAAAAAACCAGCACCATGTTTTAAGTACTGGCAAAAAACCCGAGCAATGGCCTAAAAGAACATGTTCGTTCTTTTCGTACAGGCGCACGTCCGAGTATTTCCCGAATTGTGTTTTTTTAAGCCCATCCCTGACCAAATAACCACTTATTAAGCCATTCAGCGCATCGCCCACCATCTGATGATGGGTCGCCGTTTGTTTGTTGTTATCCCCCATTTTTGGTATTTTGTTTCAGGTCTTTGGTTTCCCTTTCCAGGACACCGTTCCGTCTTTCCAGGATGCCGTTCCGTCTTTCCAATTCTTTTTTCTCTCTCCCCAAAACCCCGATCTGGTTTTCCAGCCTTTCGATCGCATCAAGGTGCGCTTCGTTTTCGGGTACGGACTCGTCTATTTCAGTCAACAAATACTCAAACTCTTCCTTGATCCGGCGTATGGTTATTACGTCCAAATAGTTATTTTCTTTTGGTATGCCACCATTCTCATCATGCTTAATAAGAACGTCGAATTTTTCTATCAACTTATCACAATCCGGTATGTAGTGCGCGATTGTTGTTTTTTTGGCATATCGTTCCAGCACGCCGGTTTGTTTTTCAAAATTTTTGATCCGCGCCTCCTGTTTTTTGATCAGTGCCTCCTGTTTTTTGATCACGGCACCATGTTTTTCGATCCGCCCCTCACACATTTCGATTTCCACTTCCTTTTCCCCTATTATATCGTCCATCCTGCTATTATCTTCAGACCTGCTTTCGTTTTCATACTTAAGATCGCCCACCTTTTCGGATAGACTTTCTATTTCGGCAAAGTGGTGTTCAACATGTCCCTTGATCCGGCGCATATCCACTAAACCCAAATAACCTTCGCCTTTTGGTATGACCCCATCATCTTCATACTTGATAAGGGTATCGAGTTTTTCCAAAAACTGCCAGCCTGTGATTAAATCATCATACATAACATACATAATTGTTGTTTTTTGATTGTTCGGTTTAAAATATTTTATTTGTTTTTAGGGGAGGCCGCATTGCGAACAAAGAGGCATTTCGCCCTGTTGTTTGTATTATACATCAATAGCGCGAAGAGTTCACAAAAACCTTGGTTTTATTTATGCGCGCCGCGCCCGTTCGGTGATCAGGGCTTTTTGTAGCAGTTGCATTTCGGATTGGGCGAGCGTCTCGTACACGGCAATGCCCAATTTTTCAACTAAGGCGGGCTCCGTGTACCAACCGCCCAAATTGGGGGAGAACACGATTATATCCATATCCTTGAGCGCGGAAATATCACCGGCTATCCGCGCGCGTTTGCCGTGGCATGGGCCGTATTTGGATTTATAATAACGTATCCGGGCAAAAACAAAACCGTTTTCCTTTTTTTGCATTATTTTTGGGCGAATATTTTAAGCACGGCGGCCTTGAATGAATCCGAGCCCGGACCGCCTGGGCCTTTTTTCAATACCATATATTGCCGCACCCTATCGAGCAGGCCATCTATATCAAAGAAAACATCGCCCTTTGTTTTAGGGGTATGCTCGGTGTTCTTCGATGTGAAACAATACCCCTTTTCGGTTTTCCTTATATTGAAAAGGACGGTCGGGGGCGCGCCGCCCCCGGGCAAAAAACACACCGCCAGCCCCTTTGGCCTAGGCTCTATTATGTGCGTATCGCCGGAGTTATCGTTGCAAATACTCAGCACCCTGTTTGATATACCCGAACCTATGAGCATTTTTTGTTTGTTTTTTAAATGGCGCGGCTTGTGCAAAAATAATGGCACCCAGTCCCGGCATACCATACATCCCGCACAGGGGCCGCGCCCAATTAAAACTTAACGGCACGCGCAGTTTTTTATGGAATCAACCCGCGCCCTGATATCTTTAATTTCTTTTTTTAGCATTTTCATATCCTGTTTGGGCATGCCCGTGCCGCCCGTGGATTCCCGCGCAACGAAAAACATGCCGGCAAACATGAAACAATACGACATCATGATAAAAAAAACCATCATTGAATATATATAATATTTATATTTTACGAACACGCCTTTTAAGAATAAAAATAATTTATACATCTTACTGTTTGTTATTTGGTTTTTAACTCCAGGATGCGCCTTTCCGCATCTTCGACCTGTTGTGCAAGTCTTTTGTTATCCAACCTTAAATTGGACATTTTGTCCTTCTGATCATCTATTATCAAGGACAGGCCTTCGTTTTCGGTGGCGGCTTCTTTCAATTCGATAAGGAGCGTATCTTTTTCATCGTAAAGGTCCCTGATTTTGGAGTCCACCAAATTATCATGCGCAATAATGGCATTGTCCACTTTTTCGCATTCGGCGTTGATCAACGCAAGGCACTTTTCCATCTCCTTATCAACTTCGGGCAGTAGTGACATGTTGTTTGTTGTTTGTTGTTTGTTGTTTGTTGTTTGCATCATACGACAAAACCTTAAAAAATTTAGTTTTTTTTCGTGCGCATCCCGGCGGGCGCCCGCGGGTCACACCCCAAAATTATTCAGCCTGTTGCGCAACGCGCTGGCGGATACGGCCGGGAGGTTTTTTGTATCGGCGGTGCTCGATTTGTACAGTGCGTATATTTTGATATCGAACCTGAACACTTTGCCAAATATAAGAATATCGACCCCTATGCGCTTTGTGTATTTTAACGGATCGACGCCGGCGCCTTCCGTAACGCCGCTCCCGTCCACCCGCCCGAGCGCGTCGGACATCCTATATTGAAAAAGGATGGGTATTATAAGCGCATTGGCATCGCCCGGGTCTAATGCTTTGTATGAATCGGATCTGTTCGCGCCCACCTGTATTTGTTCTTTGTTGATGGCGTTTACGGTAAGGAACGCGCCGCACGTCCCACGCCCTATTAAATATTTATCGTCTTTATCATATTGTGCCTTGACCGGGTCGCCATCGATGCCTAATGATCGTTGTTTGTCCGTTTTTACCGTATTGCACGGGAACATCGCCACGGCATCGTTTAATTTGCCAAGCAAGGCGGCGAGCGATCCCGTATCGGATGCATCCGTCCTGTATTTTTGGTATGGTGGGTAAGCGGTGGAAAGTGCCACAAAATCATCATATTGATTGCCGTCCGCCAGCTTAACGGCATCAAAACCCCCACTGCCGTCCTGTGTTAAAATATCCGGGGCGGCCGAGCCAATAAGATGTTCGGGCGGTATGGTGCCTTTGTTGCCGATATCCTCGTTTGAATATAGTTCATCGTTGTTGGTTACGTTCCCTTTCCTTATATATGCTATCTGGCCATGATACTGGCGCCTCCCGGATGGCAGGCTTTGCCCAAGGGTATCCGTGTATATACCAATGGGGGCATCGTAATATGGCGAGGTCTTTGTTGTCGAGCTTTTAATGGGATCGTTGGTGTTGCCTGTTAGTATAGAAAACAATTGTTCCCCTGTTGCGCCACCGTTGGTGATCTTAATGTAGAATTGCTTGCTTACAATGGCGCCGTGGTCTGTCGATTCTGTTATATTATCCAAATAATAACCCGCGAATAAATCAATGGACCCATTATCCACGGCCTTTGTTTCATCCGCCGTGGTTTCATCTATGACACTTATGCCAATGGTGGATTTTATGTTGAATAGCAATTCATTTATCTTCTTTATGTGCAGGTCAAGGCTCTGTAACTTATCAAAAACGGTCAATGCCTTGCGTTCTTGCGTAAAAAAACCGGAAGTGATCTGCGAAGAATCGTGCGCTATGTATATTAGGTTTTCTTTATACGAATGCTGTATATGCTCCAGCAGGCCTTTTGCGGAAAGTGCCTCATTGAATTGTGTTTTTGTCAGGTCTTCTTTTAGTATTTTGTTTATATCGCCATACTCCTCGATGGATCCCAGTGTATCCGGGAATTCGATGATAACGGATGGTGACCAATCCGATTCCACCAGCACGTTGGGATACCCGGCCTCCAGGATGGCCTTGGCGCGGACGGCCACCTTTTCATTGGCCGTTATGGGCAAATTGATCTGGGTATAATTTATATCCTCGGCGTTTTCTATATTGTTGTTCTGCCATTGCGGGTCGCCGCCGGGCGTTAGTTTTTTGGCGCGCAGTGGCGTTAGGTATTCTTGCCATTCGGAATACGTCCCTATTTTCTCGTTGCCATCGGCATCCGTTTGCAAAAATTGCTTGCTGGCCGTACTGTTGTTTTCTTTTGATAAATATTTATAATGCACGCGATACCTTATAATATTCAGCGTATTGCCGTTTTTATCGACGGCGGGCGTTGCCGGCTCTGGTATAAAGCCCCGTATCCTGTATTTTCCTTTTGTGCGTTCCGTAAAAGACCCCAGGTCCTCGGCGGCCAATTGGCGCAGCACGCCGCCTAATATCTTTTCTTTGGCCGCGCGCTCGGACTCTTTGTTGACCAGCCTGTTGCGGAGCCTTTGTTTTTCGCGGTCATTCTTATAATCACCGGATGATATGGCGCGCGTAATCTCATACGCGAGCGTTTGTATATCTTCTATTTCCAGCTTTAGCGTAACGCGCTCGGCATTAAGGGTCTTTATTTTTTCCACGTCCCTGCCCTGCAGTAAATGTTCATTGACGCGGACCACGGTAAGGGCATTGGCGATATCGGGCGGCGGGGGTGTCGCGGAAACGTTTGCCGGGGGCGCCGCCTCGCGCATCATCCCGGGCAAACGCTCGCCCACGCCTACCCCGTCGTTCGCCGATAGGTATTCATCGATCGTGTACTGGGAGCCATCTTTGTTTATTGTTATTTTTGACGTATCGAACGGGATGGCCGGTGATTTTTTATTGACGGTCCCGTGCGCGGGGTGTATTTGGGAAAGGAATATCAGCCCGGCCTGGCCATGCCCCATTTCCACTTCTATATATTTTTCTATTATATTATCCAAATAAGAAAACGTATCGGCGCCGGGGCGCGGCCTGGCCGTCCCCAACGATCGCCTTACCGTAACTTTACGGGATGGGATGGACACATCTTCGATTATATATACGGCCTTGCCGCCGGCATCCAATAATTTATCCCCGGGCGCCAGCTCTTTTGACAGCAGGGCAGGGGAATTATTATCGTTATACTGCAATTTATCCAATTTTGCGGTATATGTCCCGTTGTTGTTGTACGTTAATGCCAGTGCGCTAAAATGCCCAAAATACCTAATATGCGCATTTTCTATAAAACGGCTAAATATTTGTTCTGTGTATGGTATGCCCTCCGATTTTAAATAAACGATAATGTTTTCGTAATCAAGCCCTTCTATTTCTTTTAGCGCGGCCGTGTAGTTTTCCCGCGTGGCCCCCGTGAATATCAATTTTGTTATTTCTATGCGCCGCGTCAGGCTGCCCACCGCGTCGGTCAACCGTATGCGGGATAGCACATTCGGGAAATAGATATTGTTCAGGATGCTTTTTGAGTTATCCACGATGGCGCCTTCCGATATCGAAGAGGCATCTATATTGGTTATAACGCCCGGCAGGTTTTTGTAGTTTACGCCCACGAGCGACCTTATGGAATCCCGCTTTGATATAATTTCGGCATACAGCCCACCGTCGGATACTTCAGTCAGGGAATCTATGGTAGATTCCATATTGGCGACCCTGTTCAATATACTGTTGTACGATGGTATAATTTTTGTCTCGGTGCCGCCGGAAATGCTTTCTTGCTTAAATTCGATATAATCCTCTTCGCCCGTAAAACTTTTACTGATGGCGGCAAAAAAACTTATCGCGTTATTGTACAGTATTTGGCACTCCTCCAATACTTTCTGCAAACTGTTATGTGTATTGCTAGGCATATTTGTTATGGCATTAACATTATCGGGCTATCTGTTTCTTCTTTGAGCACCCGCGTGGCCTCTTCCACAAGCCTTTCGCCCCTCGATTCGAACGAAGTCCTGTTTATTTCTACCGAGCCCGGCATGTTGAATTGGAAAGAGTCCAGCATGTGCGCGAGGCCCAACAAGCTTTTCCCGAGCGTGTAATCAAAGAATATATCATCATCGTAAAGGGTCGATATCTCCACGGATCGGTAAACTTCCAGGACCAAGGGCTGCCCGCGATATTCGCTCAGTAGCTGTAGCCTGTGCTTTAGCTTGTTATACGACACGGATATACCTTCATCATACATATAATCAAGCGTCGTTAATTCATAGACCGCCGCTATATGATCGTTCCTATCGCGGTTGACCGATATTGAGGTACTGGCGCCACTATCCATCGATCCGTTTATGTATTGCCCGAACATACCCCTGTTGTGCAAAAGCAAATCGGGTTTTAGCCTGTTGTGCGCATCGAAATTAATAGGGCTTTCCGTTGTATGCACACGGTTGACGGCGACTATGAATTCGGGCAGTGTTATGTGCTTATTCAACGAATCCACGGACTCCACGTTTTCATTGCGCACGGCGACGAAGCACCTTGTTACCGCATCGTCATAATACCTTACGAATTTTTTATAGGATTCGTGTATCGTCATGATCAGGTAATCCAAAGGTGGCTGGAAAGGTATCGCGCCGCCTATGGTTATGCCGTTTATTAGCTTATCGATAAACAACCGGTCGGCGGTGATATCGTTAAAATCGTCTTTTTTTACATTAGTCCCCATCGTTGGTATATATATCGGATCACGGGAGATTGGTGGTAGCCGTTAGCACAACGCCCCCCGGGGCGAATTGTTGATCGGAGATCGCCTTGGAAAGGCCGTCCGCTATACCGCCGCACATTTCCCCGAAAAGCCCGGCGATAGCGGTTTTTAACGCATTTTTTTGCTCATCGGCATCGCCTTCCCTTTTTTTGAACATCTCTTTGCACATGGATTCCCCGTATTTTGCGCCGGCATCGGCCGCCGCGTTGTTTTTTATTATGGCGGGCACCGGCGCCGGGGGGATGAACACCTGCGCTTTTAGGGCGGCCTCCATTTGATCGGCAAGCCCGCCTGCCCATTTTTTTAGGGCATCGCTTATTTTCCCTGCCAGCTCATCGCCCTGTTCGCCGGGGCCGCCTTCCCGCCCGGCAAACATTTCCGCGACGATGGAATCCCCGCACCCGATGCCGGATTTGCCGGCGGATGAGGCGAATACCGGCAGGTAGGCCGCGGAGCTTGCGGCGATAACGGCCGGGGCCGGGCCTGTCGGGCTTGTTATGGTGCCGTTTATGGCCTGTGCCGATATCGTGGTTATGGCCTGCGCCGAAATAATGGAAGATATTTTTAGCATGGATTGGCCAACATCGGCCTTCAGTTTGCCTATCTGCGCGTTGCGCGGACCTTCCCTTTTTTTGAACATGGCATCCACTATATCATTGCCCGCGGCAATGCCCCCGGCGGTCGCCGCCGTGTTGAATAGTTGTTTGCCCATTTTGCTAATCTACGGTGATGATCTTTGATAATGTTTTTGGCACGGCGTCCGAAATTGATTTTTTTAACGCCTCCGTGTTTTTGCGCATGGTAATGGATAGCTCATTGATGGGCACCGATAATGCGGCGGTATATGGGTTGCCCGATGCGGCGGCCGATATTTTATCCATGCCCGATGCGATGTCTTTTATGTGCTTTTCTATGGCGTCGTTTATTTTGCCCAGCGCGTCTTTGTTCTTATCGCCAAGTACGCACGGCTCCGCCGATTCGGAAACCGACCCTATGCTTATTTTGCCATCCTGTACATGCAATGCCGTATCGGCGCTTTTTAACAAAACGGTCTCATCATCCGCTATGTGCATCAATGCGTTTTTTAGCATAACGCGGAAGCCCTCCCGGAATGACCATAATATAGAAAAAATGCCATCGCCGTCGAAGTCCGCCATGTTTTTGTAGGCAAGCACAAGGCATTTTGTGTAATCATCCTCGCCTATCAAACTTATCAGGCCCTTGTCTTTAAAATCGAGGTGCTTCCACCGGCACGTACCATCTTCATGCCTGATAATTTCCACAAAGCGGCCGACGACGGGCAATTCGATCTGGTTGGTTACCGCCCCGACCGCCTGCTCGCACCACGGCAGATTTTCCGGGGGTGTATCATCATCGATGCCCATTACGCGGGCTTTGACGCGCGCGGATTTTCTGGGGTCATCGATATCCACGACCTCGCCATAAAATGGCACCTGGGGTATATGGTATTTTTTACCGGCCTTCGAATACATTTCTTATTTGTTGAAAACGATCGGCATTCAATAAATTCAAAACGTCGCTTATGTCATCTTTGTAAACATTGCCCAGCAAGGTCCTGTTTATCTGGCCTTCTATTAAATTAGCGCCGTATTGTATGCCAGTGTCGATCGTATCGCGGACTATTGATTTAAGGCGATCCGCCTGTGCGTTATAGTCCACCGTTTCCGTTGCTATTGTTTTTATCCGCCCGAGCTGATCCGTGATGGGCGCGAACCTCCCTTTGTTGCCATTATCGTATACTTTGCCAAGCGGGCGGTCTTTTGTGCCGGCATCCAATTTTATATCGCCGGTTATGGCATTGAACCGGCCACTGTACGCATGCACTTTATAAGTTATGGATAATTCCGAATCCTTGGGCGTAAAATCATCGTCGCGTATATCAGAAAACTTTGATTGCCCCATGTTCTCGTCGAACGAGCATTTACCAAAATGGAACATTTTATGTGTAATGTTTTCTATGCTCGCGCTCAGGCTATCCACGTCCCTGCCGAAAAGCCTGCGGTTGTTGCCCAGCCCATCGGCCTGTAGGATACGGGCATCGGTGACGGCCACGGACATACTAAAATGGCGCAGGTTGTCCGGCAGTACCTCAACGAACCTATCATAATCGAACGCCACCGCCCTGTACAGGTCGATCAAAGAATTTGCCCTGAAGTCAACGGCCTCGTACAATTCTATGGTTATTTTTTTGTTTATGAACCGGGGCTCGGCCACCAACATGTTAATTTCTTCAAGGCCCGATACGGACTTGAACATCCAAGGCGCCTCATCGCAAAACCTGCCTAGCAGATCGATGAAAGCGTTCAATAACTCGTACCTTTCCATTTCGCCTATCCTTTTAAGGTGGGCCCGGGCGGAGTTTATTTTATCTTCCGTCGCCAAAAGCCCACTGGCCGCGGTAAAATGGAATATTGGCTGGAACGCAAAAAACAGCGGATCGTTATAAGTGCTTAGCGTGTTGTTGCCGTGCTTGCCTATTTGCGCGAGCCGTAAAAACGTGCTTGCCTTTTTGTTGGCTAATGTGTTAAATGGCATTTTTTAGGTTATTTTTTAGGTTATGTAGTCCACAAAATCGTCATAATCGACTGTCCTTTTGCCATCATCCCCGAAAAAATACGGATCCTTTGCTTCCCAAAAATTACTGAACGTCGTTGTTGGCCGGATCGCACGGGCATCGGCATCCTCTTGGTTTTTGCCCATACCGATGTCCCAATGGTCTTTATACAAATGCATGGACACCGCATGGTGTACATAACCGCCCATGCCGCATACACCATAACCATTGTTCACCAATTCATTGCGCACCAATTCCTGAAATGCCGTAAAACAAAATGCGTCAAGGCAAAAGCCCCTTATTATATCATTGGAACGCATCATTACCGTAGAGTTGAGTAAGTTTTTCCTAATGTTGAATGTTTGAGCGATCGCGCATGGCGTATCGCGCCCGTTGTAATTAAGGTATTTGTTGCCGTCGTATATGGAAACAACGGCCTGCCTTGTGCCGCCATCGCCCTCGAGTTTTTTTATCAGGCCACCGAATTGTGCTTTCCAATACATCCCATAATTGGAATTGGCCATGCCATCCTTGTCCGCGCACATTGCCCACCCGGGTATGTATTTTTTTATACAGCGCACGTCGGGGCTTCCCGTCATATACCAACAAAATTCAGCAACTTGGGTACGCATCGGCAGTTTGCGTTCATCATCGAATACGCCCCGGTCACAAGGCTTCGTTATTTCTATGATGACATTGGAAAGTTCCTTTGTTTCCTCCCCCCTGGCGCATACCTTATCCCCCAAGAGCGTTATTGTGCCCAACGCCGCCCTGTAGGCATTGTTTATGTTGGCCTCTTTTATGTATGTTGTCATTTTACGTGTTTTTACGCAACGGCGCGCGCCCGTTTGCCCTTGAGCATATCTCGCCAAAAATAAAACTCGCGGATTCCCCCACAGTGCGGGACGTGTTGGAAACCCTTGTTATGTTTAGATTATGTGCGTTGGTTTTTGCCCACTTGTCATATTCCGCCAATATAACTTTGTGGTTGCCCTCATCGATCATACCATAATCGTCCTTGAATTTTGCATCCCTTTCGCAATAAAATACCATGTGTTCCAAATCGGCCAAGTGTTTTTCATAGCTGTGCAATATTGAAATATGGTTTGGCGTGATCGAGTCCGGGCCTATCGCTTTTTGGTACACCTTTTGTGTTATAAAACTGCGATCCCATATAAACACATTATCCCGTATGGAATTTTCCATCGATTCGAGCCAGAACCGCCAGTCGTACAATGCGGATTCCGTTAGGTCCCAGTTAAAATCATAATGCGACTTCGACGGATCAAAATTTTTGAAAGATTTTCTTGTGCATCGCATGGCCCTATAAAATTTATCGGGCAGGGATGCATGCCCCCCGAAACGCGAGGCATCCGAATCGATCCGGAAGTCTTCCATTAGGCTGTTGATTAACGTGGTCTTGCCGGAGTTTTCGCCCCCTTCGAATATTATGAGCATATCGTATCCCTTATCATTTTTTTGTGGTCTTTAATCTTGATATTTTTGAGCGCCGTTTTGTTGCCGGGGTCGATCTCGAGCGCCTTTTTGTAAAGCACGCTGGCATTGTGGGCATCGCCCATCGTGGAATACACATTGGCCTTGTTTATTAAGGCGCCCACATAATCCGGTTTTAACAGCAGGCACTCGGTATAGTCTTTTATCGATTTATCATAATCGCCCAGTTCATAATAGCAAAACGCCCTGTTGAAGTAATATATATAATCATTGCCGTTTATGTATATGGCTTTTGTGTAATCATCGATCGCCGCCCGGTGATTGGATGCGCCGGCGAGCATGCCCGCCCTATCATTATAAACATCTGGTACCGTTGGCCCAAATTTTATGGCATCGTCATAATTCGACATGGCGTTAGGCACGTCGCCCATCATTTCATAGGCCTGTGCCCTGCGATAATAGGCGGGCGCGTATTTTGGGTTTATTTTTATGGCGTTGTCGCACGCCCATACCGCCCCACCATAGTCTTTTTCATAATCGATTAAATGTTTTGCTTTAACGCAGTGCATTTCGGCGGTCGGGGCGAGCTTAAGGGCTTCTTTAAATTCCAGTTCGTTTTTGCCGTGTTTTGCCGCCCACCCGAATGAATTTACCGCACCGTCATAGCGTTTTAGCTTGGCCAGGACGATCCCTATGTTATAATGGGTGTCCGCGCATGTGTCATCGTCGGCCAGTGACATAATAAAATAAGTATGTGCGAGCGCCGGGTCGTTTTTTTTGCGCATAACGAGGGCACCGGCGTTGTAATTGGCATATTTATGATACTCATCCACCCCCAGCACTTTGTCGCACGCGGCGATGGCCTCGTCCGTCATGTTCAGCATGGCAAGCGCCTGCGCCATGTTGCTGTGCGCATCGATAAGCCCACTATCGGCTTCGAGCGCCTTTGTATAATAATTTATGGCCTTCCCGTATTTTTTGCGGGACAGCATGACATTGCCTTTGTTATAAAGCGCGTCGCCATAACCCGGCCTGCGCCGCAGGGCTTTGTCATAATCGATGCACGCGGTATTTAGATCGCCTTTTTCAAAAAACAGGTTGCCCCTGTTGTTGTAGGCTTCGGCGAAGCTTTTGTCGAAACCGATGCACTTGTTATAACCGAGGAGCGCGTCGTTCGGTTTTTTTGCGAACGTGGCATACGCATTGGCCCTGGCAAAAATGGCATCCCTGGCAAGTGCCGGCTTTTTTTTGTTCGCCATCCTTATAGCATCGTCAAAATAATACAGGCCTGTTGTGTTTTTTTGCAGGGCAAACCCCAGGCCTACGCCAAAAAGCCCACCTATGGACCCCGGGGTTTTTTTTATGATATCCCCGTAATGTGCGACGATCACATGATACTGGCCTTTTTTACAAAGGCCCTTTAAGTCTTTGGGGATATCCAAGGCCCACAACGGATCCGTTGTTTTTTGTGGGGCGGTTTTTAATAAATCGTACATATCGTTTTGTTTTTGGTCCGGTGAAAAAAATATTTAAGAAAAACGGCCACCGATCAAATATTGATGGCCGTCGGCCGGGCAAAACCGGGGCGCTTTATGCCAAACTATACAAAAGAAAAACGTACCCACCGCGCACTTTTAAGATGTTGTCACAGCGTATGACCTTATCAAGTGCCATATACTCAAGCTCCATGACATCATCCTCGCCGGGCTCTCCGTATATAAAGGTTTTTTGCAAAACCCGGCAAGCTCTTTTGAGCCTATCGGCATCCACCGCCACGCCCAACGCTATATGCCCCCTAAAAACAGGGAGTGCCTCCACGCGAAAATCGTCTCCGTATTCATCGACAATGTCTTCATTGACCAGTTTTTCGATCAAATTTACTTCATCTAAAGCGTTTTGTTTTGTGTCTTGTGAACTACCCACCAAAGATGTGTGGGCTTCAGGGGTCATCACTCCGGCCAATGCTGGCAGTTCGCCCTGATTTTTGAGTATCCGTCCCGGACACACATGTTTCTTTAACGCACCATTATTTAAAGTTTCCATGATACTTAAAATTTAAATTGTGATAAAATTTGTTTTGTTACAATGGCACTATACATCAAAGATGGGCGGAGTTCAACTTATTTGAAATTATTTTGCAATTATTTTTGGCCTGTTTTGGTGGGCCGGGCGCGGATAAACAAAGGCCGGCCCTTGCTTGCGCAAGTGCCGGCCGCGTGCCTCTATGGTTTATAGTGCCGTTCGCGAGGGCTTTGCCGGTCCACTGTCCTTTTCACAAAAGATCGCCACGCCCGCCTCAGCCGGCTTTGCGGCCGTCGGCGTACGTAAACGCGATCGCGTACAAAACCTTGGCCCCGGATTTCAACAGGATGCTGTCCAGCATTGGGCCGGGCATATCGCTTTCGGTTATCGCAAGGTTGACATACTTGACACTGTACGATTCGTTTTTGATCATCCTGGCCTTATGGTCTATCCTGAACGCCCCGAGCACGTTGCCCCTGTCGTCGGATAATAACATACCATCTTCGCCCCTGCTAAACGCGTAGGCGAACATGTCCCGCTTTAAAAGGTGATCGCAACCGTCGTACGCATCAAGATCAAAAGCCTGCCCCAGTGGGTTTTCGATAGGCCATTCTTTGCCTATGACATCCCGTGCGCTTTCCGTGTACCGGTCGGTGCTTTTTTCAATAAGGCCAAAAATGGTTCCGGCCTGTGCGATCTTGTTTTTGGATCCGTGCTCGTTGGTTTCAAATACGTCCCTTCCAAAAATTTTCCTAGTAGTTTCCATGATACTTAAAATTTAAATTGTGATAAAATTTGTTTTGTTACAATGGTACTATACATCAAAGATGGGCGGAGTTCAACTTATTTGAAATTATTTTGCAATTATTTTTGGCCTGTTTTGGTGGGCCGGGGCGCGATTTGCGAAACGCCCATCAATGCTATGAATATATTGGATATCGCGCGCGTGCGATCGGATTGCGTATCCCCCGGCAGGGGAACCCTTGCCTTTTCTGCCAAAAACCCTAATGTGATATCTTTGTTAGGGAAAATCGCCCGGCCCAAAACCTTTAGATCGATTATATCATGGGTCGCCGCAATAGCGGAGTTTTGGAACATCTCGGATAGGCGGCGTTCGGAGTGCCAGCAGTCAAACCCCACCAATGTTGTGCACTGCCCTTTACCCTCCAACAAAAACAGTTGTTTTAGGCACTTTATTTTATCAAGTGGCGAGCCGTCGTGGAAATGGCCGGTGATGGCCTCGCCTTCGAGGATGGCGCCCGGATGCCCTGATTCATGCAAAGAGTACGTCAGTTTTTCAGAAAGCGAGCGCCCACTGTATATCCGTGATGGTTTGCCGTCCCTTTCAAGGCAGAATGCGAAAATCATTTCTTTTTGCATAATGTTTAATTTGGCTCGTGGCCGCTTAGTCCCCACGGACGGGTTTCCTTCAGTGTGGCCTGATATTTTTTTTACCAGCCCCCTAAACACATTTGCTATTGTGCGCGTGCGTTCCGTTTGTGTCCCCATAGCCGCCGGGGTGTTTGTTTTGCCTGCCAAAAAACCCAAGGTGATATCCTCGCCCGGGTACATGGCTTTCCCTAAAACCTTTAGGTCCAACACGTTGCGCGCCAACCTTATACCCTCGCCCTCCAGCATGCCACTTAATATCATTCTTTTCCCGCGGCAGTCAAAGCCGACCATTGTTGTGGACTGGCCTATCCCTTCATACAAAAACACTTTCTTTAACAGGCCTATTTTATCCATTGGCGAACCCCCGGACAAGGAACAAACACGGAGCTCCCCTTCGTAAAGGATAATCGGCGATGGAGGATCGTATATGCGGTACGATAGTAATATAGGTTCTACCTTATCGCCAATAAAATAAGGGATATCGATCACAAACGCAAAAACCCTATGCCTTTCCATTTTATTTTAATGTTTTTTTTACTAAACACCCGGCAGTGCTTTACCGCCGGGTGTTGTTACAACAACACTATATGCCAAAGATGGGCGGTACCCAACCTATTTGAAATTATAAGGCAGGCCCGGATCGATTAGGTTTTCCATTTTTTTCATGTCGGCGGATAGGCGTTGCCTGTTTGCCAGTACCACACGTTCGTTGTCTTGAAAAACACACTCTTCGCATATTGATTTTATTGCGCCGATTTCTGTCATGGTTTCCACATCGCCACGCATGAAACTTACGGTGTGCGATTCGTATGCATGCTCTGGGCCACTGCATAGGCCATACGAAATTTGGTAAACCTTTACAAAATAACGAAGCTTTGATATTTTGTACAACCTAAACATACGTTGCCTTTCGCGTAATATGTAACGTTCTATACAATAATGCTCACCGTTGTTTTCGTATGTTTTGTACTCTTCGTGATTTTCGTTTTTTGCATACACAAAGCCCAACGTGACCAAGGCTTCGATCTCGGTTTTTGAAAACGGTACAAAATTTTTCTTAGTAGTTTCCATGATAGTTAAAATTTTAATTGTGATAAAATTTGTTTTGTTACAATGGTACTATACATCAAAGATGGGCGGAGTTAAACTTATTTGAAATTATTTTGCAATTATTTTTGGCCTGTTTTGGTGGGCCGGGGCGGATAAAATAAAGCCGGCACCTGCTTGCGCAAGTGCCGGCCGTCGCATTGCTTTAAAACCGCGCCTACCTCAGTCGTCTTTGTGGCCGTCGGCGTACACAAACGGTGTGGCATACAAAAACAACGAGCCTTCGCGTTCCAAAACCGCATCCAACAAATCCCCCGGCGCATAATCCAAATTTAACGACCGCATGTGTATGTTGCTTATTTCGATTATGATTTGAAACTCGGCATGGTTTATCCTTAACGCACCGAACGCCTTGCCCTTATCATCGGATAGCAACAGCCCATCCTTTTTTTGGTTAAAAGCGTAGTCGAACACGTCGCGTTTTATGTGGTAGTTATCCTTGGTGTAGGATTCAATTTCGAAGGCCATCGAAGTGTTGTTTTCAAAGGTCCACTTTTTACCAATATTGTCGGTTACGGTTTTTTCAAACCCGTTTCCCATGTTATACTGGCCTAGTATTAGGCTTAGGACATCATTCGTTTGCAAGGTGTGGTTATTGATGCCCCTGTCGTAGTGTTTAAAAATGTTCACCCCAAAAATTTTCTTAGTAGTTTTCATGATAGTTAAAATTTTAATTGTGATAAAATTTGTTTTGTTACAATGGTACTATACATCAAAGATGGGCGGAGTTCAACTTATTTGAAATTATTTTGAAATTATTTTTGGCCTGTTTTGGTGCCCTGTGCCGCCCGGGCATACCTTACCGATAAACAACGGCCGGCCCTTGCTTGCGCAAGTGCCGGCCGCGTGCCTCTATGGTTTATAGTGCCGTTCGCGAGGGCTTTGCCGGTCCACTGTCCTTTTCACAAAAAAATCATCGTGTAACAAGCACTACTAATTTATCGCTTAGCGCAACAACACGGCACTCGCATTCCAATCTATGTATATGGGCTTTGTCGAGTTTGCCTGCGGCATCATAATTTTCGTCTTCGAATTTATAAAACTCGGCATCTAACAAAGGTTTGTATTCGGTAAATTCCTTGTCCGTCAAAGAATAAGCTCCCTTAAACCTGTACACATTTATGCCGTAGGACTTTTTGGCTTGTCTTAGCGCATGTTCATAGGCGGATTTTGCTTTTGCGCGGGCATCGCCATCGCTTGTGGTGCTTACGATTTTGTTGTATTCGCCCAAATGGGCTTGGGCGTATAATATATCGCCAGCTAGTGCCTCGTCGACTTTTGCTTTAGCAACGTCCGTTTTCGCAGTTACCAACAAACCGCTGGTTTCCTCCACGGTCATACTTACCGCATATTTTTTTGTGTATTTGGCGTTTAACTTTTCCAGTTCCGCCCTTTGGTCAAAATCTTTAGTAGTTTCCATGATAGTTAAAATTTTAATTGTGATAAAATTTGTTTTGTTACAATGGTACTATACATCAAAGATGGGCGGAGTTCAACTTATTTGAAATTATTTTGCAATTATTTTTGGCCTGTTTTGGTGGGCCGGGGGATAAACAAAGGCCGGCCCTTGCTTGCGCAGGTGCCGGCCACCGCATTGCTTTAAAACCGCGCCTATATCAGCCGGCTTTGCGCCAATCGGCATAGGTAAACGGGGTGACGTACAAAAAGCCCTTGTCCTGGTTTTCCAAAACAGCATCCAACAACGCGCCGGGGAACGTGGCTTTTGATGTTTGCAAACGAACGTTATATGTTTCGTTCATGATTCGGGAATCCCTGTGGTTTATCCTAAACGCACCGAACACCTTGCCTTTATCATCGGATAGCAACAGGCCATCTTCTGTTTGGTCGGAAGCATATTCGAATACATCCCTTTTCAGGAGATGTGCGTCGTTGGCGTACGATCCAATGTCACAGGCCATCGAATTTTTGTTTTCCAGGACCCATTGGTTGTCAATGGCACGGACCACTTTTTTTTCGTACGGGCCCTTTTCCTGATTGTCCAGTACGATTTTTATTGCTTTTTTTGATTGCACGGCATGTTTTTTGTCGCTGTGCGGGCGGTATTTAAAAATACCCTCCCCAAAAACCTCTTTGGTATTTTCCATGATAGCCTAAGTTTAAATTGTGATAAAATTTGTTTTGTTACAATGGCACTATACATCAAAACAGGCAGGGGTTCAACTTATTTGAAATTATTTTTTGGTTTGTTGTTGGTTTGTTGTTGTGCCGTATCACCACCCTCATATATACGAGCTTCCCGTTGATCGTAAAATCCGCGTGTTTCCGCGTGTTTCTTTTTAGGTACCGGGATAGGCCCAATATGGTAAACTGTTCTGGGTTATGCACATGCATATAACTTGTGGGGACTCCCATCTCCCCGTCATAATCGTTTGGTATATCTTTTATTTCGCAAACCTCGATCGCGTTATAATTATCGTACGTTGGGTATCGCCCTTCGTCGTACGCGCGCGCCAAGTGTATGTACTTGTTTTTTTTGTTGACATCAAAGGTCGTGTACCAGCACACGCCCACGGTTTTGCCAACAAGGCCGCCCTGCCTGTCGGGTATATCAAAAGACATGGGTTTATGTGTATGCCCGAGCCTTATTTTGTTGTCTTTTAAAAGGGTGTGGACGTTTTTGTAATTGATCGCGATATGGTTGCCGATAACCAAAAAATCCTTATTATGCCTTATCAGTTGTGCCATGTGATCCCCGAATAAGGAAAACGGCGGGTTGGTGACCACTATATCGGCCCGCCTTAGAAGTGCCGTGCATTCCTTGCCCCTGAAGTCGCCGTCCTTTTTTAGCGGGCGCACCACCATGTCGCCGCCTTTGTACACCATATAACGCGCGGGGCCTTTCGTGC
>JACSEK010000001.1_pt1 | contig 126921 bp, 196 predicted proteins | sample 8225431 | NCBI WGS metagenome assembly JACSEK01 (sample SAMN15704673, study PRJNA253121) | viral metagenome | isolation source: viral DNA from sea star tissue collected in USA, Olympic National Park... | host: Pisaster ochraceus | collected 2013 | reverse complement strand
TAAAGGAAAATGGGAATGATAACCCACTATCCTTTCGATAATTCCTTTTATCAAGAGGGAATTTTCTCTTATTACGGATTAGTTTAGGGCATGAATTTAGATGGGGGGATGTGTTGAACCCTTGTAATTACTCGATTCCTCCGCCGTTTTATTAAGTTTAGTAAAATTTGTGGTGGGTTATTAGATAAACAGGTAGGGATACTCAATTATTAAGAAATTGACGTCATACCTATATTTTTATGGTTGACATAAATTATTTTATGAATTATTATTTTACAAAAAGGGGAATAAATATGGAGTTGCCTGAAAAATATAGTCATTTAATTATTGATGAGACGTTTGCTCAGGTTATAAAACGAGTTCTTGACGGAGAGAGTTTGTTTGTAACTGGGGAAGCTGGGACAGGAAAATCAGAACTGCTTAAAATACTATCTGATCCTGAAGTTAATGGGGGTAAGGAATCTGTTATACTTGCTACAACGGGCGTGGCAGCGTCGACTATTGGAGGTGAGACGTTTCATTCATTTTTTTCAATTCCCCCCCATCCAGTTGACGAAGAAGAGGCTGATAGTATTGTTGAAAGATTGAAAAGATATAAACCTGAAAAAATTAAAATTTATCATAGTGTAGACATGATTTTTATAGATGAGGTCTCCATGTTGAAACCTTACCATATGGATATTTTGGATAAGATACTTCGGCTTTGTAAATCACCGACAAAGCAGTTTGGGGGAGCGCAGATAATATTATTCGGAGATTTATTTCAATTAGAGCCGGTGGTTAGTTCTTCCGATGAGGTTGACTTTTTAGATGATGTGTATGAAGGGATACCTTATTTTTTTAGTGCAAATACTCTTGGTAGAAAACAGATGGACACAGTACAGTTGAAAACTATTTATCGACAAAAAGATGACAAGGTATTTTCTGAAATGCTGCGGAGGATTCGATTCAAAAATCATACTCAACAAGATATCCAATCCATAAATAACCGGATTGTATCAGAAGAAGATTTTTATGCTGATGGGGATTTTATACATCTTTGCTCAACTAATAAAACGGCGGAGTATAAAAATAAAGAGGGGCTGCAATTATTAGAAGGGGACTTATATGAATTTGAAGCAGTTTGTATAGATGATGTTCCAAAGCAAACCCGATATGAACGGCATTTAGAATTGAAAATCGGGGCACAAGTTATGTTGCTAAAAAATAAACTTGATAACGGGTTGTGCAACGGCTCTATGGGTGAAATTTTGAATATTAGTAATTCAGGGATTAAAGTTTTATTTAATAATGGAGTTACCTTGGATATTGAAAAAGATAGCGAACACTTTTTTAAATATCAATATGATAAAGAGTTAAAGAAAATTAAGAAAAAGCCGGTTGGGGAACTAAGACAATATCCGTTAAAACTTGCTTATGCAATAACGATTCATAAAGCTCAAGGATTGACTCTTGACAGAGCCTATGTTAATTTAGGACGTGGAGCATTTGCAGCTGGGCAATCGTATGTGGCTCTGTCTAGGGTTCGGAATATGCAGTCGTTGGGGTTGCATAAAAAATTAAATGATAAGGACATTATTGTAAGTAAACATTTGAAAAGATTTATAGATGAATAGGGTTTATGCGGTTGACATAGAAATGGTAAAATAAAAAGAAAAAAGGAGTAGGATATGTCAGAATCAAGACGTGATCGATTTTTGCGTAACAAGAAGAAAAAGCAGGCAGCAGTAGCTGCGAAGCGTAAAGCGGATGGGGTTAGTTATGACCATCCGGAATATTGCATATTACCGTCACCGGGAGGGGCATTAGTACGGCCGTGGAGTGATAATGATCCACAAGCTCCGGTTGAGTTAGGGGATATGCGTTTATTCAGGTCTTCGTTTATAAAGGGGATCGGGGAAAGCTCCAAGAAGTTTCCGGTATCATGGGGGTTTGAGCCTTGGTATAAACATCCGCTTGGTGAGCTTGTTTCGGTAATTGCAAAGGGCAAGTTTGATAAAGCAAACAAGACCATGGCGTATGATAATGCTGGCCATCCGTTATTGAAACTTATCTTGACTAACGATGAAGACACGTCAATTACAACGGGTTGGAAAGGTAACAAGGCTGTGTTGATGAATGTTATTGATCGGGCGGATGATTGGTGCAAGGAAAACAAGCATACAAAAGTGTTGGTGAAAAATGCTACGTTCAGTGAGGAGTATCAGAACTGGATGTCTTCATACGGGGTTGGACCTTCTATTACCAATGGAATGATTGAAGCGGGAACAAAGAAAATGGTCTCTATTATTGACACTGACTTTATCATTTACCGGTATAATTCAAAGAAGCCTAAAATTGAGGTTGGCAGCAAAAAAATATACTATGAAGTATTTATGCCGGAATTTGACCCACAGATATTTGAGAATCCAGCGTATGAGAATATTGAGCATTTGAAAAATATCTGGTCAAAAGAGGTAATGAGTGATGAAGAGGTGGCATATGGTTTTTACGATTTTGAAAAAATGCCATTGTATAACCCTTCTTCCATGACCTATATTCTGAGTCGATTGAAAGATACTATTATTGAATGTGATAAAGAATTTCCAGGGCATAACTGGTTAGAGAATTTCCTTGAAATATCTGAGGATGAAAAAAAGGAGATGGCAGCAGCTGCGAAAGAAGAGCTGGGGGCTATGTCTGCTGGAGGATTTTCTGCAGAAGATGATATTGAGGATGATATTGAGGATGATATTGATGGAGCGTCAGAACAGGCAGAGGAAGAGCCTGTTAAGCAGCCAGAAGAAAAGGCAGATGAAGTTCCTAAGCGGTCTCGTAGAGAGGCTAAGACTGATGGCAACGACGTAGATACTAGTATATACAAGGGTTATGATAGTCTTTCTGAAGATGAGAAAGCTATAGTTATTGTTGAAAATGGTGAGCTTGGGTTTGATGTTGAGCCAACGGAGCTTGATGCATGTACAAATAAGAAACAAAACTGTACATATGAGTTCCCTATTTCATTTAATGTATGCCCAAAGTGTAATGCCAAGTACAAGTAAGTAAGAACCGCCATTCTATATTATTATGGAGTGGCGGTTTTATAATTAGATAATGCAGTAGGAGAAATTTATGAGTAATGAAGAAGATCGTATAAAAAATTATACATTAGGTGATGTAAACGGGTTACGGGTAGCTAACAAGCAGGTACTTGTAGAAGTTCAAGTTGAAAGGAAAGATGATTCAAAATTAGTTCTTTCAGAGTCCATAAAAAAGCAATTGAAAGAGAATAGTCTTGAGCATCAATGGGGGGTTGTTATTAAAACCTCCAATGACTTAAAGTTCTTGAAGGAGGGGGATAAGGTTTTAGTTAATCATATGGTAAAACCTACGTATTTACCTGATCGAGATCGTCCTGACTTGTATCTAATTAACGAAGAGAACGTGGCAGTATACCGTCCTAAGGTTTAGATATATGGCTAAGGACTTATTTATCAATGATATTGAACCGGCGTTTGCAATCAGCACACATTGTTTAATTGAGCCTAAAGACTGGAATGTTGTAACAAAAAGAGTCAAGTTTCGTCATATCAATGATGTATTAGATTTAATGGTAGAAACATTAGAAGCTGTTGGATATGAGAAAGAAGCTATTTTAGGACATATGTTTAATTATTCATCCATTAAAGTTTCTGGAGATGTTCGAGAAGAAATAATGGATATGATAAAATCAATTGATGAAGAGCGGGATAGTATAGGGGCTTCTTAATGAGCTTTTTAGACACTATTATTAACAATCTTAAAAGAGCATCAACTAAGCGGGAAATTGATCTTGTATTTTCACATAATAAAATTTCAGATCCTCTTCGTAAAATTAAATATTTACAGCAAGTTCAGGGGATGCTTTCTTTTTATGCTCCAAACTATTATCAGTTATCTTCTAAAGAAAAATATGAATACGAAGTTGCTATTTTTCTAAAAGGAAACTGGAAGATCAATGAGTTATATGGGCGGATGTAGGATTATATATGGATATAGATTTTAATGATTTTTTTATGAATTCTAATACAGCTGTTTCCCCTTTTGTAAAATGGGTAGGTGGTAAAAAATCAATTATTAAACAATTGACGTCTAGAGTTCCTAAAACATATATTGGATATGAAGAATGTTTTGTAGGCGGAGGAATATTATTTTTTACTCTTCAGCCTTCTAATGCATGTTTATCTGATATAAATAAATATTTAATATTAACCTATCAAGCAATTAGAGATAATGTGAAAGGTGTAATTGCAGAGTTAGAAAAGCATTATACATTGCATGAAAAACAATATTTTTTGAAAGCTCGGAAAGTTTTTAATAATAATGAATTTGATTCAGTTAAAGTGGCAGGGTTATTTATTTATCTTAATAAAGCTTGTTATAATGGTCTTTACCGTGTTAACAAAAATGGAGAATTTAATTCTTCTTTTGGCTCCTATGGAAAAATAATCTTAAATAAAATCAATCTTTGGAATGTATCACAAGCATTACAAGGAGTCACTATAAAAAATAGGTCATTTGAAGAGGTTGAACCTGAAAAAGGGGTTTTTTATTATCTTGATCCTCCATATTATCATACTTATAATATGTATGATTTTAGTAGATTTAATGATGAGCAACATGAAAAACTTGCACAGAAATGCCATGATATAAATGATGCGGGAGGTTACTTTATGCTTTCTAATTCTAATTCTGATTTTATTCGGGATATTTATAAAGGATTTAATATTGAGAATTTGTTTTCAAGGCAAAGGATTTCTTGTACAGTAGATCAACGTAAACTTAAAAGTGAATTGTTAATACGTAACTATGAATAGGAGAATATGTGAATGAGCTGGCACTCTTTGCAGGTTGTGGGGGTGGAATTCTCGGTGGAAAACTACTTGGATGGTCTACGGTTGGAGCGGTTGAAATTGAAGAGTACTCTCGAAAAGTCCTCTTTCAACGGCAATGCGATGGAATCTTGCCCTGGTTCCCCATATGGGATGATATTAAGACGTTTGATGGTATCCCATGGCAAGGTGTTGTGGATATTGTTTCCGGGGGGTTCCCGTGTCAAGACATTTCTTCAGCAGGAAAAAGAGTTGGAATTACTGGCCAAAAATCTGGGCTATGGAAAGAAATGGCCAGGGTCATTTACGAAGTACGACCCCAGTTTACATTTGTGGAAAACTCACCGATGCTCATTTCTCAAGGACTGGGAACTGTTCTCGGGGACTTGGCCAAAATGGGGTACAATGCAAGATGGTGTGTGTTGGGAGCTAAAGAAGTCGGTGCCCCTCATAAAAGAGACCGTATCTGGATATTGGGATGGAAAAAAGATATGGCCTACTCCAACCGCAACAATTGGAGGGGAGATGAAAGTTTACAATTCATCAGAAAAAAGCTTCTTCAAGAAGAAACTGGAGACGGTAGTTGCTCATGGTGGGATACCGACCCAGGAGCAGACTGCTGCACAATTAGCAGAGGTACAGCGGTTGAGAAAAGAAAAGTATCATCTGAACCCGAATTGGGTAGAATGGCTTATGGGGTTCCCAATAGAATGGACAGGCTTAAAGCCATTGGCAATGCACAAGTTCCTGCGGTGGCAGCACTTGCATTTACTATTCTCAGCGAAGGGTTGATATATAAGTAAAGTTATGCAATAATTTACCTAAAGAAAAAATGATGTGGAGGAAAGGTATATGATGGATAGGACAACTGTCACAGTCAGCAAAGACTTGCTTGCAAAGATTAAAGAGATTTCAAATATTGAACGTCGAACAAGTGGACGGCAGGTAGATGTTTTTCTGGAAAAAGCAATTCAACAATGGCATGAAAAAAGGGGTATTCTTGAAGGTAGCTCACAATTGGATGTTTCAGAATTTAATAAGGATGGGTAGGGATGCCTTTAGATGTGTGTAGAAAGGAAGTTCTAAATAGACTAGAAGTTGCTAAACAAAATTTGCAATTTATCAGTACTTCAGCTCATGAATTTGGTGCATATCTTAATGAAGGGGATATAGAGGTTATACTAGATATCTTAGGGGATTGTAATAAGTTCTGCGAAGACATTTCGTTAGAGCTTGAGGATTGGAGTACGCCCGAGAGGAATTATTGAGATGGAAATTGAAAGGATTGTAGATTTAGACTGCAGTAAAGAGCTTATTTTTAATGTGGATAATGGAGCTTATCACTCTGATGAATTTGACGTACATTTTATATTATCTGCTGGGGGTTCGGAAAGTGAGGAACTTCTTTTGAGAATAAAGTTTGCTCCCGAAACTTCTGATACCGTACGGGTTGAAATAAGTGAGTTGAAAAAACCTGTTGAACCTTTTGCAGTTGGGGTTGTTCATACAAAAATAATGAATCAACTTAGACCTATTACTAAATTCATTACCACTTGGACTTGGTTTAATAATAATCAGTATATTCAAGACGTTTTTGAGGTAGACATATCTTTTAATTCAGGAAAAATGACTCCTGGCTTAATTGCTGCAATTATTGGTACTTGGGTGGAATACAAAAAACATAATGCGGAGAAGTATCTTGACTGGTAAATCACAATCAAAAAAGTATGTAGATACTATAGGCTTGAGCGGAGGGCAGAGGTGTAGTCTGTGCGATGGAAGAGATTCCTTTAATTTTCAAGTAGCTGATAATATATGGCAACAGGTTGTTGGTTTTACAAATTATTCCGTATTGTGTTTTGCATGTTTTGATTATTTAGCATCTAAGAAGGGTGTTAAATATGCAAAATATCTTGATAAAAAAGAATTCCAATTTGTCGGTAAGATGGCGACCATATCGTTTACTATAAAACATATATTAGAGCCAAGCTTTTGCTTAGGAGAACCAGGTGATCGACCAAGAAAAAATTAAAAAATACTCGCCTGCAGAATTGTGGGAAACCCATGCTGCGGAACAAAGATGCCTGGTTTGCAATGGACTTCATGTATTTATTTTTCGAGTTACAGATGAAATTTGGAATCAAATTGTACCAGATCGTATGAAGAAAAGTCATATATGTTTACCTTGTTTTGATCATCTTGCTTCGGCAAAAGGTATTCATTATGCACAGAGTTTGGATACTGAGTTTTGTTTTGTAGGACAAATGGCAACTATAGAGCTTGAGTTAAATAGTGTTGCAGTACCAACTATTTGTTGAAAAAAGGAGAGATGGCTAGAATGACACAAGAAGATTTAAAGGATAAAATCGGTGAAGGGATGCAACTGTTGGTTGAGATCAGATATGCTATTCAGGATACTGAAAACGGAGGTGAAGCGGTTGATAGATTGTATGACATTTTAGATGCTGTTTTGAATTCCTTGGAGGACTAAGGTTATCAAAATCTAAAATGACATTTTTGGATTTCGGATTTCGGACGGCTTATCAAATTATAGGTGTATATGAGATGATAAAAAAACAAAAAGGTAGAGCAAAAGAGCCTACCGACAGTCAAAGTCAAAAATGGTATCCCAGTATAAAGGTTCATGACGATGAAACTTTACAGGGCATTCTTGACGGAAAAGTAACGCAACTTATGCGGGCAGTAGATTATAAGTTCGATGGAAAGCCTCAGGGGACCCGCAAACTTAAACTACGCAATCCGAGTATTGTTTCCTCAGGAACTATTGAGAACGTCGGGGATATATGTTATATAGCCGAAAAGTCTTATAAGAAAGGTTCTTGGAAACTTAATTCTCGAGACGTGCTGGTTTCCGACTACATGTTTGTGGAATATGATTTTTTTCCCGAGGAGAATAGCGAAGTTCGATTCTTCAACAATCCGCCTGCGGAATATAAAACCCATCCGCTTGAGAAACTTCCGGTGAAAGATGCCTACGGATGGTATGAGCGTGTTCCTTACTTTCTTTGGGGATCAGAAGCTCGGATATGGCTTGAAACGGTTAGTAATCGAAGAGTGAGACTTCAAGATGTATCTTCTGAAGATATGATACTGCAAGGACGTCACACGAAAGAAGACTTCCGCAGATATTATGATGACTATATACAAGATGCAAATTGTCATGACATTCTTCATCTTATCAATTGGGAGCAAAATCCAGATATGTGGTTATTTGATTTTAAAGTTATTAAAAATCCTCGCACTTAAAAATTAGAGTAGGATGATGTGTGCCAGGAGTAATTCCTGATACACATTATCCTCTTATAGGAGACTAAAATGAAACTTAAAGGGTATTTTTTATGCAAGGATAAAGATGGAGAGAAATCTCATGCTTGGGCGGATTATAGCCCGGAAAACCATCCCAGAACTCTTTGCGGTATATGGCTAAAAGATAGTTTAGAGTTTATTGACACTGAAACAGGATGTAAACTTCGTACAGAAAAAGATCTCCGTATCTATTTTGCAACATTTCAAGGCAAACCCATAACGTCTCTGCCGAAGAGTAAGTATCAATTTTGTGATAAATGTGTGGAATCATTGTACGGAAAAGAGAATTAAATCTTATTGAAGGATGGAGGATGGATAATCCTAAAAAATTTAAATTTCTTATAAAGAAGAATCTCAGTACCGTTCACATTCTTCTTTGTTATGAGAATGGTATGAATATAGTATCTTGTACGGGAGATCATCCTCCGGAGGAAGATGTCGTACCACTTCCTCTCGAGCCGGGGTATTCAATAGAAACAAAACAAGATATTTTTGAGTATTATCTTGAATTTAGAGGTAAACCAATGAATTATACTGGTAGAAAATATCTCAGATACCATTTTTGTAATCGTTGTTTAGATCGCTTGCAAAAGGAGGAATTTTCAAAAGAGGTGTGGTAGTGGTGGGGTTTCGACTCCTGTGCTATAGTCATAATATTTAGGAGATTTATAATGAGGGTAATTAAAATATTTTTTAATAAGCTTAAAAAGAGTTTTATGAGGTTTAGACAGGGGTTAGTTACAACTAGATTGATCAGAGAATTGAATGAATCTGAGAAATGTATTAGAGAAATTTATCATTCAGTTAAATATACCCCTTCCTATACTGCTGATGATCTTGTAAATTTGATGGACAAGGTGAATAGATGTGCTAATTTGATACCAGAGATACGGGATATAATTGTGAATAAATTTTGTGAAGAAAACTAATTTTTTATAAAATCCTATTGCTTTTTATAATAAACCATGTAATACTTGAGTAAGGTTAGGAGGAGGTCAAAAATGAGACCACGTAAACTACATAAACAAATTGTCAAGGCTCAGAATTCATTACTTCGTGTTATTATAAATAGGAAGGATATTGATTTTGATTTAAGTAACTCTACTGAAGAAGATTTAAGGTTGACTAAGATGTTTCTAGGCAATCTTTCAAATTTGTGTAAAGAGGGGGTTGATAAAATACAAGAGGTCATAGATCAAATAGATAAAGTAGAAGGAAGTTAATATGACAGAACTAGAAAGAGACTTACGTTATTATTTTTCAGAATATCTGAGCCAGTCTAATATGAAAAAAGGCCGAGATATGGGTACTGTGGGGGTTAATCTTGGAAAATCTTTAAAGGAGGTGATAAATGCTCAATACGATAATTTAAGGTCATGGGAGTTACAAAAGTTTAAAAAATCTTTGAGTCAAACTATAGAGATAGGGTAAGTTATAGGATTCAAAAGTGAAAACTTATCGGAGAAAAAAGAGGAAGTAAATGAAGGAGGAAGTAATGGGTAATCTTTCTAAAGACCGGATGCTTAATAATCAGAATTTAGCAGATGAGGAAAGAAAATGGTATGAGGATAACTGGGCAGATAAGGATAAATTTGAGAAGCTTCTTTGTGATATTAGTAAAGTAAATTTCAATTGGGCCACCAGGTTCTTTTTGGATAACATGACTAATGCACAACAGCTGCATATGGCGATTTTCGCATCTCATGTTGCATTACCAATGTTTACAAAGGTGATTCTAGGTAATGAGTATTTGAGGGTGGCTTTTGAAGTAGCCAAAAATCATGTACGTCCGAAAAAGCATCATTTAGATTTTTGGAGAAATTGTATGCTCGGGGACGGTTTTGATGGTGATTCGAACAGCCTTGGGGATAGCAATTCTTGCAATGAATTGACCGAAGAGTGCAGAGTAGCAATTTTAAATGAAGCTGTTTTGATACTCAAAGGTAAAGAACCTTTAGAAGCTCCTAAAGGTTTGGAGGGTCTTCCAGAATATTAAAAGATTAAATTGTGGGCTGTATTTTTGGGGGGCTATACGCTTGGTTCCCCAAAAAGTATTTGACATAGAATAGAGGGTAAAAATGACATATGATGAATTGGAAGAAAAAGCAAAAAATGTACTTGTGCAGCTTGAAGAAATTCACATGGAACTAGAAAAAATAGGTTTTAATTTAAATAGACAAGATTTATGTGCTCAAGGATTATTTAGAGGGGGATGATTACCATAATTTCCTTGATGAATATGAACATATTAGTAATTTATTACGTCGGAGTATAGAGTTAAATGAAAAATATGAAGATTTTTTTTAGTGTATTGTAGATTGTAATGTGTGATACACTAAATTATTTGTGGTTGGTAGACAATACACAAAAACAGGGGGCAAAATGGCAACACAAGGGATTTTATTTACTGAAGATTTAATACAAGCAATTCTTAGAGGTGAAAAAACACAAACACGACGTAGGACGCTCAAAGATCGGTTAGATTGCCAGTATGGTAATGTTGGAGATTTTTTATATATAAAGGAACGACATTATATACATGGAAAATGGACTTCTTCTCATGAGGCTACCGATACCTATCTAAAATCTACTCATGTATTCAAGCCGATACCTAAGAGTCCAATACTTTTTCCTGGTTTTGTTGATTTTCCAAACGGCACTCCAAATTTTGTTGCTCCTTACGGACAACATCCTTTAATAGAATGCTGGAGTGAGTTCGATGTTGAAATGATGATTGAAGAAAGGGCTAGACTTTTATTGAAAATAACAAGAACTCATGCCGAGCCTGTTCAGGATATAACGTCTACTGACCTTATAGCAGAGGGGTGTAAAACTCGAGAAGAATTTGCTGAGCTTTGGGATATGTTTTATGGAAAAATGGAGGGATATTCGTGGGCTGAAAATCCTCTTGTGTGGGTGATTGATTTTGAAGTTGTTCAAAAAAGTGGAGGTGGGGATTGTGGTTAAGCATTTTTTACGGCGATTAGATTATATTAGGATGTATAGACATCTTAATAAATCACAAAAACTCTTAAATAAAGCTTTGGTTATAATGGAAAAAGAAAACAATCTGAGTGATATCGGTGTTGCTACGCTTGGCCCAATCTCAGGGGATTGTCATCGTTTGTTAAATAAAATTAGTAATAATTTAATGGCAAGAGCACATTATGATGATGTGAAGAATAATTCGGGTGTGTAGACTTGTTTATTGGAGAAAATGAATGACTGAAGAAAAAATACTTAGTTGTATTATGATAGTAGCAATAATTGTTGTAGTTATTTTTACACTTCTTGCCCTAATTGGTATGGCACAACTTGATTCTATGGGGATACTATATAGAAATTCAATAAAGGTATCATATAAGGTTGACTGGATAGCTGTTAATAATGATGATACATACAAAAAATTCTTTCCTAAAAATAAATCAGTAGATGGGCTTATAGAATATAGGGGGGAGGTAAAACCTGGTAGATATGTAAATGGGGAGTTTTTTATTGTGGTAAATAGGAACTATGAAGTTGTTACTCCAGATGCTTGGGCGTTTCTGCCAAGGGTGAAAAAATAAATTTATTATAGGGTTATATCGTGCATCACTATTCTCCTTTCAGGTACCCAGGAGGGAAGACCAAAATCTTTCCGCAGATAGATAAGTTACTTTCTCAAGATGATTCAGTGAGATACTACGCCGAGCCATATGCCGGGGGTGCAGGACTAGGGTTAAAGTTACTTTTAGAAGATAAGGTTGAAGAGATATTTATCAATGATCTGGATCGGGGGGTGTATGCAGCTTGGTATGTATTATTAAATTATTCTGATGAAGTCATTAGTTGGATACACTCTGTATGTCTATCAATAGGAGAGTGGCAACGTCAAAAAGCGATTTATGAGAATCCGAATTCAGAGCTTTTTGAACTTGGACTGGCAACTTTTTTTCTAAATCGGACAAACCGTTCAGGGATAATTTCAACTGCAGGACCTATAGGAGGGTTTGATCAAAAAGGTAAATACAAAATTGATGCACGTTTTAATAGAGATGATCTATCTGAAAGAATAGGATTATTAAAGGAAAATCGTCATCGGATCCACTTATCCCGGATAGACGGCATTATTCATATTCAAAATACTTTATCTAAAATTGATGTTAACAGTATTCTGTTTTTTATAGACCCACCTTATTTTAATAAATCTGATAAATTATATAAAAGCAAGTTCACAGAAGATAATCATATACAACTTTCTAAATATCTTAATATTATAGCTGATGCAAAATGGATACTAACCTATGATGAGCAAGAGTTCATTGCTAGTCTATACTCTAAATTTTTACTTCAAAAGATTTGCTATTCATACTCTATAACCAGTGCAAAAAAAGTAAAAGAGTATTTTATAACATCAATGAGAAAGAATTATGATTGAAATATATCAGTATGGGTTGTTAGAAAAAAGTTTAATTATTTCGTAAATTTGCATAGGTTTCTGTTGCTTTTTATTATTGACCATGGTATCCTACTAATTGTTAGGGGGCAGAAATGACAAACACAGAAAGAAATACAGCGATCGACAAAATAGCTGATCAAATTGTAAATATGCGAGCAAACATAGGGCGAGCTACCCGTAAGTTTTTCGTAACAGAATATTTAAAAACAGAAAACATCTATATAGATCCTCAGAAAAATTACTCATATGAAGAAGCGTCGGATATTTACGATGATTCTCAAAGATGGATGCATAGGATGCGAAAATCAAACCCCTATCAAATAGACAAATTGTATGCCGACGAATTGAGAGATAGGGAAATGCGAATAGAACAATCTCGGGAGCGACGGCGGATTAAAAGAGAGGCTAAAGAAAAAGCTTCAGAATAGTTGAAACTATTTGGAAATGACAAACACAGAAACCCATCATAGGAGGTTAAATATGACCTATAACGATATAGGCAACAGAATGGCAGAGGTTGATGCTCAGGCACATGATTTAGTATGTAATGCATTAAAAAAATCTGAGGGATTGCCGGATGAAAATGTGGCCGAGGAATTGGCTGATGCAGTCACAGAAGCGGTAATAGCCGTAGCTAAAGTATACTCTCTATTTTTTAATGAAAAATAGAAAGTTAGTGGAGATATATTACAAAAGTTTTCGAAATCGAGGGGTATATCCTCCGGTCTACATCGCATTGACCGGCGTTGTACTGATGAGATAGGTCAAACACAGGAGGGTCAAAATGACATTGCAGGAATTATCTTATAAGGCGCATCATTCTGAGTCACTTATAGATTTACGAGATAATTTAGTAAATTTGGAATGTGAAATAAAAACGCAAGTAAACACTGGGAAATTATCGCCGGATGCATGGACTGACGATTTTATTGATTTAAAAGGACTCCCCAAATTTGGAACCTCCACACCGAAAAATACAGTAGCCCTCATCAGCTGGGACAATGATAGCGTGCTGCACATTGGCAACGATTTGGATTTTACCGGCTGGAGAATCGAGCCACGCGGGAAAGATTGGGAATAATCGAAACCGGTTCCGGCCGGTCTATCAGGACTGACCACCTGGTACTGATGAGATAGGTCAAACACAGGAGCAGGAAATGGACAAAACGGAAATAATATTAACTGAGGATTTGTTAGTTATCAACCAGCACGATCAGAGTGAGTGCACACGATTAGAGTTAATGCTCACCATCGATTACAAAAACAAGGCATACAACTATGATATTGTTTTTACTCAGGGCGGTGATTGGACTTATTTTGAGGATACGCAGCAGCACAATTCAGAATTCGTCGAGGAATGGATGCCAGGTGCAATCCGGGAGGCGCTGGACGAAATTAAACATATAGGCTGGTTATCAGATGATATCGCAGAATCCGAGGATTGGGATTATTTCAGAGAGTGGGCAGATTCAGCCGAGGTGACTCTTGCGAATAGCCTGGTTGAGATAGCCGATCAAGTGCGGGAGTCCGAGAATTTGGAATCCTTGTGCGAAAATCTTGAGAAACTTGAAAAAGCACTTGAGAATAATTCCGAAAACAAAAAAATCGAGGATTATGTCGATTTCACAAACCTCCCTACTTTTGGTAGCAAGGAACCAGAGGATGCCCACTGGATTTTCAGCTGTGATGAAACAAACTATCTCGTCAAGGGTACCGGCACGCCGGGCGACAACTGGAGAATTGAAGAGCGGGAGGATGAGGATATGGAATAAAATAATATTTAGTAGTCGAAACCCGGCTTTTTTGCCGGGTCTATCGCACGTTGACCGGTGTGGTACTGATGAGATGGGTCAAAAGGAGATGTAAATGGAAAATATAGCTACACGGCAATTTGACATAGATCAAAATGCGTATCGATCACAATATCTGTCCGGGTTTTCATATGGCAAGTGTGACCACATGAACAATAACGCCATAACCACATTATCAGCGGATATTGATACGTATAGTACAAGATTCCGCGACGGATACCAGGACGGCCTTATGGGCAACGACAGCAAGTTCCCTATTAGCGGATAGGACAATATGGACAAGGTACATAATGCAATCTTACGGGAGGAAATGCAGACCAAGATTGCAGATGCAATAGCAACAAAGGTGATAGTTGAGGAGTTGGAAGTAGAACGGGATGCTGCTGGGGATAGCTTTGCTCAGCGGACACTGGGGGCTAAGCAGGGGATAAGGGAACGTGATCCTAAAACAAATAGCAAAATGTTTCATGCTGTTTATGATAAGGGGAGCATTTACAATTACCCCTTTGAAATATTGACTCAAGCGGAACTTGAAGCAAAGGCACGAGCAAACTTTGACCGGGGGCTTTCAAGCCTTGCAAGCAATGAGGATATTGTTGAATATGTTGCATGTGAGCTGTGCTATTTGTTCACTCCTGATGCAACAGTAAAAGAACAACAAAAGGCAGGGGGGTTTCCGTATGAGGATCCGTTTGCACGCTCGCTTTGTGAGCATGTTTTCAGAACACATGTGGGAAGGACACAGGCTGAAAAAATTGCAGCAATAGGTAATTTATTAATTGAACATGCTGATGATGAACGGTACAATTTATCAGATGCAAACTTGATGGGGGTTTTGTGTGGTGATGATTTACTTGTTGTGCAAGACGCTCCAGGGGAGTTTTCTGCCGTTGTTCATTCTATGAGCGTAAGACTGCCGACGAATAATTGAAACCAGGGGATCCGTTGCCCGGTCTACGCCGGAATGACCGCCGGTGCACTGATGAGATAGATTAAATGGAGTTAAAGGAGTTTAAAAATGGCTAAAGCAAGTAAAGAAGACCGCATTGCAGCATTAACAGAATTTACGAGATTCTACGTAAATAATCCTCAAGAACTGGATATCAAAGAAACCGAACACCTTGTATTTGATGTTCCCGGAACAGAGGATGATAGCAGCGACTACGGACTGTATTTGGTATTAACCGAGCAGGAAGCGATCGAGCTAACAGGTAAAGTCAACCCTGTATACAAGGTTATCGAAGCAGATGCAGAGAAGCGTGGCGAGATTCTATCCAACGACAGCGACTTGAGTAACCGCAAGGAATACTACGAGGAATTCAACGGCATTAAGTTTCACATATACGCTCTGGAGAATACATATCATCTTTGGCCAACATTAACCAAGGACGCCTGGAAATCAATGACTGTTGAAATGTTGAATGATTACCTAAGAAATAATGATGTTGAAGCAAGGGGAGCTTGTGGAAGTACAGCATTGATGTACGCTTCAGAGTATAACAGCAGTCCGGAAGTGATTAAATTTTTCATTGATAACGGTGCTGATGTACATGCAAGAGGCGTATGCAGATGGACCGTGTTGATGGTGGCTTCTGCGTATACCAGCAATCCGGAAGTGATTCAACTTCTCATTGATAATGGTGCTGATCTACATGCAAGGGAAGAAGACGGAGGTACACCATTGATGGTGGCTTCACGGTTTAACGACAATCCGGAAGTGATTCAACTTCTCATTGACAACGGATCTGATGTTGATGCAAGGACTGAAAACGGATGGACAGCATTGATGTGGGCGTCATCGGATAACAGCAATCCGGAAGTGATTCAGGTTCTCATTGATAACGGAGTAACAGAGTAACTATCGAAACTGCCCTAATAGGCTGTTTACTGGCGTGTGGATAAGAATAGGAGAGTGTAATGAAAAAACCAAGCGGAATAGTTGAGCAAGTATGGGATTTCAGGGTGTTACGACACAAAGCTTATGAAGCTCACAAGGCATATGACAAGGCACGTGATGAGTATGAAAAAGCTATGCAAAAATGTCGAGACGTACCGATTTTGGATGAGGATGAGGAACTAGATTCTGATAAAGCATACAAATACAAGATAATGCAGGAAACTATGCGGACAATGAATGCAGCCCACAGTGTCATGGCGGAAGCATATTGTGATTATGTCAATCACAATCGTAAGATGAGGGAGCGAAAATGAACAAGCGTGAAAACAAGCTGCGTCAGAAGCTATGGGCGTTAGGATATACGCTCCGTGTCCGCAGGGAGTTCTGTAAATTGTCCAAAGAGATGAACAAACTTCAGCGGAATAATAAATTTCTTGCAACTGATATTTCATGGAAGAAGCGTCTAGATGTTGTGAACTCATTGTGGGGTATGGCGTCGTTGAATGTTGATAGAGCAATGGCACAAGAGAAAGAAGCCCTATAATTACATCAAAAAGGAGAATAATATGGGGATTATTGATGATGATGCAGCATGGGAAAAGTATTTACGGAAGGAACTAAAGGAGTCAAAGATAAGACATTGGATACAATTAGGGGTTATTATTATTATAGCTATTAGTATTATTATAGGTTTTATATTTGAATAAGTTTACTTTCGTTGATTTGTTTGCTGGCATTGGTGGTATCCGAAAGGGATTTGAGAACCAAGGCGGTCGGTGTATCTTCACTAGCGAATGGGATAAATTTTCACAGAAAACCTATTTTGAAAATTATCCTCAATTTCCAGATCATACATTCGTAGGTGATATTACAGATGTTCATACAGAGGATATACCTGATTTTGATGTACTTCTTGCAGGATTCCCCTGTCAGCCGTTCAGTATAGCAGGGGTATCAAAGAAGAATAACATGGGGGAGGTGCATGGGTTTGAGGATAAAATATATGGCACGCTCTTCTTTGATGTTGCACGGATAATAGGAGCAAAACGTCCGCAGGCATTCCTATTGGAAAATGTGAAGAATCTTATATCACATGACAAAGGGAATACATTTAAAATAATTATGGATATCCTGGAAAAAGAGCTGGGGTATCACGTCAAGTATAAGGTAATTGATGGTCAGCACTTCGTCCCACAACACAGAGAGAGAATTATGATTGTCGGATTCCGAGACCACGATCGATTTTCATTTAAGGATGTTTGTCTCCCAAAAAAGGGTAGGAATACAATAGCAGATATACTTCACAAATTTGATGGTTCAGAACCTTATATAGAACATGATAATGATCGGTATTACAAGGATGGCCGGGCAGATGAGCGGTATACGTTATCAGATAAATTGTGGACATACTTACAAAATTATGCAGCAAAGCATAAAGCGAAGGGAAACGGCTTTGGTTTTGGTCTGGTCACTGGAGACAGCGTAGCTAGGAGTTTATCCGCACGGTACTACAAGGATGGTGCTGAAATACTTGTTTATCAGGGGGATGATAGATGTCCCAGGAGATTAACTCCAAGAGAATGTGCAAGGTTAATGGGATTCCCAGATGATTTCAAAATTCCGGTCAGCGATACACAGGCATATAAGCAATTTGGAAACAGTGTTGTTGTTCCTATGGTGGATAAAATTGCTCAGGTTATGGGGATGTTTCTTAATTAACTATTTGACTTTGGATTGATTTTATATACTATTTTATTGTAGGATGAACTGTTAAAGATTTCTAGGTAGTTCATATTATATTTTTTTATCAATAAGAGTGATGATGACATGAGTAGAAATATTATTGCTTTATCAGGAGGATTAGCTTCTGCTTATACTGCTGATTTTGTTTTAAAAAATATAGATTGTAATGCAATTTTATATTTTAATGACACAAAATGGGAACATGAGGATTTGTTTCGATTTTTGAAAGACCTTGAAAACTATTGGAATAAAGAAATCTTTTTTGATGTCAATGGAAGTTCTCCAGAGGATATATTTTATGAAAAAAACTTTTTAGGAAATAATAGAGTACCATTATGTAGCAGATTTTTGAAGGCTGAGATGTTGCAAAAATTTGCCCAGAAAGGGGATACACTTTTTTTCGGAATTGATTTATTAGAGAAACATCGTGCTGTTCGTATAGCACAAGTATATTCTAATCTTGAAATGAAGACACGATTCCCTTTGATTGAGAATGAAATACTTAAACCTGAAATTTACAAATGGTTAAAAAATATTGGTATTGAAATCCCAGCTCTTTATAAGATGGGTTTTAAACACAATAATTGTTCTGGCGGATGCGTACGCTCTGGGAAAAAGCAATGGTTGCATTTATTAAAGGTGTTACCTAAAGTTTATGAAGAAAGAGAACGTGTAGAAAATGAATTTTCTTTGTTATCTGGTAAAAATTATTCTTTTATGAAGGACAAAACATTAACTAATTTACGTTCAGAATTTGAAGCATTATCTAATACAAAACAACAAGATATGTTTGACTCTATGGATGAAACGGATACTGTTTCTGAATGTATTGGAATTTGTAATTTAGAAAATTAAATGAGGGGAGAGTAATATGGGTGAACCTGTCATATTTGCATTCACTGGATTTAAGCGGGCGGGTAAAGATACCTGTGCAAATTATCTTGTAGATACATATAATTTTAAGAGATATGCTTTTGCAGATAGTATGAAAGAAATAGCAAAAATTATCTTTAAATGGACAGATAACCATGTAAATGGAGATTTGAAAGAGGTAATTGATGAGAGCTGGGGAATTAGTCCTCGGAGGTTTCTTCAATATTTTGGAACAGAACTTATGCAATTGAGATTGGGGGAGTTATCACCAAAATTTGAGAGTACTACAGGACGGCGTGTTTGGGTAAAGGGTTTTGTTGAGCTCTACAAACAAGAGGTACGTGAAGGGAGTTCTCGGAACATAGTTATTAGTGATTTACGATTTCCTCATGAAAGACAGGAACTTGAAATGAGCCTTCCGGAGGTGAAAAAGGTTTATATTCGAGTAGATAGAGGAGGAGTTAAAAGTGATCTGCATGAATCAGAATTATCTATTTTAGATATTGATACTGATTATGAGATTAAGAATAATATGGATATTTCAGATTTGTATAAGAAATTAGATAAAATTATCATACAGGAGGGTCAAAGTAATGAACATAAACAAAAAGATTGAAGAAGCAATAGTACTTATCAAAGAGATTGACAATATTGCTTACAAGTTTCGGGAAGTGACTATATATAAGATAGGGAACTATACGCTTGATTCCTTAAAAAGTATTTGACATAAAATCGTAGCCGTGATAATATACGTACATGGTTGCACGGTTTCATAAGAGAAATGTATAGATTTTGATAGGTTTTATAACCCTTGAGAAATTATAAGCATTTCAATTTTGAAGCAACTAGACATAAAATGAAGGAGGGCAGATTACCCATCTTTTTGTTTTATGTAGTCCTTTTAGTTTAATTGGAGAAAACACCGGAATTGGTTAATCGCTTTTTCGGAGAGTAGCGGTTCGAGTCCGTTAAAGGGTAGTGTCCATAGCGATGTGGACAAGGATAGAGTTGGAATCGGGAAGTAATTAGCCCGTGTGAATGCTTTGTCAGCCCGTATAGCTCAATAGTGAGAGCCGGTGGTAATTGGCCGGAGGTGTGGATGCAAGTTCCACTGCGGGCGTATCCGTACGGCTTCGTGTAGGGTCTAGAAGAACGAATGCGAATCCCACTGCGGACAGTTGACAGAATAATAGAGGCGTTGCTTTAAGTAGTGATACTGAACTGGTTTTGTCAACTGGCACATGTTGGCCGGTTGGGACGGTCATCTATGCACCCAAGCAGAAACCCGTTATGGGTATGGGGTGTGCGCCCTGTGTTGCGCTCAATGATTAACCTGCCAACACAGGGGAATCCCATTTTGCCTTATGTTGCGCTCATTGCTCTTGCCAACATTAGGTATCATATTTTACCCTGTTTTGACAAGAGTGTTTGTGGGGCGAAACACAGGCTTCTTGCCTTCTTCGTATAATGGTTATTACGTCGGACTGGCAGTATATGTATGACTTGGCCAATCCATACATGTAAGGAAAAAATCCTAAGCTGTCAATCCGGAAATGGGAGTTCGATTCTCCCGGAGGGTATAAAATAGGTGCTGGAATATCTTTTCACGTAGGCGTGCCTGTGCATTGGCTCGGAGAATAAAGCATCTGGCTGCTCACAATGCATTTATGGGCAGCGTTTTTTATGATTATGCTAAACGAATAAATGAGGAAAAAGAAAATGGATAAAGAAAAATTAGAGTATGCCAAAAATCAATACTTAGAAATATGTAAGTTAACCATACAGATAAAGGATTATATTTTAATCTTGGGAAAATATTTATCACATGAAAACTTCCCCATCCGAAAAGGACAAATTCAAGTTCAAAAAGAAATATTGGAAAAATTGAGTAAAACAAGAGAAGATGTTGATTATGTAAAGAGGTATCTTTTTTCTGAACACTATCAAATAGATGAAGGTGATGTAATTTTTGAGGAGACACAATGAACATGTACGCAAACCAAATAAACACTATGGACCCAAGCGAAGTAGACACTTATTACCGGAAGGCTCGTAATGCACTTTTGGAGGCAAATTCCTATCTCGATGTTGCCTTATCCTGGAGTGATGATAGGAACTTTCCCTATCGGAGCGGGCAAGGTTTAAAGCACCAACAGGAAATAGAAAAGATGAAGATGATGAACCATGAGCTGAGAATGATGGCAGATTATCTATCGGATCAATGGAGAAAAGTGGAAGATGAGAGAGGATTATGAATAAATTAAAAATGCAAGCCATAGCAAAACACACCTTTTTTTTAGAGTCAAATAATAAAAATGTTAAAATAATTGAAATAATGCCCCATGTTTTTGATGTCCCCGGGATCTGTGAAGTACCTTCTGCGGAAGGCTTGTTTTTGGTATTGACTAAAGAAGAAGCAATAAAGCTGACCGATCTTGTAGCTAGTGATTATCTAGTTACTGGGAATCAATCGGAAACAGCGAGGTTAAGGGTTATATGGCTGACAGATTATGAAAATGATAATTTTGAAGAGAAAATCGAAACTGTTGATGGTATAGATTTTATTATTTATAGAATAAATCACACGAATCATATACATAGATATATGCATTCCATTTAATGTTTGCTGGGTATAATAAAAAATTGACTATTTAAACATATGAGTTCTTATGATGTTAAAAAACAATTTGAAAATTTAAAAGATATGCAGATGGATGTATTAATACATCCGGAAAATGATTTAGCCTATCTTGATCCAATATTCAATTCAAAAGAATTTAAAGATTCAGATATCAAAATTATGAGGTCTGCTCTTAGTAAGATATTATCAAATAAATCACTTTCAGAAAATAAAAAAAATGAACTCATAAATAATAATTGGAAAGTAAACTTTACACAGAAGCCCCCGTCCCCGCATGAATTTTTATCAAGTAAATGGTTAGGTCCTGCAGGGGAAGAAATGTTTGGCTATAAGAAGGATGTTTTTTATCGTTTTCTTGATCCGTATGAACCTTTTCGGAACTTGATACTATATCTTCCTATAGGATGGGGGAAATCAACTTTTGCCTTGGTTCTTTTATTATACATTGCTACTCACATTTACATTATGAGGCAACCAAGACAATTTTTAGGCATTCAGAAGTCATCATATCTTGTTATTGCAATTATTGCATTTACCCAAGAGAAAGCTAATGAGATCATTTCACAGCCTTTGAAGGATGTTATTCAAGGGAGTAGTCGATTTGAAAAGTGCAGAACTACTGAGGCTTTGGAAAGAAGTATAGTTAACGGGGATCCTAATAAAATTTATTGGAGTGAAGTTCGTGATGGGTCTGTTGCCAGGATAGGAAATTTGAGGTTTAAACAAATATCCAGTATTGCAAATTTACTAGGGTTATCTGTATTAAGTGCGATTGCAACTGAACTAACCTTTTTTAAGGAGAAAGGCTGGCCAGAAGCAAGGATAATGAAATTATATAATAGCTTGAAAGGGCGTATAAATTCCAGGTTCCCAAATAATTATTATGCAAGGTCAATATTAGATTCATCTCCTGATTCACTTGATAATGAAATTGATAAATGGATAATTGAGGAAGCTAAAAAAGACCCAACAAATTATCTTGTGAGGGGGACAAAATGGGAGTATCAGCCCTGGCTTTTTCCAGAGTGGGAGCGAACAAAAGAAACATTTCCTGTGTACAAGGGTACTGCTTCTTCATCTCCTAAAATTCTTACTGAAGATATAAGATATCAATATGATGAAACAATGATAATAGATTTTCCTATTGATGATTTTTTAAAGCAAAGAGCTATTGATGATTTATCTCAGACCTTAAAAGATTTTGCTGGAGAGCCGTCAAGTGCAAAAGATAGACTTATTCAAAATCATCAACTTATTGAAGGTATATTTTCAGATCAATTATTAAATGAATTGACATATATTCATGCGCCCGCTTCTTATCCTCCAGAGGATTTTTTATGGAATATGTTCAAAGATAAATACTTTATAAAAGTAGGGGATCAGTATCAATTTTATAGACATCCTTCAGTAAAACGATATATTTCTATTGACCAGTCAGAAAAAAATGGCTGGACAGGAATTGCCATGTCCCATGTTGAAATAAATACTAAGGGGGAGCTGATTTATATAACAGATTTTGCAATAACAATTGTCCCAGGCCCTAAGGAAGAAAGAATTAACTTAGAGGCTATAAAATATTTTATTCGAGATTTGAGAAAACATGGGGGGATAAGGATTGGAAAAGTAAGTCTTGATCAGTTTCAAAGTTCTTCTACAATTCAATTTTTAGATAGAATTGGAATTGATGCAATACGGGAATCAGTGGATTCTACCACGGAGCCTTACCTTGAATATATTTCAAAAATGACAAGGGGATGTGTAAAAATGGGGAAATCAATAGTGATGAAAAATAACTTGAAATCTCTTATCATGTCCGAAACGAAAATTAAAAAGAAGAAAAAAATAGATCATGTGGCCGGGGATTTAGATATTACTCTTAATAATAATTGGGATACGTCTCGATTGGGCTTTTTTGGAAAGGATTTATCAGATGCGGTTGTAGCCTCTGTTTATTTAGCAGATAAGTTTGGTTCTAAAAACCCCAATGTATTTTATAAAGAAATAGGTGGTACTAAGAGAGAGATTCATAGTAATATGAAGGAGGAGTTAAAAAAGGATGTGAAGAAGATTTTTGAAAATAGTTCAATAAATAAGTTTATAAAACTCAAGTAATATGGTAGGATATTTCATTCATGAAATCAATAGGAGAGAAAAATGGCTGAAGAAAAAATAATTGTTAATGGTAAAGAGGTTTCAAAAGAGGAATTTGAAAAGATTAGAGAACAAGAAACTCAGAAACAGATTCGACTTATTGAGGTAGGCAAGAATGAGTATAAGACAAGATTATTAGACTAAATTAAAAAAGGGAGGCGGTGTTATGAAGGAAGCTACAATAGAAGATAAAATTGCTATTGATGAAGTTCGGGCGTTTGCAAACCTTACAGAAGGCGAAGTAACTACCATGTTTAAAGCTTTTTGTGATTCATATGCAACATTTCAGTATCATGAGGGGAAGAGTATAACAATACCATTTATTGGAGAGTTTGAGTTTAGTTGTGATGGTGAAGAAGTTATAGGGAATAGGCGGGAGTCAAAAATATCTTGCAGAATGATATCTATTCATAGTAATTTGAAAAGAGCAATTGAGGCTGTGGAAGATGTAAAGAAAACTCCTGAAAAGATTAAAAATTTACCAGTATATGGATATCTGAGAAATAAAATCCGACGTGAATTAAGAACAAGTTAATGCAAGTCAAAAAGTTTATTTCTTGTGGAAACTGTGATAACGGGTTTATTTATATGAAGGACGGGGTAAGTAAATGCTCTTGCCTTGAAGCTTACCAAGAAAAAGTTCGAGTACTTCATTTTGTAAATAAATCTAATATCCCATTACATGTTGACTCCTACTCTGATTTATTGATAACTGATTATTCATTATCTCATTATCGTGGCCCAGATATAAACAATAATCTCTATAAGATAAAAAAGTTTATATCAAAGTTTCCAACGGATGAAAGATATAAAAAAAGGAATCTATTTTTTTCCGGCGGGTTTGGTACACAAAAGAGTACATTATTAAGATATGTTGGAGTTCAGCTTCTCAAGAAAGGTTGTAGTGTATACTATACGTTAGCAGATACCTTGATTAGAGAGTTGATGGCAGCTGGATGGGATAACGAAGATTTAAGAGTTAAGTGGGAGAAAATAATACAATGTGATTGTCTACTTATTGACGAGATGAGCGAGGATAAAATTACAACATATAAATCGGGGTGGCAGAGAAAGTTTTTTCTCCCCTTTTTGAAAAGAAGAATTGAGGATATTAGAAAATCTGTTATTTTTGCTTCTAATTCTCCAATAAATAATATTGGAGAATATTTTGAAGGAGCAATCCAGGATGTTATTTTTAGAGAGGTTGCTGATAAAGGTATGATCTTTGAGGATAATTATGAAAAATTAAAAGATGACTTTAATCCTTTATCACTTTGGGATTAGGATTGATATGTCAAAAAGAATTAAACTGTCAGAACAACAACTATTAAAGTATTTTTATACATATCCTGACTCCATAAATGAAGAGTTTGACTTCTTTTTGTCAGATGAGGGTAGTGCTATTTTTAATGCATTACTAAAGATGTATGAGATCGGGGTTACTCCTACCAAAACAGATTTATTGAAGTATGCACTGGATTATAAGTCAATTTCTGAAGATGCTATTTCTTTTTTGGAGACCGTGGAGATACATAAGGATAATTTTGTTCAGTATCTTTTGCATATTAAGGGGCATTATGTACGAGATCAAATAGATGATAATGAACTTGCAGATTTTACTGCAGAACTTGGGAAGAAAAAACCTGATTATGATGTACTTTTTTCTTTACTAGATCAAATACAATTGAAGTTACAGTCTATCAATAGTAATTTTGAGAGTGAAGAATATTTTTTAAATGAGCTTGCAGAGATTGAAGAATATAAAACAATTCTTGAGAGAAGAAAAGAGGGAGAATCATATCCAAGTGGAGATATTTATCTAGACACTGTTCTTTATAACCGATCATTTATGCCTGGAGAGATATCAATACTTTTTGGACATTCGGGGAGCGGTAAAACAACATATGCAAAGGGGCTTATTGAAAGACGGCGGTTACGGAGATTGCCCACACTTGATATTACAATTGAGATGGGACTAGAAGCAACGCTGGATGCAAAAATGTCATCTAGGCTCAAGATGGATAGAAGTGATTTAACAATGAATTATGAGTTAACAGAGGATGAAGAATTTCTCATTGATAAGCCTACAATTTTTTCAAATATTATTGATAAAGTTGATCTTCAAAAAAGAAATGCTAAGAGGTCAAAAACATACATTCACATTAACACTTCCTCAATGAGTTTTTCAAAGTTAGACAAGGTTATCTTAAAGTCTAAAAAAGCGATGGGGTTAGCTTACAATGATTATTTATATGTTTGTATTGATTTGCTGACACAAATGAAAGAATTTAATTCTTCAAGAGCTGGAAAAACAACTGCTGGAATCTATGAAGAGGCTATGAATGAGTTGTCAGAGAAAGCAAAAAGGCATAATGTACATATAATGGGAGTGGTCCAAGCAAAGCGGTCTACTGATAAATTAAAGATAAAAACTCCTGATGATGTTGAGAAATTAAGGGTCAATACGGAAGACTTAAAGAACTCAGCAGCCATTGAAGAGCGTGCCAGGCTCATATTGGGGGTATTCAGACGGATGCATTTTGTACGAAAATATCTGCCAGAAGACCCTTCATTAAAGTATGAAGATGATATATTGGATATTACAATATTGAAGCAGAATAACTATCGGATAGGGGATAGATTGTATTATTTGTTTAATCCTGAAAGATCAATGTATTATAAAATTGACTGGAATCCATATGAAATTGAGAAAGAGGGTGACTTAGAAGAGGAGGATGATATATAATGCTGTTAAATGAAGAGGTTGATATGAGTAATATTCCACAATTATTTTTACCATTAACACAAGACTTTAAGAAGTATAGCAATCGATATTTTGGTGGAGGTAAGAGGGATAGGGGGGAGGTGAAAGACCTATTGCCTTATTACCTATCCTTACAAGGTTTACATGAGTTTGTTTCTAAGGAAATAGAGGCTATAGAACAAAGTCTTTTTGATATGTATACTGAAAATGGGCATGAGACTGAGTACCTAGAAGGCATGGGTTTAAAAGTTAAGTTGTTAAAAGAACATGGAAAGGTATTTGATGTCTCAAAAATTACTAAGAGTGATAAAGCTGAGATATGTAGGAGGAAACTTGAAAATTAGCTATGAAAAAATTAAATTCAAATTTATACAGAGCTAAGATTGCTAAAAAGGATGAGTTCTATACTCAGTTGATTGATATAGAAAAAGAGCTTAAACATTATAATAGACATTTTAGAGATAAAGTTGTTTATTGTAACTGTGATGATTTTTATAAGAGTAAGTTTTTTGAATATTTTGTATTTAATTTTAATTTGCTGGGATTGAAAAAACTTATTGCAACTCATTACATAGATTCTCCTATTTTTGATCTAAATGGTTTAGCAGAAATAGAGAAACCATTAAAAATAGAGGTTAACGAAGTAAATGATTTTATTGATTTTGATAATATAGAGTTACTTTTGGAAAATGATAAAAATGTAGTTACCCCGCTTGTCGGCGATGGTGATTTTCGTAGTGATGAGTGTATTGAACTTTTGAAGCAAGCTGATATTGTGGTAACTAATCCGCCTTTTTCTTTGTTCAGGGAATATGTTGCTCAATTGATGGAGTATGATAAATGTTTTTTGGTTATTGGAGATCATAATGCTATTACTCATAAAGAAATTTTTAAATTTATTAAAGAAAATAAGATATGGCTTGGCTGGGATAATAGCGGTACAAAATGGTTTCAAGTTCCAATGGATTACGATATACAAACCAAATCGGCGATAAAAATCGAAAACAATATTAAATATTTCAGTAGGAGGAATGTTATTTGGTATACAAATTTAGACCATAGCAGACGCCATGAAGATTTAATTTTGTATAAAACATATAATGAAGCTGAATATCCAACATATGATAACTACGATGCTATAAATGTCGATAAAACCAAGGATATACCAATGGACTATACGGGGGCAATGGGCGTGCCGATTACTTTTATGGATAAATATAATTCCGAGCAATTTGAAATATTAGGAATTGCAAATAATGAGAGATGGAATGGATATAAATGCTACACTGTTATTTAAGGAAAAAACATTTACAATCGCATTTTAATCAGGAATAAAAAACTATGAAATTAAGGGAGAAATAATGGAATCTAATCAATTTTCAATTGACTTACGTCCAAGGACTTTTAAAGATGTTTTTGGACATAAAAAGCATATAGTTGATTTTAGAAATAGTACAAAGGATAATTCATTTCCTCAAGTTATGATGTTTTCAGGTACAACGGGGACTGGTAAAAGTACTCTTGCAAACATTGTGGCCTGCGTTATAAATTGTGAAAGCCCTGTACAACAAAGAGGTGGGGGTTATGAGCCATGTTGTGAATGTAAGTCTTGTCAGGATGTAATGCGAGAAAAGTTTTCAAGGGATATTGTATATAAAAATGCTTCCAAAATGTCAAAGGATGATGTTAATGACCTTGAAAGAACTGCTTCACAAGCAGGGTTTATAGATCGAAAAAAGAAGATAATAATCATTGAAGAGGCCCAGGAGCTTTCCTCAAAAGGAGCTAAAGGTGCACTGTTAAAATTATTAGAGAAAGCAAGAAAGGATGTACATTTTATCCTTTTGACAATGGATGAAAAAGCCTTTGATAAATCAATTAGAGATCGATGCCAGATTTATAAGTTTAAGCCTTTTTCTTCAACAGAAGTCTATGATTTTCTTTCAGAGTTCATTGAAAAAATTGATCCCAATGAAGAGTTGCCAGATGAGATAGTAGATGTGGCAAGTCTTATCTCTGATAACAGTGGCGGGAGTATTCGGAAGGCTATTCAGGATTTGCAGCGGAGTATAAAATCTGAGACTTTTAATGTAAAAGATGCTGAAGAGTTATTTGATTATATTTCAGATGAGAAAGCTGTTACCCTTTTATTAAAGTTAGCTAAAAAAGACGCCCTTGTTTTTAATGATCTGACTACTGAACTTGAGGCTTTTTTTATTAAGACATTTCATATTTTGATTGATGTAAAGAAATCATCTTTTACTGGAGTTTTTAAGAATAAAAATTATGAGACAGCAGGTAAAAATTTAATCAAGACCAATAATCTTGATAATCTATTGGAGGCATATGTCAATATTCAAGAGAGTACGGCTCAATTTAATAGAGATAAAATAATTCAGTATTATCTTATGAAATACATGGGGCTACCAGTACAGAAACTAAATGAAGAACCTGTTTCACGAAGACGACGGGTGATAGTTGAATGATAAAATCTGTATTGGAAATTTTAAATGAATTGAATATAGGGGTTTATAAAGAGACAGGTGATAATTATATTGTTCAATGTTGGAGGCCAGGGAATCATAAGAATGGTGATCGAAAACCTTCAATGTCAGTTCATAAAGAGAAGGGGATATTTCATTGTTGGGCATGTCATCATTCTGGACACATTGCAAAAGAGTATTGGGAGATAACTGGTAAATCGGTAAGTGAAAAAGGTTACAAAAGAATTTCATATAAAGAGCATAAACCAAAGAAAGTGAAAAAATCGGTTAATGAAATTGTTATGATTGATGGACGGGTTGACCCTGTATACTTGCATGAAGATGCTATGAAGTATTTGAAATCTATAGGGGTATATAAAAATGAGTTCATTGACACCTATAAAATTAAATTTTCAAAAAGATCAGTATGGCAAGCTGTACATACTAAAAAAGATCCAATGAATTTTTACAATAGGATTATAATACCGGTACATGATGAGAAGGGAAATCTTATCAATGTAGAAGCCAGGGATATAACTGGGGAAAGTTCCCACAAAGTTCTTTATCCTCGAGATTCGATCTCAAATACCTTATTTAATATTTACAACGTCGTACCAGAGAAGCCGTTAGTTATTGTTGAGGGGATAAAGGATCTAATGAAAGTATGGAATGTATGCCCTAATGTTATTTCTATGTTCAACAATATGTGGACTAAGCCTAAAATTGAGTTATTAAAGAAAAGAGGATTTACTGATAATATAATTTTGTTTATAGATAATGATAAAGGGGGGCAAGATTGTGCAGATTGGTTTGTTGAGCAGTGGGAGTATGATTTTCGAGTATGCCAGTCTCCGGTTGAAGGGCAAGACCCCAATGATTGTTCAATAGAACTGATAAAAAGTCTTATAGAAAATTCAGTAGATTATAATAAATGGCTAGTTGATTCAATGCAAGAGGAAAAGGTGTTTTCATGGTAAATCAGAAAAAACTACTTCATACACATACAGATTTGGACGGGTTAGGGTGTTTACTTATGACTCAGTATTTTCATCATAATGACTACTTTGATAAAATACAGTTATTAAATTATCAAGACTACGAAGAGGGGATTCTTTTTTATGAAGATGTAGAACAATACTCGCAGGTATGGTTTATAGACATCTCTCCTGATGCTAAATTTCTTCGGCTTCTTCTTGATAAAAATATAAAAACGGTTATCATTGATCATCATGAGAGTTTTTACAAAGAATTGTGGGAGCCGTTAATTGATGAAGAAAAAGCTCAAATTGAGTATGTGTATGACAACAAAAAAAGCGGAACATTGCTTGCCTTTGAGTATTATAAAAAATTAAAAAATGTACGGAGAATTCCGCTTGTTGTGAGTCAGATAGTTGAGAGGATCAATGCCTATGATTTATGGCTTGATATTGAAGATAGAGAACTTTTTGAAAAGGGTATGAATTTAAATAGAATATTTTGGGGATGTATGGATTGGGGGAAGGATTCCAATGATTATAGAAAATATGACTTTTGGTTACAGTTAATGATGAGTAAAACTGAAATGTGTACAAATGGAATACTATTTACCAATTTTGAGAAACAGAAAATTACGAATGCAGTTCTAAAGGAAAAAGCTGCATTGAAAAAAGCTTTGAAAACTTTAATGATAAGGGACGATAAAAAGGGGAGAAAGTTTGCCATAACTAAGATGTCTACAAAAATATCGATTACAGCATGGAGAATAATGTGGTCCCACCTACAATTATCCTACATAGTAATAATAAATGAGTATAACAAGGAGAATAAGAGATTGTCCTTTAGAACCCGTTCAAATGTGGATATTAACTTATTAGAATTGAAGTATACAAAGGGGCATCCAAAGGCGTGTGGAGCTGAGATATCTCAGGAAGACATAGAAAGATTTTGGAAAGGAGAGATATATGATTTTGTTGATGAAAAAGATTCTTTGTAAAATACTTGGCCATAAATTTGTGGTAACAAGATTTAAAGAGGGGTTAATTATCTATTGCAAATGTACAAGATGCGGGAAGACTAAAGAACAAAGGGGCTGCTTATGAAATTTAATAAATTTGTGTTTGACAACTATAAAAAATATAAGGATAGAATAGAAATACTTGCCAGTGATGGTATTAACATTATCTCAGCTAAAAACGGGAAAGGTAAATCTTCAATTTTGGATGCAATTGGATTGATCTTGTTTGGTATTAATTCTACTAATAAACTTGATGATTTGATAAATTATGATTCTGATAAAAAAACGTTTTACATAGAGATTGACTTTGACTATGAAGGCAATAACTATGTTTCTTCATTAGACTATGAGAAGGGGAGGACGCAGTCTTCAAAGCGTATGATTTATAAAGATGGGGAAATGGTATGTGAAGGAGCTGATGCATGTAAAACATATTTTTCAGAGTTGTTTGATACATCGTTATTATATAATGCTCTTTTTTCAAGACAAGGTGAAAACAATATTGTCAAATGTACCGATTCAGAACGGTCAAATATATTGAAGAAGATTAAGAATGTTGATTTTTCTGATGTGATTACTAATGAAATTGAACCGGAGATAGAGAACTTAAGTAATGAATTAAAAGATGTGGAGATACAAGTTGGTGTGCTTGACGCTAAGGAATATCGCCAGTGTGATGAGTATCCTATACTTTTTTCTGAGGATGAAATCCTATTAAAAGAAAAAGAAAAAGTAGTTATTGAAAAAGAAATAATGGTGGCCCAGGAAAAAAATAATCAGATTGAAAAGCTAAAGGAGGATGTTGATAAAAAGCTCCATGCCATAAGCGTTTTAGAAGGGGATATAGATAGTATTGATCTTCAACTACAGAAGTATAAAAAAGAGCTTGGAGAAGCACAGGAAAGGATAATAGAAGACAAGTCTATTTACTTCATTTCTCAAAAAGAAAACATGGTAGATCCTACTACACTTATTAAAGTTTCTCAGGATAAAAACAAAGAATCTATTGATACTATTAAGAGTGATGTTTCATCCCTTGAGGAACAGATAGATAAAATAAAGGTAGAGCGAATTGCTGTCTTTGATGATTCAAAATTAACAGAAGTAAATGAAAAGCTTATTGAAGCACGAGCAACTCTTAAAGATGTTGAGAAAAAATTAGAATCAGATATATGTCCTACCTGTAACAGACCATATGAAGAGGCATATTCTCATAACAAAGACAGGGAATTAAAAGAAATACTTGAAAAATCAATAATAGACTTTGTAAATATTAAGACAGAAGAATTAGTAAAGAAGAAAGAAAAAGACGAAGAGATAGCAAATAATATGTTGAACAAGGATAAGCGTGTTCAATTAAAATCATTATTAGACTTGAAAAAACAAACCCTTGAATCTTTGGTCTCCTCCAATGAACAGGAGGAACAGAGGATAAAAGAGAATTGGGATCGGGAAAGAAAAGATTTTGATGAGAAGATAAAATTAGCTAAGGACAGTTATCTTAATGAAATAGGGACAAGAGATAATAGAATTCAAGAAGTCAAGGAATGGATTGATTCTTCTTTTGAAAGACATTCAGGGTTGATAATTAAGATTGAAGAAGAAAAGACAGAACTAAAGGGGCTGCAAGAAGAACTCAGTAAAAAAGAAAGCATATCAATTTATGATCTTGATGAGAAACAAGTCGGATTAAAAAAAGAAATTGATTCATATTATGAAACCTTGAGTAGAAATACAGAGATTAAAAAACAAAATGAAAAGACAAAAGAAGAAAAGCAGGCTGATGAAAAAGAAAAGAGTAAATTAAAAAAGAAATTTGATGAAATAAATAATGGGATTTTGAGCTATAAAACATCCAAGGAGCTTCTCAATAAAGAGATTCCTGCTTATATCATTTCCCAGTCAATTCAAGAGATTGAAGATGGTATAAATACCTTTGTAGATAATGTATATGATCGATCTCTTGGGATTGAGTTTAAGTTGAACAAGTCTTCTATTGCTATGAACTATGGCAAGAAGACTAAGGTTCCTGTAAAAAGTCTTTCAGGGGCTGAACAGAAACTAGTTCAGATCGGGTTTATTGCTAAGTTTAACAATGATCTAGGATTAAGCTGTATTTTTCTTGATGAGCCTAATGAAAATATGGATTCTTCAAATACTGAGGAGCTTTTTATTTTATTAGGAGAGATGTGTACAGAGTTTAACCAAGCATTTATTATCACACACAATGAATTGATGAGAGATTACTTGACTACAAATTACAGTCCGTATATAATTGAACTTTAAATTTCTACATATCCGTTGTGTAGAAATAACTGCCGTATGGCACTCTTTCTATTCCTCCCTTTGCCCGCAGCTCTTTTATAGTGCTGCGGGTTTTTATAAATTGTTACTATTATAATATGAACGAAGCTACTCTTAATACAATAATAGGGCGGTCAGTTAGAAGGCTGGGCTATACTTATCATAAAATGAGTGATGAGAGTTCAGATCAGAAACCTTTTGATGGGTTCGGAGTTCTTAACAACAAACCATTATATGTTGAATCTAAGCTAATTAAAAAAGGCATGTACTCGTTCAATTTTAATAAGATTGAAGGTCATCAATATGAAAACCTTAAAAATATAACCGATTCGTTAGACTTGGAAATACCGGATAAATTTTATACACTTTATGCTATAGGCTTTTTTAAGCCCCGGGACTTTTTTAGAATTTTATTTTTTAATCATAAAACAATAGAATACTTGAAATTAAAAGGAAAAGAGTCTATATTAAAAAAGGAGTTAGAAGACTATATTAACAGAGGACTATTCTTAGAGATTTGTTATGAAAAAGTTCATTTTGGGAACAAAGAGAAAAGGATTCAGTATGTAAACGGTCTTGAGAAAATTGATGAGGTAATAATTTAAATGGAAGAAAAAAGAAAGAATGACTATGTGTGTAATACTTGTGATAAGGAAAGCCGAGTATATAGTGATGTAAATGAGTGTCCTAAGTGTAAAGTTAAATACTGGAACAAACCTGTATGTGAACGTGATTTACTTACTATGCAAGATAAATACCTGGAGAACAAAGATCAAAATTACTTCTCAAGGCTTATTGAATTATGTACCCCGTTGATAAGAAATATAATAGTTAATAAGTTAAGAACTGGGGGGAAGTTTGTTAGTGATGAAGAGCTGGAGGATATGACTTATGATACTATTTTGAAATTGATTAAATATTATAAGGATCCAAAAAAGGATTTTTTCATATCAGATAGTTTTACCGGATATATACAACAGATGGTTCTTGGTCCGTTGTACAGTCCTAAGAAAAAAGAACGTGAAAATAGGGAGATTTCTTTTGAAGCAGTAGTTAAAAAGAGCAGGGGAAAAAGTATTACTATTGGGCAAATGGTAGAGAATTCAGAATCGGTTGAGTTTTCAGAAGAGTATATGATGAATAAGTGGCAAGAAGATGTTCAATTAAATGCTATTACTGATTTCTTTGATGGGGTTGTTTGTCAGGCATTCCAAGAATCAAAATCAATACGAAAAGCAATTAGGGTGATAAATCTGCTGAAAGCTTATATAATAGGGACGTCAGAAAAGACTCAGGCAAATATAAAAGATGCCTATAAAAATAATGATATTACTTCATACGTAGAAGCATTAAAGTCTACCCTTTATTCAATGATTAAATCCGAGATTATTGATGAGAGGCTTTATACACAATTTTTAAAGTATAAAGAGGATATGAAAAAGTGGGAAAAGAAACAGGAAGAAAAAAAGGCAGAGAATAGACCGCCGGTTCCAACAACTGAGAGAGAAGTATTTCAAAATATAATTGATTTTGGGTATTCCCCTAAATTGGAGAGGGTTTAAATGAAAAAGGTGTGGGAAAAACAAATTGCTGATATTTTTTCAACAAGATCAAAAAAAGAAGAGGAGCAGTTTTTCAAGATTATATCCCTTTTTCTTTACAATAGAGAAAATGACCAATTAACAACATTATATCGAGAACTGGGTCAGGATATGTTTTCTAGGGTTATTGATGTATTGGGTGGCGAGAACATTATTCTTCCTAATAGGGAAGAATACAGAGATATGAATTTAGTAGCTTTGTGTTATTATTTAAAGGAAATGAAAGGGATGAGTTGGACCGAAATACATGAAGCTCTTCCTTTTGATAATTTAAATTCTATTAAGTATGGAAAATGGATCGGGAAGTTGTCTAAAGATATCCGAAAAGAGATTAATGTGATATTTAATACTTTTAAAGAAAAAGAGCTTAATATAAGCGATTTCATTTCAAGGTAATAATTATGGATGAAAATAGTAATTTGCAAAACTTAGTACACGATGCTCTTGATCCTGATAAAAAGGGGAAGGCTCAGAAATTTGCGTCAACAGATTTTTTTAGGGATGAACTTCTAAGCTTTATTACAAATCAAGCAAATTTAATTGATGGGGATAACAAAATTATAACCCAGATCAAGGAGGAACTTTCTGCAAAAATAGAGTTACATGAACTTGATGTGGGGGAGCTTCTTTCAGTTCTCAAAGCTATTTCTGATTCGGGAAATAAGAGACTAGATTCTATGTTTAAACTCATTATGCCTAGTCAAAGTTCTTCTAATCATCTTCTTCCTCCAGCTCAAGTTAATGAGGAAGAAGAAGAAGCTATTTTTGACCCACAAGAAAGACGTACACTGCATAAATTGTACATGCTATTACAAGAAGCAGAAAATCGCCAGGAAGAACATCAAGAGGATGAATAGACTATCTTATAAAGATTTTGTAGAATATTATCATATAAATAAAAGATTGCCCTTAGGCATCTGGACTCCAGCATCGTTAAATGAAGCCCAGTTAAAGACAAAGTATAAAAAATATTTATGTTTAGTAGATAAACAAGTTGAGAACTCCGATCCAAAATGGGAAGATGTAAGAGGAAAAGTTTATAAGAGGGATGGGGATAGTTGTCGGCTTTGGAAAGTATTGTCTTTAGAAGAATGTCAAGATGCTATAAATAATGGATATGTTGGGCAGTTCAAAATTATTACTCCTGCACATTTTGTCCCAAAAAGTGTGTCTCCAAGGTTGAAGTATGAAGTTGATAATATCTATACTTTGTCCCTTATGTTTCACTCTCATTTAGATGACTTCCGGAATCCTCTAAATGGAGGATCAATTACTAAAGAAGAAGTGTTAAAGTGGTGGAAAAGAATTATCAATAATGCTAATATGTATGATAAACTAATTGAGGAAGGTAAATATGGCAGTTGATTTAAGCAAGCTGGAGAAGTCATTTAAAGATATTCAAAAAAAATATGGTAATAAAGAAGTTAATACTACTATATCAAGGATTCCTTCAATAAGCCCTAATCTGAATTATGTACTAGGCGGAGGTTGGGCTAAGAATAGGATTCATGAGATATTCGGATGGGAGGCTGTGGGGAAAACTCAGCTCTTAACTCTTGCTTGTATTGATGTACAAAGGGCAGGAGGGTTCCCTGTTATTATTGATTCTGAGCTTACTTTTGATATGAATTATGCAATGGCACAAGGGCTAGATGTATCAGAAAAACGTTTTAGGGTATATCAGCCTAAATCAATTGAAGAGGGGTTTGACTTGGGAACCCAGTTAAGCGAATCTGGGGTTGATCTGTTGGGATTTGATTCAGTCTCCACTCTAACCCCCAATTCCGTTGTGGAATCAGAGTATGGGGCAGCTAACATGGGAGCACATGCTCGGGCTATGAGCCAGGGGTTAGCAAAATTCTCTTTTACTCTAAACGAAAATAAAACTACATGTATATTTACAAACCAGTTTCGAGAAAAGATGGTGCTTATGGGGGACAACAGGACTACGTCTGGAGGCAATGGGTTAAAATTCTATGCTTCAATTAGATTAGAGATAGCAAAAATAAAACCTTCTGATGCAGAGAAAAAAAGGTTATATAATACAGCAGGAGAACCGCTAGGTGGGATTATGCGTGTTAAGGGGATAAAAAATAAAACTGCCCCGTACGGAAGAGTGAGAGACCTTGTTTTTTACTTTGATTCTGGAATTGATGTGGACGGGGAATTCATAGAACATGCAGTCAATTTTGATATGATTGAAAAAGGTGGGGCCTGGTATACGTTGGAGAACGGAGAGAGGTTCCAGGGCAAGGTAAACCTATTAGAATACCTAAAGGGGAATGATGATGTATTTACGCCGTTGAAAGAGAAGGTGAACAAGAGAATGAGTTTAGAAAGTAGCAGAAGAAATAATGAAGAAATTCAATTTGAGGGAGAAGATGAATCTTTTATTTGTCAGGAATCTGATCAAGACTGCCCCTAATATTAAAATATATTTCATAAATCTACATAAAAACTTGTTGATTATTAGATTTACCTATGTTATCCTCTTTATTAGCTAAGGAGAGGAAAATGGTAAAAGAACAGATAGATAGCTCATTAGTAGTTGCTCGAGCAGAAAAAGCTTTTGAAACAAAAATGAGAAAATTTAATAAAGGCAAGATCAAGACTAAACCTACTCTTGAAAGTTGCTTAAAATGGTCTCGGAAAATAGATGCAGAGTATAAAAAAGAGCAAGAGGCTTTAGCATTAAAACCGTTTCGGCCGTGGTTCCCGCCTAAGAAAGACTACACAGATGAATATATTTTCGGTAGATTCTATTTTGATGATGATCGATACATTCAAGTTCGGATTAAAGATATATCAATGACCGATGAGTATCGGCATAAAGTCCATGTGCAAGAAATAGAAGCAGCTCATTTACTTATATTTTATACCCATCACAACACTGGTGAAAGTGAGCTGGATATATTGAAAAAAGAATATGATTATGAAGCAGAGTTTATTCCAAGCAAAGTTTAAATATTATAGGGGGAGAGGTGATAGATAAAGTAGATAGGGCAATTCGGATTGAAGCTCTTACAAGGTTTACAGGGTACTATCCCACTGATGAAGATGAAGAGGGGGAGACAAAGATAACTCATATTGCGCAGAATTTGTTTCGAGTGCCTCAAAATATATCTACAGGCAAAGTAGCTATATATTTTGTGTTGACTGAATCAGAGGCAAATAAAGAACTTGATAAAATTCGATATTGGAATATATCTTCATTCCAAAGTTTCAAGTTTGACCTGTATTCTGCAGGTGGGAGCTGTCTAATTGGGCATGTTAGTCAGGTTCTTGACAAAGAGCCGGTTCCAGATACATCAGAAATGAAAGATAAGCTGAGGGATAGGGTGAATGAGGTTGTTGATTTTATGCTAGAAAATAACCGTATAGATGAGTTTGATACTTGTCGAGGGCTAGTAATATCAAACTATAATTTTATGGAGTTTGAGGATAAGGATACCGGGCTATATATTTACAGAACTAGGAAAAATTATGATTAACATAAAAAACCGTACAATATTCTGTCATGACAATTTGGAAGTATTACAAGGGATCAATTCAGAATCCATAGACCTCATATACTTAGACCCTCCATTCAATAAAAAGAAAACATTTACTGCCCCCATCGGCAGTACTGCAGAAGGAGCAAGCTTTAAAGATATTTTTACTTTAGAAGATATTAAAGAAGACTGGGTCCAGTCGATCAAAGAAGATTATTTTTCTATCTATAGTCTTCTGGAAGCGGTCAAAAATATCGAGGGACGAACATCATACAATTTCTGTTATTTGACATACATGGCGGTCAGGCTGATTCAATGCCATAGAGTTCTGAAACATACAGGAAGTTTGTATCTGCACTGCGACCCTACAATGTCGCATTATTTGAAGATACTGCTGGATTGTATATTTGATGAAAAGAACTTCCGGAATGAGATTGTGTGGTGTTATTCAAATAGTGGAAGAAGTAAGGCAAGTTTTACATCCAAGCATGATATCATTTTTTCATATGGTAAATCGGAAGCTTGTTATTTTGATTACACCATTCCAGTTTCAAAAAAGTATCTGGACAGTCATTATAGACAAAAAGATAAAGATGGGAAGGTTTGCAGAATTAGGATTGATGCCGGAAAAGAAAGGATATATTACCCTGAGGAAGGTGTGACTTGTAATGATTGGTGGGCGGATATTCCATCATTAAATTCTGTTACTAAAGAAAGAACCGGATACCCTACTCAAAAACCCATAGCTTTGCTCGAGCGAATAATAAAAGCCAGCAGCAATAAAGGTGATGTAATTCTTGACCCATTCTGTGGATGTGCGACAACATGCGTAACGGCTGAAAAGCTGGATCGGAAATGGATAGGCATTGATATATCACATAAAGCCTATGAGCTGGTCAAAGATCGACTAAATAAAGAAATAGAAGCTGACCTTTTCGACTGGAACAAAGAGATCAACTTCAAAACCTCCCCACCTAAACGATCGGACGACGGAGAGGAATATGTTGAAAAGAAATATGTATATGTGATTACTCACAAGAAATACCCAGGTGAATACAAAGTGGGAATTGCGAGCAACGTGAAAAGCCGATTGAACAGTTATCAAACGAGCGCACCTGATCGTAGTTATGAGTTACAACATTCAACGTTAACACCATATTTTCGTGAGATAGAAAAATACATACATGAAAAGTATGAAAACAACCATGAATGGGTTCGTGGGGAACTGGAGGATATTGTCAGAGATATTGAAGGATATACTCCGTAGAGGGTGGAAGTATGGATATTAACAAGTCCAAGAGGGATGCATTTAATGTAAAGGCAGAGCGGGTATACAAAGACCTTGAGAAACTTTTCAGGGAGATGGACATGATGGAGGATTCATTTCGTAAAGAAATCCTTACAGACTCCGATCCAATGACTCAGATTATAAAGTCATGCACTTCCATGCAGAGGTATTTAGAATAGAAAGCTACATGCTTGTTGAGTAGTTTATAAAAAAAGTTTAATTATTTTATAAATTTGCATAAGTTTCTATTGCTTTCTATTATTGGCCGTGGTATCCTACTAATTATCAGGAGGCAGGGAATGCTGTACAAATGGCCAAGATTAAATCCAGTGGCGTGGAGATCAATGACAAGAGAAAAATTGAGCACTCATTTACTCAAGAATAATGTAAATGATAATCAATCAGTATTCGGCTGGACACCGCTAATATTTGCAGCCAGGAATAATAGCAACACGGAAGTAATTCAGGAACTTATTGATTCTGGCGCAGATGTGCATGAGATAGATCAGAATGGACATACTGCAATGTCACATGCACAAGGATGTGGCAATTCAGAAGTGATTAAGGTTCTGATTCGTAACGACACTCTTATTTAGATCGAAACCGGCTTACTAATTTGAGCCGGTCTATCGGGAGTCCCGCCCTGATACTGATGAGATAGGGGAGGAGGCCGAAAATGGCAATGACAGAGAAACAGAAGTCGGACTACAATGCAAAAGCACAGCAGGCATACGATAAAGTTCAGGGATTATTCCAAGCATTTGATAACATTCCTGAAGAAGATCGACCGGAAATTCTTACAGGAGACGATCCCACCACCAAGCTCATAGAGATATGTGCTAGCGTAGCCTACGAAAATTGCTTAGAATTTTAGGCAGTATGTGTCCCGGAGAATATCCGGGATCCTTAATCGAGCCGATGGCGGTTGCAAGCCCGCATAGAAATCGAGAGCAGGGTAGAAAAAATATTGGTTAAAGGAATAAAAAATGGGAAGAAAACACTTTTTTCATTATCCAAGATACGTAGTTTTTCGTATGCATGATGGTACAGTATTTGCCATTAAAAGAGAGGTTCTGGGCGATGGTGAGTACCATGTAACTGGAGCTATAAATCAATACGGGGATAGTATTCCAGTTGAGGATGCTGAGGCAATGGTACCAGATCGTGCTATTCTGATTTTTTATGAGGATACACGTAAAAACTTCAATATTGTATTGCATCTCATGAATATTGTACATGATACTGAGCCGACTCCCATAGAAATCGAAGAAAGGGAATATTCTATGGAACGGTTCAATTCTATTTTTAAGCATATCAATCAATAGAGTTGTGGGGGGGATAGTACTACTATTATAAAAGTAGTACTATTTTTTTTAATTATTTTACTTTACAACTAAAAAAAGTGTTGACAAACAATTTTATTTAACTATAATGTAATTAAGACTTCAAAAAGGAGCGAACAATGTTTGAGGTAATGAAAGAAAAGATAGAGGCAGCCAAAGCGTATCCGAATATTATCATTAAGAAGATGTTGCATAATCTTTGGCTGACGGTGAGCATAGCCCTAACGGTGGGCTTGTTTGTAGTATTCAGTGAAGACCCTGTATATAAATGGATATGGGCTATTTTCGGGTTTTCAATGGAGATCGGAAAGGATTACCTGGTCAAATGGTTGAAGACTTTTTTTCGAGATAGCAAGGCACTTTCAGCATGGCAGGGATTTAGTCAGTCTATAATCCAGATTACTATTTATCTTGGATTTGCAGTTTTATCATTAGCTGCAAGTGCTGCTTTTGCTCTTAACTCAATAAGTCAACAATCTGAGAAGGCCATGAAGAATAATGAGGTGATTGAATCAAGCCTCATTGATGACACCAAATATGACTTTGAGATTGAAGGGATAAAGAGTAGTCTTAATGGAATAGATCGTGAAATCGATAACTACTATACTTTAGCTGAAAAAAACGGGACGTCTTACAGAACTGCCATATCTGATGCACAAAAAAGGCAGGAGTCAAAGCGTATAGAATTAAAACAATATAAGGATCTCAAGGAAGAATTAACGGCTCAGAGAAGTGCACAGATGAACGCTACTAAGGACAATGTTGAAATAAATTCAATGGATAGTTTTGATTTACTAGGTAGAGAGTTAAACATGGAAGGTGAGGATGTACTCAAATACATGATGTATCTCCTAGCCATTCTTATTGAACTCTTTATCTTGGTAACTGCTACGGCATTCAAAAAGCTAGACCCTTCTGGAGAAAATGAAGAGTCCTTTAGCAGGAGGAAACTGCGAGTATACATAGACTCCTTGTTTGAGGTCAGCGGAAAGCGGTTAAAGCGCAATGATGAGATCAACAAAGATACGGTTCTATCTATGGCTGAATGCAGGGAAATACGAGCATTCCTCATGAAGCAGATACACAAAGGCATACCGTTGATTGAGGTAGGCAGAGGTATTGGAACAAAATCTAGTTTTTCTAAGGAGGATTTTTGGAAGATTGCGGATTTCAAGTTAAATAGGGCTTGACTATTATTTACTACTAAACTAAAATTAAGTTATCATAAACAAAGGGAAGGAGTATTTATGAGTGCAAATGTAGAGAACATGATGAGTGTTCGGGAGAAGCCCTGGCATGGGCTTGGGACGGTTGTTGAAACCGCTCCCACCTCGGCTGAGGCAATAACATTGGGAGGGTTAGACTGGAAGGTTATACCTGAAAAGCTATTCTTGCCTGATGGAACAGAAACCCCTCTGACTGCTAATGTACGGGAAACTGACCATCAATTTTACGGGGCGGTAACTGATCGATATAAGATTGTACAGAACATTGAAGCCTTTGACTTCATTGATCAACTGGCAAAGGATGGCCTTGTTCGGTATGAAACTGTCGGATCACTTGCCTACGGGAAGCGGGTTTTTATGACTGTAAAGCTCAATGAAACACGGTCTATATTAGGTGATGATTTTGAAAATTACCTTGTATTAACTAATGCTCATGATGGTAAAGGGGCGGTAAGAGTTATAGTAACGCCGGTGAGAGTTGTGTGTCAGAATACTTTATCATTGAGTATTAGAGAGGCTACTAATTCTTGGTCAATAAAGCATTCAGGAGATGTTGTATCAAAGATGGCTGTTGCAAAAGAAACCATTATTCATACAATTGGATACTTGGATAGCCTAGAAGAAGAAGCTGAGAAGTATCAGCAGATAAAGGTATCAACTTTTGACTTTCAGGCCATGCTTGATAACATGTTCCCGATAGAATCAGATGCATCAAAAACTGTAGTACGGAATATGGAATCAATGAAAATGGCGGTAGAGGATGCATATATCCAGAGCGATGTTGTAAAGTTTAATGGGACTGGATGGGGTGTACTTAATGCAGTTTCAGATGTTGTGGGGCATCGTCAACCTATGCGCCATACTGATTCTTTTCAAGAAAGCAGGTTTGAGCAAGTAGTAGGCGGTCATAAATTGCTGCTACAAGCTCAAGAACTAATATTGCAGACGGCCTAAAAGGCTAAAAGGAGGTAATTACGTGGACTTAAAAAATATGTTGAAAGGGTTTGATGTGCCGGAGTGGAGAAAGGATCTGAACAAAAATAATCTTATCTGGTTAGAGAAAAATCTTGATAAGCGGAATTCAGATAATCCTGATTTTCATAAGGTTCTTAAATCCTTACAGCATCTGTTAAAAAATAAGGCGTACAAGAAATAAAGTTCTTGATGCTTTGTATAAAATGATTTATGTTATATTAAGAGTTGAGACCGGCTCATTAACCTGAGCCGGTCTAATTTATGATAGCATTAGAGCATCCATAGCTCAGCTGGATAGAGCAACGGCCTTCTAAGCCGTAGGTCAGAGGTTCAAACCCTCTTGGATGCAGGATATACTTTGGATAATTGTTCTTGCTTTTTTTCACTTAATTGATTATCATTACTATTATAAAAGAGGAGCATTAGTATGAAAAAATCAGTAAAAGCAATATTTGCGGTCTTGTGGGTTATGCTATTCTTTGCGTGCGATATGGTACCTACCACAATGTCAGACACAATGTCAGATAATTCTGGTGCAAGCACAATGTCAGACACAATGTCAGATAATTCTGGTGCAAGCACAATGTCAGACACAATGTCAGATAATTCTGGTGCAAGGGGTTTTATTGCAGAGGCAAGAGAGACGATAGAAAATCTTGAGTCTGACAATCCGATTCATACAAAAGCGGAAAATAAATTCCGTCCTCGGCTTGAAGTCTTAGAGAATGCGCTTGTAACTTATCAGGCTGACAAAGATATTGATAAACTATTAGATGCGGTTAATATCTTCGAAGAGCATTACAGAGAGTTTAAGCGCACGGTTAAACGCTCAAGAGGAAGATCTCCAGAGGACACTGCGAGGATTCATGAACTAAGAAGTCTTCTCTTTATTGGCCTTGAGTATTATGAATATGATGAATTTCGTGATACTGAATACTCATTTACATATTTCGCCAAAGATTCTGACTCAGATTTTATTATTTTTGATTCAGAAGTAAATGAAGAATATCTCCGGTTTGTGGATAAATTCAATGAGGGGCAGTATCCTGGGAGCCTGGCTATTATTAACAGTCCTGAGGCTGATCAGGCTCATGAAAGAGCAGATGTAGCCATTCAAGCTCAAAGGCACGTAATTGAAGACTCGATAGATATGTTGGACGAATTGTCATCTTTTTACACAGGCGAGTTCTTCTCCAGTGAAAGGAGTTCTTTGAAAAATGCCAAGGAAGCTTTGGAGGAGCTGCTCACTTTCTTTTATTACTGTGATGGGGTTGACATTTGGTCTATTATGCTAAATCACGAGCGTTTTAGATGGTCTTTAGAAAACAAGTACTTCGAACACAGTCACATCATGTTCTACTTCATGCGTTATTGGCAGTATGTTGTTGGGCTATAAACAAAAGTGTATTAAAAAGACTGCGGAGGCTTATACTTTTGTGTATAGTAAAACGCCATTTACTATACACAAAAATTCTATAAAGTGATTTAGAGGGGTAAAATGGAGCTAAGGAATACCATAGTAAGAGGAAGATGCCTTTTTGAACATGAGTAATCATTATGGCATGTTTAAAAATTGCACATGCTCTTGTTTATTTTTAATATTTGCAATACTGTATTATTAGGAGGCAATATATGAAAAATACACAAAAGATTTATGATGTTATAGAGAAAGATGGTGGTATAGATATGGAGTATGAGTATTCCGTCTTATATAAAGCAATAGCTGTAATAGCTTTTGCTGTAACTTCCTTATTGTTTATTGTGAGGATACTATAAAATATACTTCGATTGAGTTGTTTGCTGGAGCTGGAGGAATGGCTCTTGGGATGGAACAGGCGGGGATACTTCCTTTACTTCTAAATGAATCAGATAAGCATGCATGTAGTACTCTTCATAAAAACCGACCAGATTGGGATATATTACAGGATGATATAAGGAACATTAACTTTTTTAAGTTTAGAGACCAAGTTGATATTGTTTCAGGTGGGTTTCCGTGCCAGCCTTTTAGTTATGCTGGAAAAAAGCTTGGGGTTAATGATTCTAGAGGATCATTGTTTTTTGAGTATATAAGAGTAATAAAAGAGGTACGCCCTAAGATATGCATAGCTGAGAATGTTAAGGGGTTGTTTACTCATAACAATGGAAGTACACTTGATTCAATGCTTAATAGTTTAAGAACGTTAGGGTACACAGTCCCCCCTCCAAGAGTCTTAAAAGCTATTAAGTATGGGGTTCCTCAAAAAAGGGAACGGTTATTTATAGTTGCAATACGAGAGGATATAAAGGAAACGTTTTATTACCCTGAGCCTAATGAAGAGGTTTACACGTTGAAAGACGCTCTAAAAAAGGGGAAATTATATGATATAAACGTGCCTTTTTCAAAGGGGCAAGAATACCCCGAAGGTAAAAAAGAGGTACTAGATCAAGTTCCTCCTGGTGGATGTTGGAGAGATTTGCCTATAAGTTTACAGAAAGAATATATGTTGAAAAGTTTTTACCAAGGCGGAGGTAGGACTGGGATAGCAAGACGGCTTTCTTGGGATGAGCCTTGTTTGACCCTGACCTGCTCCCCAGCACAAAAAAGAACAGAAAGATGTTATCCAGATGAAACGAGGCCTCTTCGAGTGCGGGAGTATGCAAGGATTCAAACATTCCCTGATACATGGGAGTTTTGTGGACCAATATCTCAGCAGTATAAACAAATAGGGAATGCGGTTCCTGTTAATCTTGCCAAAAAACTTGGACATTCTGTTGTAACATTTCTAAATAAATATTATAAATGTCACACAAAAGGAGTTAAATATGAGCATAAACGACAAGGTGGAAGAAGCAATAGCACTCATAAAAGAGCTTGATGATGTTGCCTACAAGTTCAGGGAAGACAATATCGTGGAAGACAAGTTTGGAGACCCTACACCAGAAAGCTGGGATAAATGGGATGATTTTTATGAAAAATACCCTAAGTTTCGTGAACTTGCACAAGCGTGTGATTATCTGACAAGTAGATCACGTGCGGATGAAAGTGATTTGTAAAGTATTTTTGCTGTTGTAGCTCAGTAGGTAGAGCAAGGGACTGAAAATCCCCGCGCCATTGGTTCGATTCCAATGCGGTTCATTACATGTCTCCATCGTCTAATGGTTAGGACATCGGGTTTTCAACCCGGCAATATGGGTTCAATCCCCATTGGAGACAGAGGAGTAACGAATGAATGAAATTAAAGAAGCGATTTTATTTTGGTTAATATTTGGTACACTATTTATTATCGTTCACAACCAGATAGGAATACGTGAAAGAAAACATATAGAAGCAATGCAAGAAACAAGGAATTGCGAGGAGATCAAAAATGAATCAGAATGAAGAAAAAGAAGATCGAAAAATAATTGTATCCGTTGTACTTATAATGTTTATTAGCTTTACAATTATGATAAGCATGGCAATAATTACAAATTACAAATATAAAATGGAATTATGCTCACATAAAACAGAAGTTCAGAACAATGTTGAATAGAATAAAGAGCTTTATAACATGGAAATATTTGAAAATAAGGATGTTTTTAATCGACGAATATGAAAGCCCAAAAATTTTTTTCTATTTAATGGCTGCGTCAATACTTCCCGCAGTTATAATAGTGTATTGTATAAAAAAAGGAGGCTGAATGTGTGGGACAAAATTAAAAAATGACCGAAAAAGAAATCGCCATAGCAACCTTGCAGGAACTCCATGACAGAACAATAGTGGTAACTAACAAAATTGATTTCGGGCGTTTAATCAACTTCATTCAAAAATCAGATAAGTATATTGAAACCCCCGGGCTATACCATCAAGCGTACGCTTGGAACCCTGACGCTTCTGTAGATACTATGGCCGATTTTATCCCTGATCAATTAAAGAGAATGAATCAGAAAAACCCAAAATACAAACAAGTCCATGATTGTATTTTGGGGATCATAGAAAAAATTCATGCATAGATTATTCGATTTTCTATACACAAAATAATTTCATGCATAGATTATTCGATTTTCTATACATGACAAAACCTATAAGGTGATTTAGACCCCTAAAAGGGAACTAAGGAATTCCTTAAGGTGATTTAGAGGGGTAAAAGGGAACTAAGGAATTCCTTAAGGAAGATGTATGATCAGAATATTTAATAGGGTAATATTTACGAAAAGAGACAGGTACGTAGTTGATTGTTTGCCACTGGTTTTGTTCATTGGTAGTATGCAACTCTGGAGGTGGCTTGATCTCATGCATTTTTTATCATTATCCCTTCTATTTATTTGACTGGGATTATCCAATATCCCGTAAATCCTTACGTAGTAATGATTTGTTATTTGATGGTTATTTGACTGGATGTTCTAAAATTAGAGTGTTTTTCAACTAAGTCCTTTACACATATAGAGTTATTTCTTTGACTGGGAAATACCGCCCTTGCACAGATTCATAGAATCCCTCCCGGCATTTTTCTATTTCCTCTCGGGTCATGCTTCTATTTTTTAATGGAGGAAGTACTGGCTTGCTATTTTGTGGTATGTGCAATTTCTGCACAGGCCACTGCGGTATTTTCTCACCAATCTTTATCCGCACGCTTCCGATACGCTTAGGCTGTGGCATCATGGGTTCATCGTTCATCTCAACCCCTTACCCCGCTCCCCATGAGAACACCCCAAATAAACGCCATAACCACAGGGAACGTATCCCAAACTATTTCCCCTATGCCTTTGAGTACCGCTTTAAGTTTCCGCTTGTTTTGGTCTTTCATTTGTCCTCTCCATACCGTTCCGTTAATTTCGCCATGAGCCGTGCATTGAGACTCGATAGTCTCCATTGCATACCAAATAAAACGTTCCTATGGTTTTCGTTTGGATCATCAAAATTATAGACTTCCAAAAACTCTTCAATTTCTTCTGCTGCCTTGTCCAGATGGTCATGATAAAATCGCTCGCGTCTCAGCCGTTTACAAAATGCATCGTTTGTCATTGTTTTTTCTCCTTTATCAATACCTTTGTCAATATAGGTGTACCCTCGTTCATCAATTCGTTCCTTGCTTAGATCCACGGGAATTGTCTTGGTAAGCTGGAGCTTTTCTTTGTAGGTCATTTATTCTCCTTGTAGGTATATTAAAATAAACCCGATCGGGTTGATTTACCTTTAAATTGCTTCTAAATTGCTTAAATAGTCCCGATCGGGTTGATTAGTCTTAGGGGTACTCCTTTGTGTCCCCTAAATAAAAACCTTGTAGGATTAGTCTCCGTAGATTTATGCCAGCCCTTAAAGCCCTGCAACCTACCCCACAAGGTTATTGTACATATTAAGCTCTTTTTTTTCAGTTGTCAAGGATTACTTGACTACTGGAATTGTCGAATGAATCAATCCACCTATGAGACCGCCGATTAAAAATATACCAATGCCGGTAGAAACCGCAATTATTGGAACTTTTTTATTTAGTATTGTTTCTAGTCTTTTTACTTCGTTTAAGGATATTTCCAACTGTTGCCCGGATTCGTTCAGCAGATGTTTCAATCCGTCCGCTTCCTTCGATAATTCCGTCAGCTGTGCTTCCAATGTCTGCGCTAATGTTTTCAATCTTACCGACTCTGTTGACAGCTTCTCTGTTTCGTTTAAGACTAGATTCCATTCGCTTTCGGTTGCTTCGTACAAGCTTTCTGGCTTCTTTTCTGTCGGCTCTACGTTGCTTTCCTCCGCTGAACCCTTTGCCCAGGAATATACCGGCAATAGCAGCAAGAACCCCACCAATAGGACCAATAAACTTCTTGATTTTATTCCACACATTCAGCCTCCTTTAATTTCATCATACAAGCAATATAGATAATATACGCAATAAAAGCCGACAAAACCCCTACAAATAAAGCTCTATCGGGGGATATCACGCGCCATGTCTTTCATTTACGGAATCCATGGTTGAGCGTTGTATATAAATGTCGTAAGAGCTGTAACAAAAATGATAGCTCCAATTACTAATATTACTGCAATACTTTCATCCATTCTCATGTTATCTCCTCTTAGCTGCTTAATTCGCTTGACCATTCAGCATTTACGAAGTCAATCGATTCCGAAAGTTTATTAGAAGCCTCTACCAGCTTGTCAACGATCTTGGATTTCTTGCAAGCATACTTTTCATCATACTTGGAATGTACAGTTGGAAAATCACTTGCTTCGTATTCCATCACAGCCAAGTCCAACTCTTTTCTTGCTCCCCTGAGCCTGTCCCGAACAGAACGATACTTTTCATAATGCTCTGCTTCCCTTTTTTTTCCTATTTCATCTACTGCACTCATTGTGTGCCTCCTTTTTTAATATGCATTACATCACCTTCATCAGATTTCAAAGAACCTACAAGTTGACTATTAGTAAGCTCTGGTGTAGTCTTCTTATGTGGCTTTTCTTTCAAAGCTCTAATACAGGCATCTGCACAATCCCGGGCTAGCTCTCCGATCTGTTTCATCTCATAGGGCAGAGGGGTCAAGCTCCCATTTGTCACAGAGAGCATAATCCCAGCTAATGCCTGCCCGGTAAAATATTTACGTTTGGTCATGGTTATATCCTCTTAAACCCCGATATCCCGAAGCATAAAAGAGAAGCCCCTTGCATAGTCAGTATCAATTCCAACTCTGTATTTCTGACCCCTACGATATGGAGTACAATAGCTACTGTTGAAAAGATAGTCCAGAATACACCAACTACGGTCTGCTCGTTAACATTATTGTCAACAGCGAAGAATGATTTAATCCATTTTTTCATGTTTCCACTCCACTTCTTTTCTTGCTCAAATAAATATCATTTTGTCTTCGATAAATAGTATTACCAAAATCATTAAAGCACTCGTGTATAGTTTCCCTTGTATTCTTTACGGTGTTTGTGATAAGGTTACAATCTTTGGAGTCATAATTATCAATATCTTTTTTCAGTTCTTCGAGTGCTGATAAGGCAAAGTTTTCGATATTTTCTATTGTTTTCAATAGTTCAAATTTAGTCATTGTTTACCCCTTCACTTCATATTGTATAGTAATGTAATGTCCATATCCAATCTCATCATATCCGACGTCAGTAACAAGCCCGGGAAACGTACGATTCCAAAATATATCAAAATGCTTGTCTGTATCATGCCGATCATCAGGAACTAAATCGTAGCCCGGATGGAACTTGTATTCATCTTTTGAGTTGTAATAATTCGGATCGCCAAAATACGTAGGAATAAACAATTTATGATTGAAAATCCCATCATCCAGAAAATAGGCGTGCTGCTGCATCAAGGACGGGAGATCACTGATAAAATTATGAAGTTCATACAACCGGTAGACTCTATCAGGTCGATTGCCTTGTATGAGATCGAAATGTAGGTGAATTGCAGTTGACTGCCCACTGTTACCCATACGGGCAATTTTCTTCCCCGGCTTTATAATCGAGCCTGCCTTATGCATAGGCTTAGCTTTTAAATGTGCATATCTTGCTGTATAAATCATCCAATCATCCCTTTAATTATCTCATATGCTAGTACACCTACTGTGCCGACAACTGCAATAATCAAAGCAAGCAGTGCATGTTTCCCTCGTGCTTCGCTTTCAATTATTGTAAGACGATCTGAATTAGCTGTAATTGCCTTGGTATTCTCGGCAATATTTGAATCCTGTTTATCATTCCCGGCGTCAACTTCTTCGCGTATGCCCATCCGTGCGTTTGTGATTTTTTGGTCAAAACCATCTAACCGGTCAAAGTGTTTTTCATGCCATTGTTTGTGTTGGACTAATGACTCTTTTATATGATCAAAATCTTTGTCAAAAAGTGCCGTCAATCGTTGCTCTTGTTTTTCAAATGCTGCGTCGATTTTGTCCAATACCCCGGCGAGCACATTCGCTGTGATCCGCTGCTCTAGCTGGTCTAAGTCTTTTTGTGTTACATCACTCATATTATGTATCCCCTATGTTTAAATAGTAACAAAATCTGTAGATTGTATTTCCGGCCCATCAACATGTACTAATTGCCAAGCATTCTTGTGTAATTTCGCAGCTGTGTATACTGATAGAAAAGGTGCTCCGCCGTGGGCTACAATGAAATGCTGTTCATCTGTAGTCCATCGTATATCATGTATGATTGAAGGCAACCCCTCTATAGCTGGCTGGTCTAATTTAGTAACTCCAGCTGCTCCCATGTTAAAGAATTCAATCGTGCCTTGATTGTTGTTGACTTCGTGATAGGAGGCAATCGCTACAATGTTTGCAGCCGGAGCACATCGGATTGCAGTATAAACGAATCCCGCCGGTCTGTTTATAAGTATGTCTTTTTTGATCGGCGAGCTGCCTGACATATCGTAGACTTGAATATTTCCCTCATTTATAAATGCTAAATATTGACTGTCAAAACTCCACGATAGGTGTTTTACAATTTCACCTGTACGAGGAAACCGTCTGTAATTTTGTTTTACGAATACGTCATTTTCCTTTTTGTAGATTGTCAAAACCGGTGCTCCGACATGCCCAGCTGCGAGCGTCAGTCCATCTGGCGAAAACTCTACGGCGTGTACAACATCTGTCGTGGACTCGTTGACATCAGCAATTTCAACTGCCTGATCGTTTGCAAAATCATAAATAGTCAGGTGGTGCGGTCCCCGGGGATGGCCTTCCGCAAGATAGTTGCCGTTCCAATCAAGCGCATATGATACGTGGGCGTCTGCCGATCCGCTTCCTGCTCCCGGCACGTCTGGCATTTTCTGCGGGTACCCTTGTGCAAAATCAAACAAAACAAGATAAGGCTGAGCTACTATTGCAATTGCTAATTTGGAGGAATCATCAGAAAATGTCATTGCAAGGACTTGGTGTCCTATTGAGTTATCACCTGTAAAATAGTTGTCTTGCTTTTGATACCGTCCGGCCAAATATCTGTAAATAGACACATACGGAGATGTAATATAAGAGACCGCCACGTAAAAACCATTAGGGGATACTGCCAAGGATTTAATCTCACTTGGAGGGGTTTCTGTAAGGAAATCTGCAATAAGATCGTACTGCTCGACCTCTTCCCTAATATCTCCAATTTGTACAAGTTTCAATATTTGGTTGGCGTGCATACGAAGCCGACCTGCTGTCCCTGTCTCTGTGTGACTGTTTCCTCTTGTAATCGTTACATTATCTGGTTGAGTTACAAATAGGTCAGAGGCATTATGCGGAACATACACATCTATCGTATCACCAATTCTAGAATTCTCGGGGAGCAAATATTCACTATTGGACTGTGGAAATACGGCTGTCAGGCTATTTTTAAACCATAAACCCTTGATTTCATTCCAGTAGAAGTTCTTGTAAAATTGACCATCAACTGGGTTTTGTGGAAATGTCATATATATACCCCTATATTATAATAGTCATAGTTGACAAGATAATTGACATTATGTAGTCTAGGCATCTTAGCAATTTTGAAGGAGTTACACAATGGCTAAAATTAAAAAGAATAAACCAATACCTAAACCTAAGGATAAACGTCCACCTAAAAAAGATGTAACCTATATATCGAAAGAAGTTACAGGCAATAATAAACTGTACTACAAAGAAGAAGAAAAACATGAAAAATAAAGACACAAATACTGCGGTACTATCTATTTGTGACCACCTCAGTGGAGTTATGAGTGTATCAGGCTACAAGGATTACATTCTTGTAATGCTATTTGTTAAATATATTTCAGATATATTGAAGTATAGGGACAAGGATGATGTACGTATTCTGCCCGAAGATGCCAGCTTTTATGATCTCTACCAGAAACGCAACGAAGCCAATATCGGTGAGCTGATCAACATCGCTCTGGACTCAATCGAAACATCCAACAAAAACAAGTTGGAAGGCGTATTCCGCAACATTGATTTCAACTCCGATAAATTAGGGCGGGGAAAAGACCGTAGTATTTATTTGAAAATGTTGTTAGAAAAATTTAATGAAATAGATATGAGTACTGTTTCAGAAGATATTATTGGAAATGTTTATATTCATCTATCGGAAGTTAATTCAGTAACAGGTGTATTTTATACTCCACATATGGTTTCAAAGTTGGTTGCCCGGCTTTGCAAACCAAAAGTAGGTGCACGTATCTGTGATCCCACCTGCGGTTCTGGAGGGCTTTTAATTGAAGCTATGAAGGTTGTAAATGATGGGGATTGCTCTATTTATGGGATGGAAGCTGCTGGTAAGGCATGGGTTTTATGCCGTATGAATATGTTCCTTCATGGTATTACATCTTCCCGTATTGAATGGTGCAATACCCTGAGGGAACCAGCATTAGTAGAAAATGACCGCCTGATGAAGTTTGATAATGTTGTTGCTAATCCTCCGTTCTCATTAAAGGGGTGGCAAGAAGGGTTTGAGATAGATAAAAAGAAAAACATCATTGACCCTTATGAGCGGTTTAAATATGGAATTCCACCAAAATCAAAAGGTGATTATGCTTTTATCAGCCATATGATTGAGTCCGCTGTTGAAAAAGAAGGTCGTGTTTCTGTAGTGGTTCCTCTTGGCATATTGTTCCGAGGTGCTGCAGAGGGACGAATACGAAAAAGCCTAATAGAGGACAATTTACTGGATGCCGTCATTGGCCTGCCGGGCAACCTGTTCCCCAGCACATCCATCCCGGTAGCTATTCTGATCTTTGATCGATCCCGGGAAAAAGGCGGTGCCAATGAAGAGCGCAAAGATGTGTTGTTTATTGACGCCAGCAAAGACTATCAGCCGGGTAAAAACCAAAATACCCTACTGGATGAGCATATGGAGAAAATCCTGGACGCATATGAAAAGCGTGAAAATCAAGAAAAGTATGCGTATGTAGCAGATTACAATAAAATAAAAAATAAGGATTTTAACTTGAACATTCCGCGCTATGTTGATACCTTTGAGAAAGAAGAAGAAATTGATATAGTAGCTGTTAATAAAGAACTGGTAGAGATTGAAGCTAAACTAAAAATAGCAAGAGATAAAGTAAATGAGCATTTAAAAGTGCTGACAGGAATAGATGTGAATAAACTGTTATTGAAATAGGAAAAAACTATGTCAAATATTTTAGATAAATAGCTTAAATAGTGTAATATACAACATAATAGAGAGAGGTTTTTATGAATTTTTCATGTGAAAAAGTTGACTTACAAAAGAAGATAATGGTTGCTAAAAATATATCTAATAGAAATCCGTTGTCGTGTTTTTCCAATATCCTGTTAAAAACTGAGGATAACAGACTAATTATTCGTTCGATTTTTGATGATGATGGTTATACGACTGGATTTGAAACATCTATCCCGGCTAACATACAGAAATATGGAGCTGTCTTGGTTAATTGCAAAGATTTATTGAGTATTTTGCGAGAGTTGCCAAAGGGGGTCATCAATCTACATATCCAAGATTCTGAAAAATCGGAGGACGCTACTGAAAAGTTAGTAATAGCTTCTCAGAGTAAAAAACTTAATTTTAAATTAAGAATTGACTCGGCTGAAGAAAACTTTGAAATGGGGTGGACTAATAAAGAAAACTTTTTTCAAATACAACAGGACATCTTCTTTGATATGGTTGCAAAAACAATTATTTCTGTGGATGTAAAGTCCACTAAAGTTTTTATGCAAGGTGTATATTTTGAGAATAGCGAAGATGCTATCCGTATGGTTGCAACTAATGGAAAAATACTGTCACTTGTCGTACAAGATGAAAATGGTTCTATTCCCATTTTTTCTGTAATTATTCCAAATAAAATATTATCGTTGTTTAGTAAACTAACATCTAAAAAAGGGTTGATATCAATTGGTGTAACGAAATCTCATATTTTTATGGATTTTGACAATCAAAAGTTAAGTTCTGTTTTTATTAATGAATCTTACGTTAATTATAAACGTGTAATCCCCGAAAATTTTGAGTATGAAGTCATAATTAATCGTGGTATGTTTATTGATGCTGTCAAAAATGTATCAGTTCTTGTGAGAAATAATCTCAATCTGATTCACTTAGATTTTTCTAAAGGGATTCTCAAGCTTCGTTCTGGTGATAATTATTCAGGTAAAGCTGAAGTAGAAATACTGTGTAATTATGAAGGAGTCGATTTAACAGCCCCTTTAAATTTTGATTTTTTATTAAAACTACTTCAAGTAATTGATTCGGAGAAAATAATACTTAAATTTAATAAGAGTTTTGACAATATAATTCAGACAGCTCTATTTATTAAAGAGTTTAAAGAGTACTCTATTTGTAAGGATAAAAAATTCAAGCAGGAATCTCTTTTTCTTATTATACCGATTAAAAAAATATAAGTGATTTTAAATATGGAAAACAAAGAACAAAGAAACAGCTTTATAACAATTAGATAGTTTCTAAAGGAGAAAGATTATGTCAACGAATCAATCAGTAATATGTGAGCTACCAACTAAACCTGGTACTCCACATGTACAAATTCCTAAAACACATTGGGAAGAAAGACAAGAAAAGCGGGATGCTAAAATATACCTGCGGGAATTGATCATAAATGAACATTATGAAGACTGGGAGCAAGTACTCACTTCTAAACCCTACTGTCTAAGTATCCGACGGAACAACGGCACTAATAAAGACCTGGATTCTTTGGTATTATTTAAATATGGGCCTGATTCAGATATGGGGAACCCTATTGTACAAGAAGCTCGAGGCATTATTTTGGATAGTGAAAATGATTTCTATCCTGTATGTTATCCGTTTCATAAGTTCTTCAATATTCATGAACAGTATGCTCATAAAATTCACTGGGACTCTGCAGTAGTCCAAGAAAAAATTGATGGGTCACTAATAAAATTATATTACTATAAAGGAAAATGGCGGTGGGCTACTAATGGAACTATTGATGCACATGCAGCCCCTCTTAGTCCTAATTTGAGTGGGCATAAAACCTTTGGGGATGTTATTGACAGTATTATTGATGTTAATAATTTTACATGGACAGATTTTATTGCTAAAGATCATACATTTATGTTTGAGTTAACATCTAGATTTAATAGGGTTGTAGTGCCACATACTGAATCTAGGTTGTGGTGTTTAGGGGCAAGAGATATTAGATGCCGGGAGGAACATGATATTGGTAATTTAAAAAAATTATTCTCCAACTCTGTAAGCATACCTGAGACCTATAAATTGAGTACTCCAGAAGAAATAATAAAAGCAGCAGAAGCTCTTCCCTTTGATCATGAGGGCTACGTTGTAAAGGATAAATATAACAATAGAGTAAAAATTAAGTCCCCGGCATATCTTCGTGTACATAGGTTAAGGGGGGATAGTGCATTGAGTCTTAAACGAATTATGACTATATTTGAAGCAGGAGAGCATCCAGAGTATCTAAGTTATTTTCCTGAGGATAAAAAGGACTTTTTTCGATTTGAGAAGGCCTATGAAAGTATTCTTCATAAAATGGATATTAGTATTGATAAGTATAAAGAAAAGACTTTTGCAGATAGGAAGGAACTTGCATTATGGGCGAAAACTCAATTTATGCCTAACTATATATTTCAATATGCAGACAGGAAAACTATATCAGCTCTCTCTTATTTTAAGGGGTTACATGAGAAGAGCAAAATTAGTTGGCTTGAAGAAATGCTAGGGAAAGTTCATGACTGAGAAAGAAAAGAGAGCTGTACCCCACGGGGAAGAGGTAAAACAAAAATCATGGGCATGGTTTGGTAATCATGTTATGATCCTGAAAAAAGATGGTACATTATGGGCTATTGGTAGTAATGAATATGGGCAATTAGGGGATGGTACTAATATAGATAGCAATAAGTTAAAATATATAATGGATGATGTAAGCAGAGTGCAGGTAGGAGCAAACCATACTATGGTTGTGACTAATGACGGGCAGCTGTGGGCGTTTGGGCGCAATAATTACGGGCAGTTAGGGATTGGTAATAGAGTTGATCATAATAAACCTGTAAAGGTAGAGTTCCCGTTTCAGATAAAAAGCTTATCTACGGCAGGGGATTACAATTTATTTATCGTAGATAATAATTTATGGGGCTTCGGGCGCAATGACCAAGGACAACTGTGTAGTGAAATAGGTACAGATAGATTGACTCCAGTAAAAATAATGACGAGGGTAAAAGATGCATCGGCCGGGCTATTTTATTTTGTAATTCGTAGAAAAAACAATTTATGGGATGTTATAGAGCATGGGGAATATGAAGAAACGGTGTTTGTTTAGTATGGTTATGAAAGAAAAACAAGATTTTATTTTGAGCAATAGATAGGAGAAAGAGCAATGACACAAGAATACTTAGAAAAAGTAAAACAGGCAGCAGCTTTAATTAGTGATATAAATGAAGTGTTGTCTCCAATTATAGATAAGCTAATAGCAATTGAGGATGATGATGAATCTCTTATCTCCTGGGAAGAGTTTATAAGTGATAATAAGGAAGTTATTAAATTGGTGTATAGTTGTTCTAATCTTGCTGAGAAATTTGATGAGTATCTGTAGGGGGGGGGACTATGAGTTTTACAATGACAAGAGGCATTCCCGCAAGCGGTAAAACTACATGGGCTAAAGAATGTGCGCTTAAATCGGGGGGCAAAATCAAGGTTATTTGTAAGGATGACCTGAGAGCTATGTTTGATGCCGGTAAATACTCCAAAGAGCGGGAAGTATTTATTAACAAAGTTCGTAACAAACTTATTATAGAGGCCCTGGATGCAGGGTATTCTGTTATTGTAGCAGATACAAATATCAGTTCTAAAGATGAAAAGACCTTTGCTGATCTTGCAGCCCTCTATAAAACTAAATTTGAGATAAAGGAATTTCATGTTCGTCTTGAAGATGCTCTACTACGCAACCGGGGACGCACGGATAAAGCTCCAGTTCCAGATAAGGTTATTATTGACATGTATTACCGGCTTAATAGCCCTAACTTGCCTACCTATAGAAATAAAGAACTCCCTCCTGCAATTATATGTGATATTGATGGGACAATTGCCCGACGTGTAGAAAGGTCTCCGTTTGATATGTCCCGGGTTGGAGAAGATGAGCCTATCAGTGAGGTAATAGAGATTATTGAGAAGTTTTCTATTGACCATAAAATCATATTTTTAAGTGGAAGAACTGATTGCTATGATGATACTTGGAAATGGATAAATGCTAATATTAACCTTCATTTTCATACTAAAAAGAAATCTGTTGAGCCTATTGATTGTCAATTAGTATCTACAATGTTTATGAGGGAAGTGGGAGATGTGCGTAAGGATTGTATTTTTAAAAAAGATGCATATAACAAGTATATTAAAGATGTTTATGATGTCAAATTCGTTATTGATGATAGAGCACAGGTTGTATCAATGTGGCGAGATGAGTTAAACTTGAGATGTCTTGAAGCAGCTCGGCATTTATTTTAAGAGTGAGGGGTAATTAAAGGGGACTATACACCTGAATCCTCAAAGTGTATTTGACATAAAAGTGTTAAAAATGGTAAGCTACAAACAAAAAGGAGAGAATTATGACAAGAGAATATTTAGAAAATTTGAGAACATACTTGGGGGAGATAGCTGAATTAGAGGGCAAGCTCAAAATCAAAAAAGAAAACTTTAATATTGAAATTGAAGGCATGTCAAAAAAGATGATAGAGATAAAAGAAAAGATTGCAATGGTAAAGGAGACTATTACCGCAGAGGCCATTGATGAGTTCAAGGATACTGGCAATAAAGCTTTATTGGGGGGAGTTAAAGTCCAGGAAGCAAAGATCATTGACTACGACGAGGAACAGGCAAGTAATTTTGCGTTTGAGAAGAAGATGTTTTTAAACTTTGACAAAAAGGCATTCGAGAAGGCAGCCCCTAGCCTGAATCTTGACTGGGTTACTTTTGGGAAGACTCAAAAGGTTACATTTCCAAAGGTGATTGAGTTAGAGGATGAGGAATAGTTATGGACATCATTCAGATAGTGGTGGCAGCAGGCTTTGCAATAGTATTATTCTTTACTATAATAATGACTATTCGAGTACTTGCAAAAATTGAATGGAAAGAGGAAATTAAAGACTGGGAAACCTTAATATTTAGTGTTTTATGGACTTTAACATCCTTACTACTTTTAATATTCTGGTTTTTTGCTAATAAATAGGGAGAAGGTATGGGAATAGATGAGTAACTTAATCATAAACAATAAAAATAGAAAAGGGAGAAATCACATGAAACATGATAAGAAGGAACTTATAGTACAGGAGTCTGAGATACAGGAAGAAGCAAGGATTGTGGCGAAAACCATTAGAGCTATTGATCATAGATATAGAGGGGACTTTCTTAGTTTAGTGGCTGGAGATGTGTATAAGGAAAATATACAGCTAGGAAAATTGTTACTTAAGGCTGCCAAAAAATATGGAGTATGTAGAGAGGACGCAAGTACAAAACGCTAAAGAAAGTGTACTTGACATAAAAATACGTAAAATGGAGAAACGATGATATCTGTGAGTTACCTGTTTATGAGTAACAAGCGGATAGACCCTAAAGGTAAAGCCTATGAAATTCACATGTGATAAAACTATTTTATTAAAGAAAATAGCTGAGATGAAAAACATACCAATCAATAATAATCCTCACTCTATATTATCAAATGTACTCATACAAACTGAAAAGAATAGTATTGTTATGAGAATAGTAAGTAATGCAGAAACTAATTCTACTTCATTTTTAAATTTTGAAACACATACTCCAGTAAAAGTACAGGAACAGGGGAGCACTGTTGTTAATTATAAAGAACTTTCGAGTATCCTTCGGAGGCTACCTAAAGGCAATGTAAGTTTTTCTACACAGGAATTTGAAGATGAAGGAGAACGCTTTGTAATTTCCCCTCACAATAAAACAATTGATTTTAAGTTAAAGACTAGATCTATACAGAACTATCCTGAGATGCCTCAAGTTGATGATAAAGCTATATTCTTTGATATACCTCAATCCGATTTTATTGAGATGGTTAGTAAAACTATTTTTGCTATTTTAGAGAAAATAAACCTATGCAGGGAGTATATGACAGGTGCACATTTTGAGAAAGCTAATGAAAAACTTATCATGGTAGCAACAGACGGGCATCGGTTGGCAAGTGTTACTATGAAGGCTCACAGTTCTGTTGCTGATTTTTCTGTAATTGTTCCAAAAAAGATACTTAGATTAGTAAAAAAGTTATCAAAAAGGGGGGTGGTTTCTATTGGAATTGACAAGGCTCATATTTTTATGGAATTTGATAATCAAAAATTAATATCTCCGCTTATTTCTCATGAAGGGTTCCCTATCAATTATGAAAAGCTAATTCCTACAGATACTAATTATAATATTACTATCAATCGAAAGAAACTCATTGAAGCAATTAAAAGCATATCAATATTTATTGATAAGATCACTAATGAGATGGCTGTAGAAGTTTTTTCAGGATCAATTACTATTTATTCTGGTAGTAGTTATTTAGGGGACTTAAAAGAAAAGGTCTCCTGTAATTATGAAGGAGAGCCAGCAAATATTCTAATAAACTTTGAGTATTTGTTAGAATCTTTACAAGAAATTGATACAGAGGAAGTTCAAATACAATTTAATGGTAAGTTTAAAGATAACTACCTTATTTCTCCCATTAAACTTATACCGGTTATTGAACAAGATTTTTTTTGTACTAATAGTAGTCAGCATGATTATCTTAATCTTATCATGCCTATGAATTCGTGAGGTTATATGAATAATATAGTAGTAATACAGATATCAGCTGGAGATTTAAATACATTTTTTATCACGAAAGATGGTACGTTGTGGGCTGTTGGTAAAAATGAGAGCGGGCAACTGGGTAATGGTAAGTGCGGTGAAAACGCTAAGGAATTAAGTCCAGTACCAGTAATGAATGATGTAGCCCAAGTATCAGCTGGTGCTCACCACAGTATGGTTGTCAAGAAAAATGGTGACTTATGGGCTATTGGTTCCAATAATTTTGGGCAACTAGGTAGTGCCAAGGATTATGATCATAGAAACGTTTCAATACAAATAATGACCGATGTAGCTCATGTATCAGTCGGCGAATTCTACACTATGGTTGTCAAGATCGATGGCACTCTATGGGCTATTGGTTCCAATAGTGGGGGGCAACTATGTAACGGTGATTTCAAAGGTGCTACTGTGTTGACTCCAGTACAAGTAATGAATGATGTGGCATCTGTATCAGCCAGCGGTGCCCATACTATGATTCTCAAGACCAATAATGAATTATGGGGATGTGGTTTTAATTATCATGGGCAATTAGGTGAGGGTACAAACGATAGTAAGCATACACCAATACAAATAATGACAGATGTGTCTCAAGTATTTACTGGGTATTGGCATACCATGATTATAAAGAAAGATGGTACCTTGTGGGGAACAGGATGGAATAGTGAAGGGCAACTAGGGGATGGCACAACTATTGATAAATGGACTCCTGTACAGGTAATGACAGATGTCTCTCAAGTATCCGCCGGGCACTGGCATACCATGATTATCAAGAGAGATGGTACATTGTGGGCAACAGGATGGAATAGTTTTGGTCAGCTAGGAGATGGCTCAACTACTAATAGGTTGATTCCTGTACAGGTAATGAAGAGTGTAGAACAGGTTGCAGTTGGACAATTCCATACTATAATTCTCAAGAAAAACGGTAAGGTCTTTGCTGTTGGTGATAATAATAGTGGACAATTAGGTAATGGTGAGACTGAATATCTTCCTATAAATCTTAATATAGATAAGCTGTTGGTATAAACATGGGAAACGGAACGGCAGCGACAAGACGCACTAATGGTATTAACAAAGATTTTTTTCAGACTCCAGAAATTTGTGTACAGGCGTTATATAATAAAATTGATATATTCGGAAATCAAAGAATCCTTGATCCCTGCTGTGGTCAAAAACCGATTGGAAACGCTTTACGAAAAAATGAAAAGCAAGATATTGATGAATTTGATATCTCAATTGATGGCTATGACTTTTTGAGTGAATATAAAAGCAATGATGGAAGATGTTTATACGATACTATAATTGCAAACCCTCCATATTCCAAGAAGGATAAATTTATAAAACAGGCACTAAACATAGCTCGCGACGTATATATGATACTGCCAATGCAAGTTTGTAACTATAACAGCTTTCATCGCAATTTTTTAAATATCCCAGAATATTATGGGAGGATATTGATGACTCCCAAATTTTTTATGTCACAAAATTATCAGGTAGGCCTTATGGAGCGAGGGGGCATATCAGCGTACGCCTGGTTTCATTGGTCAAGAGAAATTAAACCGGGATACGCTTATGAAAAGTATGTTGATCTTGATGAGATTGCTACTGAGATGACAAAATAAAAGGAGGGAGTATGTTAGATGAGAGATGGCCAGAATTGAGTTTGAAAACCTGGAACAAGATGACAGTTAGAGAATTAAAGAATATCCTAAAAGTCAACAAGATAAATTCAAAGTCTGATACAGGAGACGAAGCTTTATATTCTGCATTAGAATTTAAATCGAGTATTGATGTAATTAGGACTCTCCTCGAAGGAGGGGCGGATGTTAATGTAAAAAATAGAGGAGAAGGTACAACTCCTTTAATGGCAGCAGTTTTGTATAATCCCGATCTGAAAGTAATTCAACTTCTGATAGATTCCGGTTCTGATTTGGATGCAAAAGATGATGACGGGAAAACAGCCCTGACACACGCACTTTGGAACAACGTTGCGTCAGACGTGGTCAACTTGCTCAAGAAAACATTGTGCGAATGCAACGAATGAGACATTTCATTTTAACCGAGACTTGCGTCTTGGATATGAATATAAGGGTAGAGGAGTAGATAACAAATGAAGGAACATAGAGATCAAGCACTTAAAATAGTTTCTGAGTGGGAGAAACGGTCGTTAAAATACGGCGGGGAAAGAAGGGCGAAGGAACTTGGTTTACTCCGGATATTTATTGAAGGTGAAGTTTCAGACAGGTGGTTTACAAATAACGCGAAAGAGGCACGAAGAATATTAGGAACACTTGATTCAAAATTTGCGGATGTTTATCATTATCTTAGTCCCATTATTCTACGATATGAATATAAACAAAAGGAAATTATAGACAATAAGGAATCTGAGGGAGATTTAAGTAAGGCAGTTACAAGTGCTTATCTATGTTTAACCAAAGTTAACGATATTTTGGAGTATAAGGCTTGGAAAGGAGAAGTTTTCACAGATGAAGAAAAGAATATTTTGAAAGAATTTGCGGAAACGGAAGACCTCCTTTTTAGTAAAATTGATGAGTTCATACACAGGAATAAGAAGGAATCCAATATAGATGAAAACTTTAAAAGTTTGGAATATGGACAAAAACGAATAAGAGAAGAGAACTCTTGGATATTAAAAAGGTTGGATGAGATTAAAAGATATGTGGATTGATTATATTTTATATAGTAATTTAGTACTTAAAGGAGAAATATAATGGAAGAAAAAGGCTTGGACATATGACTTTAGTAACGAAGAAAAGCGAAACAAGGCCACCGATGACGCACTATGAGATCGCAATAGAGCTGCTAGAGCATGGGCTTGAGGTGTACCAGTACCAGGACGAGGCTGGGGGGAATACGTTGTAATTGATGTCCCGGCGAAAAAAAGCCAGGTTGCAGGAAGCCTGGATGAGCTTTACAATTTTGTGTTGAAAATGCATAACCGTAGAGGAGAAAGATAAATGCAAAATCAAGATATTTGGCCAGAATTGGCCGATAATATTTGTGATACTATTAATGCTTGGAGATCAATAACAATTGAGAAGTTGAATGAGTTCCTGAGTAATAACAATATTAATGCAAGGACTGAATACGGAAGGTCAACATTGATGTTGGCTTCAGCACATAACAGCAACAAGGAAGTGATTCAGACCCTCATCGATAATGGTGCTGATGTTAATGCAAGGGATGAAGACGGATGGACAGCATTGATGTGGGCTTCGTCGAATAAAAGCAATCCAGAAATGGTTAAGGTTCTCCTTGATAATGGTGCTGATCTAGATGCTAGGGGTGCTGTATATGAAATTACAGTGTTGGCTTCATTGAATAACGGCAATCCAGAAGTGATAAAAGTTTTAATCAATTACATTATAAAACAAGGAATTGAAATTGATTGGAATGGGATTTGGGAATTGGCTCAGAACAATGAAGATTTGAAGGGAACTCCTGTCTACTGGAAAATCAATTATCTGCGGTCCGGTGTGGTACTGAAGAGAATAGTTCAAGGAGAAAGAAATGGAAAATCAAGATATTTGGCCAAGATTGACATATGATCTCTGGGAATCAATGACTGTTGAGGATTTGAATACGTATTTAGACAATAATGATGTTAATGCAAAGGACAGTACAGGATGGTCGGCGATAATGTACGCTGCTATGCATAACGGCGATCCTGCAATATTTCAGGCTTTCATTGATAATGGTGCAGATGTAAATGCAAAAGATGAAGAATCTAAAAAAACATCATTGATGTGGGCTATAAGATGTATCTGTAATCCAGAAGTAATTCAGACTCTTATTGATGGTGGAGCAGATATACAGGAAAGAGATGCAGATGGGTTCACATCTTTAATGGATGCATCAACCTATACGGGCAATTTAGAAGTGATTCAAATTCTCCTTGATAATGGGGCAAATATAGAAGCAAAAAGTCACTACGGTTGGACCTCTTTAATGTTGGCTTCAAAGAATATGAACTCTACTCATGTAATTAAACTTCTCCTGAAGATTGGTGCGAATATTAATGTAAGAAATCATTCTGGAAAAACAGCTTTGATGGTGGCTTCAATGTTTAATAGCAACCCCGAAGTTATTCAAGTTCTTGTCGATAATGGAGCTGATCCGAATGAAAAAGAGGAATATGGACGCACGGCATTGATGTTGGCTTCTGGTCTTAATAATGATCCAGCTATTTTAGACCGTTTAGTCACTCTCAATAAAGACCAGCCGGTAGACTGGAAGAAAGTGTGGGAATTGATACAGAATAATGATTCTTTAAGAGGTTCTGATGTTTATTGGACTATTGCTAAACTGAAAAATAAGTAAGGTACTGTTATGGGAAATGGAACGGCAGCGACAAAGGATCGAGCTAAAAAAGAAGCTCAAATAAAAAAAAGAAAAAGGCTTATCAGTCGTAGAGGCGTATGAATACGTATTCGGCCGTGGAAGTTATCGGTGTGATATGGAGTACTTGAAAGTATCTGGTGTTACATTAATTGCAAGAGATAACCCAAATGAAAAATATCCGTTCCACCGTGCAGTAGAACTGGCCAGGGAAAAAGAATTGCTCTATCGATGTATTATGAACTTGGAACAGTTGGAAAGTAAAGAGCAAAAGATTGATTGATATGAAGTAATTCAACTATTCACCTTGTTAATTATCTATAAAAAAGTTTTAATTATTTCATAAATTTGCATAGATACTTGTTGACTAGTAATAGTAGCCGTGGTATGTTCTAACTTAGAGATTAGAGGATATAAATCAATCCGGGATGGTGGAATTGGTAGACACAGGGGACTTAAAATCCCCCGGCTTGAAAGAGTTGTGCGGGTTCAATTCCCGCTCCCGGGAATGGAGGCCAGAGATGCTAAAATTGAATATTGGTAAGTTGGAAGTAGATGACCAAGTGGAAAAAGACTTGGCGATAGCATTGAAGTCTTTTGGAAAGAATAAGCAGGTTTCAAAAGATGAAGGTAATATGTTGGTAAGTGCAGATGAGCTATTAGATATATTTTCATCTATGGTTTATCCGATTTATAGCTTATAGCAGAGGTTGTAATGGAAGAAATTAACATAACAGCTCACAAAATTAACATATTAGAGAAAAAACTGCATAAAGCTTTTAAAGAAACTAATATGGATCAAGTCGAAGTCCTGCAAAGAAAGATCAACGAACTTAAAAATGTAGGAGATCAATTTGTGGATATCCCCGAGGTGAAACAAAGTTTTAGCATACGAGAACTAACACGTATGACTCTTGGTATGACTCCTGACGAGTCAATGGCGACATATATTGCATTACGATTAGCAGCAAACGCAAAAGCCAGAAGTCGAAAGTTGAAAGAAAAGTGTTTACGGGAAGCAGAGGAAGGAATTGAAGATGAGCAATAATGATGAAATAGTAGACCAAGAGTTGCTCGATAATTTAAAAAGGAGGAAGATATGAGGATTGAATTAAAGGATTTGGAATTCGTATCGGTCGACGGAGCATTACTTGCTGCAGAATCAGCAGCAGTAGAGTTCGATGGTGATCGCTATAAGGATAAGTTAAATCGAAAAAGGAAAATGAAATGATTTCATCAAAAAAGCATACGTGTCAAATATTGGAGCGGTGGATCGATCACGTATTGAGTAAAGGCTGTCGCACAAGAACTCGAGGTTATAAAACGCTGAGATCATTTTGTGATAATTCGATTCCAAAAGCTTGGTACTTATCTCACGTAAACGAAGCTCGGGAGCTTTTACAAACACTTGGATCTGACGAAGAATCAAAAATAGTTTATGAGTATCTTGATCCAATTGTCTACCATTACGAACACAAGCCGAATTCAGAAAGGATAGTATGATCGATAAAAAAGCAGCCAGTAAAATTACAATAATAGATTGGAGTAAAAAATGAATAATAGAGCAGGCTATTTAATTGAAGAAGCGATAACGCGTATCAAGGAACTTGATAAAGCGGTCTATATGTTTAAGGAAGAGCTTGATATAGAACAGAACGTGTGGAGAGAACATATCCCAGAAAACGATGCCAAATGGGACAAACTATTTAAAGAGTTTCCTAATCTTTATACGCTTACACAGAATTGCGAGCGTCTGGCAAGCAGAATTAGAGCAGCTGAAATCAAAGAAAGTGATATTGGTCAAAGAGAAAAGTGTACTTTCAGAAGAGCAAGAAAAAGGAGGATGTTGTAACAATTTTCGGGGAGTTTCCTGAGCGGTCAAAAGGTGCGGACTGTAAATCCGTTGGCTTCGGTCTTCGCAGGTTCGAATCCTGCACTCCCCATTATTATGAATAAAGTTGAAATCAGCTGGGCAAATAACTCAGCTGATATAAATAGGGCTGGTCGCCTATTTACTGATGATACAGACTAAAGGAATTCCAGATGAAAAAGGATCTAATTATATTATTTGTGGCTTTGACAATGGTTATTATGCTGACCGAGTGGGGTGTTATAGAAACTATAAAGATTAATACAGATACCACAGTGAACAACAATAATAACTGTGGAACAGAGTAACAATCGAAACAGGCTGGATGATTTCCGGCTTGTCTACTAAGCATTGACATGCTTTGTACTGAAGAGAATAGGTCAAGGAGACAAAAGATGAGAACATCGTTTACTAGTAAAGACGTTTTGGAAATCGGAAAGCGAAAGCTCTCAGATTTCTCGAAAGGGGATAAGGTCGTTGCAACGCTTCATGTCCCTGACAAGTCAAATGGTAAAATCTCGACCTTGACGATTCGACTGGTACTTCATTCTGCGGATGATAATTATTTAAATTCCGAAATGAGATTGCACATTTCTGATCCGGTGAGATATACGACCTGCGAGATTGTTAAGCGTACGGGAAATGGTGATAGAATAGCGTCTGATGTATATGTCTTGAGAGGAGGCGTTGTACAGAATATGCCGAAAATCGAAGACGATACGGATGTATCAATTACAGAATGGACTATATTGTTTACCAGTGCGGATAAAAAATAATTGAAATTCCCTGGCTTAACTGCTGAGGGGATCTACGCCGAACTAACCGCCGGTGTACTGATGAGATAGGTTGAGGAGAAATATATGATATACCTGACGGAACAACAAATGATTGCAGAGACGCAGAGAATAGCAGATGCAACATACGAGGTAATGGAATTAGCGAAAAAAGTATATAAAGCAGCAGAATCATCTAATGTAGCTGAATTAGCAAAAGAAGCATATGAAGCAGCAGATGCAGTAGCACAAAAAGCGTCTACCGTAGCAGCAGCGGTAGCTTGGCTAAATAAAGCTGTAGCTGAATGCCAGTAAGGGGAGAGTTGCATGACAGATACAGATATTTGGCCAACATTGACCGATGATGCCTAGGAATCAATGACGGTTGAGAAGTTGAATAAGTTCCTGAGTAATAACGACGTTAATGCAAGGAATGAAGCCGGATGGACACCATTGATGGTGGCTTCGATGTATAACAGCAACAGGCAATTGATTCAGCTTCTCATTGATAAAAGTGCAGATGTTGATGCAAGGGATGAAGTCGGAAATACGGCATTGGTGGAGGCTTCGTGGAATAGCACTCCAGAAGTGATTCAGGTTCTCCTTGATGCAGGAGCAGATGTTAATGCAAAGGATGAAGTTGGAAGTACACCTTTGATGGGGGCTTCTTGGAGCAACACACCAGAAGTGATTCAGGTTCTCCTTGATAACGGAGCTGATGTACATGTAAGGGCTGAAAACGGAAGTACAGCATTGAGTAGGGCTTCATTTAATAACAACAATCCGGAAGTGATTCAACTTCTCATAGATAATGGAGCGGATGTAAATGCAAAAAATCAAGATGGAGATACAGCATTGATGGTGGCTTCAAGGAATAATCGCAATCCGGAAGTGATAGAATTTTTAATCAATTACACTATAAAAGAAAAAATTGAAGTTGATTGGACTGATATTTGGAAACTGGCTAAGGATAATGAATATTTGGAAGGAACTCCTGTCTACTGGAAGATTAACGAATTGCGTTTTAATAAGGATAAGTATGAATGAATTAAAAGAATGGCCCAGGTTAACAAATAATGCTTGGGAGAAAATGTCTGTCGAGGCGTTGGAAAAGTAGAGGAGGAAGACTATGATTTCGTCTGGAATGGCTAAAAAAATTAGGGCGTTGTCCAGTATATGCGCTCAAGCTAAATCTATTCGAGGGTGGCTTAATAAAATGCAAGCGGATAAAGTTAGTGACGAAGATAGATGTGAGATGATTGATTATCTCGGGGACTTGAATTCGGATCTGAATTTGTGTATAGAGGATGCGAGCAAGCTTTGGAGAGCCTTTGAGGTAATCGAGGTTGCAAACGATCCACAGTCTATGACTTCTCAGATAGAAGAATAACGTTGAAACCACCCAGTTTAACTGCTGGGCGGTCTATACAGGGAAGGTCACCAAAGTATAACTATAATAAAAAGGAGGTGTAAAATGAAAAAATTAGTATTGGTTGTGGTGGTCGGGCTTTTTTTAGGCTGCGATCCTATGGATGTGCCGGAAGATACCAAGGTTGAGGAAGATACCAAGATTGTGGTGGAGAACTCCGATAAACTGAAACAACAGGATATAAAAAAAATAAACAACGCTGTTTTAAAAAACACTAAGATTCTCATCGATAAAGGTACTAACCTTAATGAAGTGGATAAAGAAGGGCGAACACCTTTGTCAATAGCTTCAAGAACTGACAGTCGGGAAGCGGTTCGGTTACTCATAGGGACTGGAGCTGATGTTGATGCAAGGGATGAAGACAAAAGGACAGCATTGATGTGGGCTTCAATGTTTAATGAAAATCCGGAAATGATTCAACTTCTCATTGATGCTGGTGCTGATGTTAATGCACGGGATGACACCGGTAGGACAGCCTTGACGTATGCTTTGCGTAGAGATAATAAAGAAGTGATTAAAGTTCTCGAAGAAAATGGTGCAATAGAGTAAGTAATCGAAACCCGGGGGTAAAGCTCCGGGTCTACCTGGTATTGACCGCCGGTGTACTGATGAGAACAGGTCAATAGGAGAGAAATTATGATAATGGAAGAAACAAATCAACTACAGGAATTCGGGGAACAAACTGAACAGTCTTCAACACTGGAAAAATTATGTTATAATCTATTTTCTTCAACAAGAAGTAAATTTGGATACAGGCGGAAACAATTTTGTAATAGAGGACTTTATAGACCTGGACAATCTCCCAACATTTGGTGGCCGTACACCGGTAGACCAGCAAGGTGTTTACAGTTGGAATGAAACACACATACTGACCCAAGGCAACCAATGGCAGCTTGAAAAGCGGGAGGATGTATAAAAACTAATATCGAAACCCGAAGGTAAAATGTCGGGTCTACCATAAACCGACCGGTGTGGTACTGATGAGATGGGTCAAATTAAATCGGCATATGGGATGCCGGAAAGGAGTAGTTAATATGACAAAACAAGAAGAAGAAGAAGTAGCAGCAGCGGAAGCAGTAGCTGATGCAGCGTACAAAGCAGCAGTAGCAGCCAGTAACTAATATCAAAACAGGCTGAGAAATCAGCCTGTCTAATCTGATGAAAAAGGAGTTCTCATGCCTAAGAAGAAAAGGACTTTACAAGAAATAGACGACTTGATAGAACAAAAAGTCGCCGATAAAATGTCGGAAATCTCAAAGAAAATATCCGATGTCGTATATGATACACTTGCAGATAAGATCGAGAAGTTAATAGGCGAAACAGCAAAAATAGCATCTGAAGCGATTGAGAAAGAAATCGTCGAATCAGTTGCACATATACAAGAGCAAAAATAGATCAAAGGAAGCTAAAGATGGCCAAAAACGAAAAAAAGAAATACACACCTATTGCTAACAAGCTTCAGCTTGGCTATAATAAACTCAGAGCCAGAGTTGCTGTTTTTGCAGATAAGAAGAATCAGTTGATGGACAAGTTGGATGTTCGGAATGTAGTTTTATGGTTAAATATTATAGAGTCCCATCCACAATATGAATATCAAGGCCCGAGATTTATAAAAACTGGTTCTAATTCAGGTGAGGAGTTTCGGGAAAAAGTATTGATTCCGTGGTTAAATAAATTGCGAACACCAGAGTATAAAGGATATCAGGGCGTTATAGATTTTGATGGGACTGAAATTTATACCCCAAGCTTTCTTCACGAAGCTTTTGGAGGGGCGGTATATCAAGGGTATGTTGAGCTTTTGGATATTGAATTTGTAGGGATACCAAAAGAAGAGTTGAAGAGAATTTATAAATATATGAGAATGCAGCTATCTAAACAAAAACTACTTGAGCATTGTGACGTTGTCCGCAGTCAAGCAATCAAAATGCATAGATCTCAGGAGGTCACTGAGTTAGACATTTTAATGGGGTTTATAAAGCAAGGCACAACAGGGGACATGCAAAAATTCCAGGATAGGTTAAATATTTTAGCTAAATCAATTCAAACAATGTAATCGATGTATTAAAAGAAGCAGCTGAATTGGCGGAAAAAGAAGACACACTATACCTTGAAGACGAAGCTCTAAGCCTTGTTTACAAGGCCTATACAGTAATGGTGAAAGCGGTCGACGCTTTAAGCGAATTTGCAGATGCAGCGCAGGAAGCAGAAGATTCAGCAACGGAAGCCTTATATCATGACGAGGAAGTATTACAATAGTCGAAACCGAGGACTCGTTCCTCGGTATTCCCGGCGTTAATCAACTGGGGACTGATGAGATAGATTAAATGGATCGATTCCTACGAAGAGTAATCGAACACCAATAATTAAGAAGCTCAGTATCTTCATGGATTGTGAACTCACGACTATTTTTTGATCCTATCATGTCTACTACTCCTTTTATTCTATTTTAATAGTATGCATATTCTATAAACATAAAATAGTTTCTGTATTGAAAAATAGGGTGACTAGGAAGATTTCAAAGAATGTCGCTGATAACGACTTTAAGTTGTAATATAGAAATTATAAAATATTTTCATTTATTATTAACAAAACACTTGCATAATTACGCGATCAGATTTACACTTGACTTAAGTAAAGGAGGCCGAAAATGGCTGAGAGTAACGAAATAGATCGTACCACACGAATTGAATCGCTTACAAAATTAACAGGATTTAAGAAAACAAATTGGTGTAAAGATCCTGAAGAAAACGATATCGAAGGTATCAATAAAACATTGTTTTTAGTGCCACATAATGAATCAACTAAATGTAGAGCTTTATATCATGTATTAACCGAGGAGGAAGCTAACCGAAAACTTAGAGAAAACTTTAATTTTCTTTTACACTTAGAAACAATCCATAAAATAGCAGAAGCGTTCCATAGAATAGGAGGTGATAAATTACTAGAGCATATAACACCTACTCTATATAAAGAACCAGTCCCTTTGAGTACAGTAGCCCCAGATTTCCACGATCTTATGATATCTCGGAAAGACGAAGTTCTGGATTTTATGATTAATAATCCTATTATAGATGCGGAGACCACTTGCCGAGGATTGGTGCTAGCCAAGGAAGACTGGATAGAGAATAAGTGTGCATTGGGATCAGGTTTGTTAATATACTGGATCGAGTCAAAACTCTAGAATTAAAAAGAGACAAGGAGATACGTATGAAAATAACAGAATACCTGGTAGACACCAAAAAGTCGATAAAGGATTTATTGAGAGTCCAGAATGACCACAGATGATGATGTCGTAAGTAAAGCATTCGTTGAGCAGAAGCGCATTATTAAAATTCTGAAAAAATGGATATCGTACGTGGATTGCCCGAATGAAAAGGAAATATATTTTGACATGATTACATGGGTCGAGCAAAAGAAATCATCCGTATACTACAAAGAGCACGCTGCAACCATGCAGGCCAATATTAATACTCTTCATGATAACGCGATGTACCCGGAATTGGCCTCAGATGAGAAAGCTGTTTTTAATTTTATTAGTGGTCTTATAGAAGCCCACGGGAGCTAAAAATGACAATGACTATAGCAGAAGTATTCGCAAATGCAGCTCGGGAGGAGAGCCGCATTATTTCTATTTTAGAAAAATGGATAAAAAGTACAGAGAAAAAGAGAGACCTATACTCTGAAATGATTTCTTGGGTCAAAGAAGAGAAACCAGGTTTGTATTATGAAAAGCATGCGACAACGATGCTGTCCAATATTGCCGACTTGGAGAACGGAGGATCTCCAGAAGAAGAGGAAGTTTATAATTTTTTCGCCAAGTTGGTTGAATGGTATTAAAACGATTAAAAGTGATAAGTATTTGTAGAAATACTTATTTTTTACTTGAAAGCTCGGGTCTGCCAGATACTCGAGCATTGGACAGGCCAGGCATTGCGCCACGAGCAACATGACAAGGCCGTGGAATACCGGCTGCTGCGGAGCTTTTGCGGTGGTCCAGTCCCGAAAAACTGGCTGCTCTACCGGGTAAGCGAAGCCCGCGATATACTGCAGAAGCTAGATTTGGATCGGCAGGATAATATCGGTCTGGCAAACCGGCAGGTATACGAATACCTGGATCCGGTTTTGTACCACTACGAACACACGCCTGACGCAAAGAGGAGGTTTTAATGGACAGGAGAAAAATTAGCGAGCTGGCATTGGTAGCGCAAAGCGCGCTTATCGCCACATTTGAAGAGATTGAAAAGCAGGCCGTTGAGTTCAACGCTGAGCTAGATCCAATATTAACCCAAGACCAAAGAGATCGTAAATGGTCAGATTGGCTCTATGAGATTCCGGTTGTAGTGGACATGCTGCAAGGTCAGGCAGCTGACCATTGGGTATATTTTCAATTGAGTACAATTCTGGAACGGGTATACTGGCACACCAAGGCCAAGGATTGAGGAACATGATGATGATTGATTCGGAAAAAATAGCAGCAATAAAAGCGTTACAGAGATTGATACACAATTCCAGGGCCGATAACTATGAGAAGCACAACGGATTACATCAATTACTTAATTTTTGCAAAGGGGATTTACCAAAAACAGTTTATCAAAGCAATGCACATACTGCCCGGGATGCGTTGAACAGGCTTGGAGAAAAAAACCCTGATGAACGATTGGTATTTGAATACCTAGACGGAACTGTTTTGTTTTATGAAAATATGGCAAATGTTACATTACTTTGAGCTATTGTTATTGAAGATATAAAAAAAATATTGTATCGTAAATAAAGGAGAAAATAATGAAACTAAGCACAAAAGAAGATGGACTCTTTGAACTTCAAAAAATTAAAGAGATGGCAGTAGCAAGCAGGAATGTAGAAGTTCTTGCAGAGATAGATAACCTTAAAAGCTTAATCCAAGGGGATGTAACTGGGGAGGCACGTAGACTTATGTGCACTCGACTAATTGCACTAGAACAAGGTAGTAATTTTAATAAAGGGGTACTCAAGGCTCTCAAGAAGCTTGAGTATGAATACACAAGGGTGAAAAATGAGCTTAAAGACAATAGATACATGTGGGGTTGTATAGCAGAGATTGCCCATGTCTGTAATATCAGAGATATCGACGAGTAATTATTCACCGCAAGATATGCGGTGATTAACTAGTCTATTCACCGCATATCTTGCGGTGATTACTATAGAGGGAGAAGGTAATGACAATAGATGAAGTAGAAGCACTTAATGATTTATTTACTAAATTAGAAACTACAGCTAATGGATTTAGCAAAGCTTCTAAAGATATTGCAAGCATTGCTCATACAGCTTGGATTGATTCAATCCCTAGTAATGTAATTTCTGAAATAGTCATTAAGGACGAGGCAGCAGTTGATAATGACAAAGAAGTTGTTGCTGCTGCAATGAACTTCCTTAAAACAAATAGAGCTGCAGGTAAGGCTGCTAAAAAAGCAATAAACAAATATGATCAAGCAGTTCTTGCTACTAATAAACTTAAAACAGTGCTAAAGCTGCCAGATTAAATATTGACCCCCTGGCGTAACCGGGGCTAATAAGAATAACCGCCAGCATACAAACAGGATTGCTCATGGGCTTTAATAAAAAAATTTAATTTTTTCATAAAGTTACATAAATACTTATTGACTAATAATAATAGCGGTGATATGCTCTAGTTAGATTTATAAGGAGAGCTGTTATGATAAAGGAAAGAGAAAAAAGAATCAGTCAGGTTAAAAAAATGTTTGCGCTTGCTGGAAACAACCCCTCCGAAGATGAGGCGAATACAGCAATGATAATGGCTCAAAACCTTATGCACCAATACAACCTAAGCCAAGCAGAAATAAATATTGAGAAGGCTCCTGAGGTTTGTGACATACCGGTAGATAATGATTCTCGGTGTAACATTCCCTACTGGCAAAAGAGAATTACTTACGTAATCACAAAAAATTTGAAATGTTCTTCTTATTTCCAATCGATAAACGGACGATGGACAATCAAGATCGTTGGACTTGAAGGTGATGTGGAGATCTGCAAGGCCACAGTGGACTTTGCATTCCGCCATTATCAGAACTCTTGGAAATCATTTTTGAAATACAATTTGAGTGCAGATATCTACAGTACCAGGGGGGAGACAAACGCAAAGAAAAATGATTTTACCGAAGGTTTTATTACAGGACTAGAGGAAGCTTTTGAAAAAAATGTTGAAGAAAAGGGGTTGATTATTGTTCAACCAGCACAGGTGAAAAAACGGATGATATCCTTAAATCTGAGGAGTATCCCGAAGGCTGCACGTTCCTTTACCAATGATGATGAGGCAATCATGGCCGGATATGCTGCCGGACTCAATTCCAAAAAATCTGAAACGGAAGCAATTGCGGAATATGCAAAATAATTAAATTATAATGAAGAGGATGTAATGGAAAAAATAATACTGGATTTAATAAGCACAGAACAGAAGAAAGGTATGGACATATATCAGAAAGCACGTATTGCCACTGCAGAGATGGCGTTTGAAGCTGCAGAGAAGGCTTACAAAAAGGTTGTGCTAGAAAGACTCTTGGAATTAAAGTTAGAAAAGACTGCACGGTACTATCTGGATGACAGCCAGAAGGAAGTGAACCGGTTGAAAAAGGCAATAGATCAACCGTTGGAGGACGTCGCGGAGGACATTATTTGTGATGAGTATTTAGATGATGGTGAGGATTGGGATATACCGAATGATGTTGAAGATTGGGCAATGGAACGCGCAAAAGAAGAAATAGAAGACAGACGTCATTCATTGAGGATACAAAGTTCCGATCTAGAACGCCGAAAGAACAAATATGAAGCAGCAACAAAAGAAGTAGCGGAGGCAACAAACAAAGTTCATTCTGCAATAAAAGCACTAGAAACAAGGGCAAAAGAATACTATGAAGTTGTTGACGCAGTTCAAGCCGAACAACTACAGCGGGCGGAGGGCTAATATGGATACACTATGTGATACAATTCCTCACCCACCGTCTGAGGAATTTGAAGTCAATATAAAATATAGTATATATCATATGCCTACCCCTATTGATAACTGGCGCAGCCATATCGAATCTGATCCAGTAATGGAAGTACTACTTATTGATTATGACAGTATAAAAAATGCTTGATCTATATAATACAATGTTATAAAATAGTCAGACTTCTTATTGAAGAATACGAAAGGTTATATGTAACAGGAGGGTATAATGTGCAAAAAAGTAACTGATGAGCGTGAATTAAAATTTAGAGTATGGGATAGAACGAATAAGGAATATGTGAGTTACTTTGATCTTAAATCAATGTTAGACAAAATGAGTTCCTTAGACCGCTATAGACTCTACTGTGTAGAGCAATGCACTGGAATCAAAGATAGTGAAGGGGCTGATATATATGAAAGTGATATTGTTGAGGACACTGAAAAAAATGTAAGCTTGAAGCTTGTATTTTTCCAAAACGGGGCATTCTGTTTAGGAGACTGTGTATTTAGGATCCCAGACCATCTAACCCCTATGCAAATACCTTATGATAGCAAGCTACGAGTTGTGGGCAATATACATCAAAATAAAAATCTATTAGAAGACCTAGTAGAATAATAGCATAGCATAAATTCAAGGGGAATTTCCTCAGGGTAGTACAGTTTGATCAAAGAAAAACTTAGCGCCATTTATAAAATCGTGGTGATTAAATTGAGGATCTACAAAGTATTCCCCAACTCTTAAAAGTATACGGCCTATGATAAACCCAACAGTATCATTTGCTAGCCCATCTATTGAACTAACAAGTATATACTTTAATACGCTTTCTAAAAGCATAGCGTTAGTATCCACCAGCTCTTTTGCTGTTGTATGTGATTCATTTAACTCATCAAGAGGGGCATAAATCTGTATATCAAAAAAAGTGCTGAACCCACCTATAAACTCAAAATGATTATAAAGAGAACTGCCCTCTGAATACTCATCTAAACGATAAAGCAAACGAGACAGATTTACTCCAGTATCAAACGATGATTTTTCCAGGTCAAAAAGACTAAACGATATGTAATCTATAATAGCTTTAGAAATAGTAGCCTCATTACGTATAGACTCTGTATATTCTTGTATTTTGTATTGAGTTCCGCTAGGATAAACAAGTCCATCAATAATGTGATGTTTACTTAACTTTTTCATTAGTACTTTTTTCAAAAGCTTTACCAAACGGCATATTCCCATCCGTAGGTATTGCCCAATTTACAGAATCTATATCAAAGAAAAATTTAAGCCCGTCAATAAGATTACTATGATTATAATAAATTCTATTATCCTGATGTTCACCAAGGCGTACAAGCATAAGCGATATTCTTTGTCCAATCTTAAAGGCTGATTTCCCTATAGCTAAATTATCATATATATACTTTAAAACTTCTTCAGAAAATCTAGCATCAACGCCCGTATCCTCATTCAATACCTTGCCCTCTTGTATCTCATACTCAGTGCCTTTACTATATACCTGACCGTCAATAAGATGGTCTCTAGTTAACTTTTTCATAGATTTCTTCTCCTACCTACCAATTATCCTTATCGGCATAACCCTCTATTGCATTTTCTATTATAGCCTTAATAATCCCTTCGTAGCATTCCTTAGATGGATTATTCCCTTGCACCATTATCAACGAGAAGTTGAATAACTGCCCTGTTTTGATTAGTCAGCGTAGCCCACGTCAAAGCTGTCCTCCCTTTTCTATCCTTTGCATTAACATCTGCACCATTATCAATGAAAAACTGAATCACTTTCGGGGCATACTTTGAAGCAATCATTAACGGGGTAATCCCATCTTTTAACTCTTTATTAACGTCAGCACCAGCAGCAATGAGATGTTGAAGAATATCACGTATATCATATTGATTATAACGAGTACTACCATGCTTTACAGTCAATACCAATGATGTATCTCCACCTCTATTCTGCGCATCAACATCCGCTCCTCTATCAAGGAGGAGTTGAATCACTTTCGGATTGCTGTTAAACGCTGAAGCAAGCATTAAAGGGGTCCCTTCGTAATCACCCCTTGCATTAACATCATTACTATCCAAATATTGCTCTAATTGATCGACTGTTATCGATTCCCACTCATTATGAGATAAATCCGGCCAATTATCACTCCACTCTTGTACCTCTTGTACCTCTTGTATTTTGTATTGAGTTCCAGCTGAATAAACCTGCCCATCTATGATATGATCTTTACTTAACTTTTTCATAACCACCTTCTACCTGTGTACTCATACTTTTTCCCTACCTTCTCGAAGCTCTAACCCCTAAATCTTCAATCTTCCTATAAATATCAGCATCTACATCAACTGTTTTTGCTAATTCCCAGACTTCTTCCCAGTCAACATCTATTTTTTGTTTTATATTAGCATTAAATAAAAGTTCAACTATAGGCCATTCATAAGCATCTCCTTCTGCATTTATAGCAGACATCAACGGGGTTTCTCCTTCTGAATCTGTTATAGTTATATCAGCTCCACTTCTAATGAGGAATTCAACTGCATCCTCATTTCCACGTTCAATAGCATATAATAAAGGAGTTCTCCCATAACCGTCTCGAGAAGAGTCTTCTGCATTTATATCGCACCCCCCCTTAATAAATGTTTTGAAAAATACTAAATCCATATTATTTCTTGCAGCCTCTAATAAAGGAGTTATACCGACATAATTTTCTATGTCTACTTTTGCACCATTATCAATGAGAACCTGAATTGCCTCCGTTTCTTTTCTGTTACAAGCTATTAGAAGCGGGGTATTATCAAACTTATCCCGTGCTTCAATATCTGCCCCTGCATCAATATAGGCTTGAACTAACTTAGAATCAGGTCCCCAAGCAATTATAACCATTAAGGGTGTCTTACCATTTCTATTTTGAGCATTGATATCTGCCCCTGCATCAAGATAATCCTGTAAATACCTTGGAGTTATTATAGTACCATAATCTAAATTTATTAAAAAATCTTTATCTAAATTCTCCCATTGCTCTCCTTCAGCAATCTTAATAACATCCCCAGGCTCCAACGTAACATCCGCTCCTTCAATGTATACCTCTTCTGTGATCGTAATTCGATCTGTACCTTTACCTTTTCTCATACTTTTTCTCCTCTATTATAGATAGTCATTACTTCCTAAACTCATACATCCTAAGCAACCCCTCAATAATGAAATCATGGTTATACTGGCCCAGGACCATGCTCTCAATATCCGACGGCGAAACCTTTATTGTCTTACTCTTGGACTCTGCCTCTGACCCATCTCCTACCGCTTCCCCCTGCTCATACTCTTCAATATCCATAAAATAAATATAAGCTCTTGAGTTTACTGTCTTCATGACCGGTACAGGGAACTCAGGCTTAAACAACGTAAACTTTGTCGGCACAATCCCAGCCTCTTCTTTCAACTCTCTAAACAGGGTAGCCGTATGATCCTCCCCCTCTTCAATGGTTCCTGATATAGCAGTAAAGAACAAATCCTTTGTATCGGCTTTGTGCTGGTACGGCGGGACATATTCTGTACGTACCAAAAATACATCCTCAGAAACTATGTAGGGCAGTATCCAAACCATGTCCTTCTCAGCTACAAACTCATACCCATCAGATTTTGACTTCAAAACCGTTATGTAACTTGATAACAATGCCTCATAATTTTTATTCACTGCAGCTTCCTTTTCTGTAATAACCTGATACGATGTACCTTTAGGATACACCGTACCATCGATTATATGATGACTAGATAGCTTATTCATAATCATCACTATAATCATAATCATCAAGCTTATATATAAATAAAGTTTGATCAAGAGCCACACCCAGGTATTCCCGCCCATCGTACGTAGCAAGCTTTTTTCCCCTTCTGGTATAACTCCAGTCCCCTTCTTCAACACCAATATCAGAAATACCGCTCCTACGAGTAGCTTCTTCATTAGTAAGTACTAAATATTTACCAGCGGGAGTTTTAAACTCATCATCAAGGCCTGGTTGATTGTATCCCCCAGGGCCTGCAGATAGTTTTACATCTGCACTCTTAATGACATAATCATTTTTAAGAAAATCTAAAAGTGCCCACTTACGTGCCCTAGTACTAACTTCTTCTTCTTTTACCTTGTGCCTTGATTTCTTTTTTGATATAATTTTTGAAAGCTGTGCCTCTTTTATTATCTCATACTCAGTACCTTTTGAATAAACTTGACCATCAATAAGATGATCTTTAGTTAACTTTTTCATAATTTACTATTCCCTCCACGTTTATAATCGAGCTGTGCACCCGATTCTGATCTTGCTAATTTTTCTAGATTAAAGCTTGCATTCAAATCTCTAATCCAGAAACCACCCTAATACAATCCCCCACTTCCAACGTAATATCAACACCTTCAATATACACTTCTTCTGTGATCGTAATAAAGTTTGGTAACTGTGCAGATACACTTTCCGACAACTCCTTGGAAATCTTTGTAGTTGCCTTATCAAGCTTTTTCATAAATGTATTAGCCTTAGCATCATCAGATGTAGCAAGCCCCTTTAGAAGTTGTACCCCCCGCATTTGATCTTCATTTGAACCAGAAAAATCTCCAGCTAAATCTTTGATAACCTTGTTTATGTCTACCGCTTCTGTTAATTTATTCATAATTTTTCTCCTCTATTATAGATAGTCAATAAATATCAAATGAGCATATCATTGTTTTTATGAAAATCACAAGGAACCGGCGTATAGTTCCCATTCTATAGTACAAATAGTAACAAAAAGGTAGGAAAGGTTATCTAGGCTTTTTACTGTGAGGGATAATTCTTCATCTGTACATTATATTTTTGTGTTATTATGTATATAGTTCCCTATGTTACTATTGTATATAGTTCCCTTTCTTAACTCACTCCGCACATTGAAACAAGGTTCAGCTATATCATCTAGCATTAAGTTGTCAATATCCTCTAGTTCCCTACGTGTGAAATCATATGTGTTTTTGAATACATAATGCCATTTATTACTCCTTTACTTTATATCCTCTATATCACCAAGAGCTGTAGCTGTAGCTGTAGAAACAATAGCGGAGCTAATACAAGTTTTTATAAAAGAAACCAAGCTGCTACTACCAGAAATAATAGAAATTGTAGTTAAAGTTGCAATGATACTATATGCAACTATAGGGTTATAGTCAACTCCGCTATTTGTAACAATGCCATTAACAATGACCATAGCACCAGCCCAAAAACCTGCAAAAACCGAAATTGCTAAGTTTTCAAGAACATACTTTGATTCACGATAAACTATATTTCCAGCCTTCTTCATTTCTGATTTTTTCATATGCCTTTCTCCCCCACACTAAACTCTACTCTTGTCATATCTACCGGGTCTTGTATTACTCCCCACCCACAAGCAACCAGGTTTTTATATAGAGTTTCTGAGTCAATATTGTCAAAATGCTCATCTATTTTATCAAGTTCTTTTTGATGATCAGTCATTGTTCTCTCCAGTGCTTGGAGTTGCAATCCAAAGTAAAGGGTTAACATATTCATTGTCTATTTTTAATTCAAAATGAAGATGTTCTGCAGTTGATTTACCTGTACTCCCCTCCCGTCCAATAACCTGCCCAGCTTTTACCCGCTCGTTTAATGATACATACTTTGCTGACAGGTGCCCATACAAAGCTATAGAGCCGTCGTCATGTCGTACTTTTACCATCCCACCATAGACCGGATGCCCTGAATAATATTTACTACCATCTTTGGATTTTCCAGGGGGAGGCCATGAATCAACTATAACCCCATCAGCAATTGCTATTACCTGTGATCTCGGAACATCTGTATAGATATCTACCCCTAAATGCTTTTTAAGGGTATAGTTAATAGGTGATATCCGGATACCATAAGGGGAGCTAAGCTTCATAAAATCACTGGAGTTGATAGGAAATGGATATTTTTTTCCTTCACTTGAAAACATGAGTTCTATGTTTGAGACTTCTTGCTCAAGCCCCCCCATGGCTTGCTTTAAGTTTTGGTTTTCTACCATTACATATGCTATTTCTGTCTTCAAAGAGCTACTATAATTGATAAGCAAGCTATAAAAAAGCATATTAAGCATCATAAAAGTCATGAACAATGCAAACTTCATCTTTCTCCCCCGCCTTTAGTACTTTTCTTAATAGTAAACTCAACTGTATCATCATTTAATTTCATCCAATTTACTAATCCCCAGCTATAGTTGATAACAAGTAAACTAAGCAATATGATAACGCCCATATCTAAATGGTCAATCTTAGACAGAAGTATTGTTGCTATCAGGTTAATACATAAAGGGATAGTTATAATCCAGTGTTCTACAAATCGATGTGCCTTTAATACCGCTGAAACTCCCAATAGTAAAGAAACAGCAGCAATAAAATATGGCCTGTCTACCCCTATCCCATACAACACACAAGCAAAAAGCCCTGTTGTCACATACATACAAACTATAACAGCACATAATACAATGCAGTAATTACCCTTAGCCTCTATTGATTGAAACGTCTGCACCTTAACTTTATCGGAGGCTGCCTTATTTTTAATCTTGGTCCATATATACCAGCTATAAAACTCCATCGGAATAAAGAAAAGAGTATAAATAATTGCTACTGATTGAACCCCCCACATATATGCAGATATTGTATACAAAATAATACTAGTTAATCCAAGAATGAAGTTAGATATCTTTGCCTTAGCAATAAGTATCAAACTCCATAACCCTGTTATACAACCCATTAAGAGTATAATTGATCTAGCCGAATTCTGATAGTCCCATATCAATATAGACGCAATAATAACCATAACAGTTGAAACGGCAAACCATATCTTCTCCCCCAAAGACCAGTCATTAAAGTAGTTTCTCAACGGTACAGATTTTTCTTCATTGACGTATATCTTGGTATTTGTCCAGAATTCTCTAAAAGCATTGCGCAGCGTACTATTAATTCCCATTAAACATCTCCCTGTAAAAAATTTTTGATAAACTCATCCTTATCTCCTACCACATACCCCAGCCCCCGTAACGCTTGCATGAAGGTAGTACAAAGATCATAACATGTAATGCTGCTTGGGATGTTTTTTAATGTTATGCTCATTGAAACATCTTCTTGATCTATAGTAACCGAAGAATATTGATTATCATTTTCATTATGTGGCATAATGCCTCCTTTTTTACACTTTACCCTATAAATAAAAAGAGTGTCCACAGGAGCAGTGCCAATAATATGAAAATATTATCAAATTACTCCTATTTAATCTGTGACATTACCGGCCATTGTACTGAATGTGGGAACGTCTGCTGAGTAGGGATATCTCGCAAAACTTGACGATATTGTTTCATTTCATCCACGTTTGTAATTGGATAGTCGTTTACCATTAGGTAATCAGTTTGTGACAGGAGTGAGTTACGCTTCTCTCTAATACGTTCAGCCAAAACATCATCTTCAACTACCCATGCTCCATCTTTCCATACAGCTTCCCCGTCTGTCTTTTCAACATCGGTTATATCGAGCGTAGTATCTAGCACTTCCCCAAGCTGTAATTGTATAGGTTCTCCGGTTTTCTTGTTCCAATAGATTTTATCAGTATAGTCAGCTTTGACAACATATGACCCGTCTTCATAAACAATGGCCTCATTCTCACCTCGAGTAAGAGTTCCATCTGCCTCTAATTCCTGTGGAGTGTACAGTCTACCGTTTTCATCAATCTGGTTGACAAGCGTTCCAACTACTGCACCGTTTGTGAGATCGGCTATTTCTTTGACTTCCCCACCTTTTCTTGGCAACGGTAATTCTGAGCTGCTATAGTGTGCTACTATTTTTCCATCTAAAATTTCTATGCTTTGCATTATGATATCCTTGTCCATTTTCGGACTGTATAGTTTCTCGGCCGTGTTTCTGTGCTACCTTCTGTACTAGTTTTTCCTACCGTTGGGTTTGTAGAAGACCCTCGTAGGGAATAAGTATAAGAGCCGTCAGTTCGTGAGCGGACTATAGATTCATAGGAGCCTATCTCACCGCCACCGGTCGCAAGAACGACTGTATAATGGTAATGACGTTTAGTCAGGTCTGATTGCACACCTGCTCCAAAACCAACGGCATTTTCCCCAGCGAATCGAATAAAAGCCCCATTTAATTCGTCTGATGTGTCTTGCCAGACGCCAGGGAGTCCAAGTTCATTGGGGTCTAGTTTATTTGGGAATTGTATGTAGTCGAATCCGATGGGGAAGGAAATAGTTGTATCACATACCAGACTGTTAATTGACTTATACTTAGTTACTCTTACATTTTCCTGTATGTAGTAACCTCCCCTAACATTGTCATAAACCGGAGTATTATCCTTTATTTTAAATAATAAAGTATCCGGGTCAAATACTATATACCCCTTTTTAGATATTAACGTTATATCTTGCTTAACCGTATATACTTTACCGTCAGCTTCAATCATTCCACCAGCTTTTATGATAACATTCCCATTTGAATACTCAGCCTTAAGCGTATCAGTCCCCAATCTTGTAAATGAAAATTTTTCTTCCACATCATCAGAAAATGCTGTCCCCAAAACTTTAGTATTTGCAAGAATAATGTTACTTTGATCAATACTTGATAAAACTACACCAGAAGTAAACTGTCCAATACCAAGAATAATGTCATTATCTTGTAAATCACTTTCCCCAACATTAACAAAATCTACGTAATTATCTATTTTGTTAATCCAATTTAATCTTATAACAAGATAAGGTTCTGCAGGTGATATACTCATAAAAACGTTTTGTGTTGTTTCCATACGCAGAATTAACTCATTAGTAATATCTTTTATCATAGCAATAAATGGTTGTATCTCTACCTCTGTATCAGATGTTTTAGTAATAACAGGAACTTTATATAACCCGTCATTTATAATATCTTTTAATAGCTTATTTATATCCTGAGATTTTCCTGGCATTTTATAGCCAACTGTCAATATCTGTCTGCCTATATCTAATATTCCCATAAAAATTTACCCTCCTATATTATAATGTTCTTTGCCATATGCGTATAGTAACATTCGCAGGACGTTCCTCTTCACCTTCTTTGGAGAATCGTAGTTTATGATCATGTGATTCATCTCCTATAAGAGGATTCAAAATTCCAGATGGAAGACAATCATCACAGGTATCTGCAGGAACAACCTCTACTTGAGATAAGATAATATGCTGTGCACTTTGAAGTCCACCTGTATCAAAATCCGAAGTATTATCTCCGTCAATTCGTAGAAACCGATCTTTGAATTCATTACTGATATTATTCCATATGCCGGGCATATTTAGTTCGTCAGGGCTTCCTTTGCCAGGTAATTGTATATACGTAAACCCTATAGGAAAGGATACAGCCCCTGTGTCAGAATCCCCTCCGTCTGAATTACTAGAGCTTTGTGTTTGTAACGCTTTTACGTACCAATAAACACCAAACCCGGCCGACTGAGTTTTATCCCCATATCTAACAGGTCCCCTGAGAGTTTCAGTAATTGGTGCTCCAACACCGGGATTAACATCTTCTGGTTCCGGCGCAAGCCCATAAAATGAATTTGACCCCAAAACTGGATTTCCATCATAAATTCCAACAGTATGATGATCAAATCTATGCAGATGTCCTTGGAATTGATCAAGTCGATATCCATATTCTTCGGAATATCTATGCCCAGTTGCCATACTAATATCTCTATTGGTTCCTACCCCAAAGGGAACAAGACCGCTGGCATCAGGAAGCTTAAAATAAGCTCCAGTAGTACTTCGATTAGCACCACTGGAGTTCTCACATCGATAACAATAATCTGCATCTGCATTAGCAGAATCTCCTACATATGCTAATTCAACTAATTTGGGGTATGTATTTACTAAAATAATCTGACCATTTAAAGCAAGTTCCCCTTCAATTGGTGAACTTCTAAGAGCAGCATGTATATCCCCAATACTCCTTGATCCTTGATCCACTGCAGAATACTTTATAATATCTACAAATAATTCTGTTGAAGACTGAGCATACCCAACATATACTTTTTTATGAGCTTTAGAAAGTGCCCCTTCCTCTACTATTCCTCCGCTTTCCCCCAGGAAAAAATCAGTTGATATTGATAAATCAGAAAAACCCCCTAACAATCCAAAAACATGAACAGTAACAATATCACCTTGTAAATAATTAGACAGGGCAAATCCTAATACCTTACCATCTCCAAATTTATCTGCCACATACAGTAACCCATCCCCCCTCATCTCAACTATTTGTAATTTTGTTATATTTTGTCCTGCCGGGAGGGTTTGAATAGTGGTAGCATGTCTTTGCATTTTCAGTGACTTAGAAGTTTTTACTAAATTATCCATATAGACCTACCCCCATTATATCTCAAGCCCGTTAACCGTAACCTGTATCTCATTCGGAGCTGCTAATATATTTGTCTTGACAACTGCTGATATCTTATCTAATGAACCTAAGATAAATTTTTCATCTGCAGTCCATCGATATGTATCATAAGAATCAATGGCAAGCTCTTTTATAAATGTAGTTGCATCCCCTGCGTCGCTTCCATGTGGATATGCATATACCGTAATTGTTTGTTGATGATCTGTAGTATTGCAAAATAACAGAGTAAGTACTGCAAAGTTTTTTAATACTGCTGTTTGATAAACCTCAGTCTCATCCGTACCTATAGTAATATTTTTAATCATTATGCCTCCTACCCCAACACCAATGCAAATTTAATTGCATCAGACTTTGATACCACATCCGCCTCAGATTTTGAATACACATCAATAATAGTACGGGTCTCATCAGGGTCTAACTCATCTAAAATAAAATCTAATAGCTCACTTAATAATATCTTATATTCTTCTCTCGGATCACTTGCACTCGGTCGAATCCCAAAAATATAATCCGTAGATACTGCTATCTTATGGTTAAAGTCATTTGCTTTTATCGGCATATATCCCCCTTATAAATAGTCACACTATACTCTTGACGTAATAATAGGCATACCATCTGATGTAACTATACCATCTAAATCTGATGTATAAATTGTATTATCTTCATGCTCATGATTGTCTATAATAAATGAAGGACTAATATGATTTATTGAGGATTCAGAATTTATTGGAGGAAATGTTGAGTATACCTGTAAAATTTTATCCTTATTCTCAATCCCCACCTCTGTTATATCCATCCCCCCCTCTATCTTATATTCATAAGTAACCTCTTTCCCCTCCGGAATAAAGGTAGAAGTGTCTACTTGATAATTTATATGGAAGTTATCATCAACAGGATTACTACCAAAGGAAAGGGTTATCTCACCTGTATTATAATTAACAGTCCCTAAATTTAAAGGATTCCCCTCCTCCTTTGGAATAATCTCCCCATCTTCATTACTACTGGCCGAATACCCTATGTCTCCGTAAGAATAATATATATTGAATTCTTGGGGTGAGATACTTGAATTTAAACTATAACTACTATTCCCATCTTCATCAGGAGGTAATGATACTGTAATATTATAATATAGTATTTTACTAGTATTAAACAAGATCTCTCCAGTCTCATAATCAATAACAGCTGAATAACTATTGTGTGCCACATCACCGTTACCATCATCAAATAGTAATATAGGATTCCCTTGCTCATTAAATAAATGAAATCTAATAGTTTTTGGTGTAATACCACCAAACCTTGCAGTAATACTAAATTCTTGATAGGTACCGCTGCCTATACCCAAAGGTTCATCATTTACTGAGTTAGTCTCAATAATCCCATGAGCAATTAAATACGTTTTTTTATTATTTGTAACAAGTTTCTTTTTTTCTTCTGGTTGAATCCTTCTTCTAAATACCCTGTTACCCATAACACTTAAATCACCTACCTGGTTATCATACCATTGTGATTTCTCATCAGAAGTAAAAATAGTATTATGAATGGATACCTCATCAATTGTGCCAGATGTAAAAATTTTATCAGTAGCCGAATGTCCTATGTTAATATCATAAGTACCCTCAATCGAGCCTATTGCCGATATTGAGACTACCACCGACAAAACTTTATTTACATACAAATTAAATTTATTATTAGTAAAATCCAACTCTAGCTGAATAAAAAACTGCCTATCATAATAAACCTTAGCTAAGTCTCCTATCTGAACACCAGAATCAGTAGAATCTAAGCCATCAAAATAAAATTGATTAGTAACATCTCCTGAATCTCCGATAACCGTACCTATTAAATATCGGCCTTCAACTTCAACTTTTATAAACCCTAAGTCAAGAACTGTTTCCTTGTTATTATATGTAGTGTCAGGACACAACCAAAACTGCACTGTATGATTTTCTTGAGCAATTACCAGTCCAGAACCCGTACAGTATGTTAATCCATCATATTTTAATGCTTTACCAATTACACCTTGAGATCTATTGCTATTTCCTGTTATGATTAAATCATTTTTCTGAAATCCAGTATCAATAACAGTTGTTCCACTCTCTTGATCAAAACTATAATAAGCAAGTATTTTATTTAGTAAGTCAGGAGTATTAACACTAATGCCCCCCTTTGTTCCAATCCCTGCAGTAATATATATAAAATCTTCTATTGATATACCATCACTTCTCTTCAAGGCGGGGGTAATCCAAGACCTTAACTTTAAATCAGGTACAGAATAATCACCTCCGGCTAAACTATTGTATGTTCCCGATGTATCAGTAAAGGAGTTAAAAGTAACCCCTACATGTGGGATTGTAGTCGTTTTTCTATTATAATGAACACCTGCCCATAAGTATTGAAAATAATCTTTATGTAATAGATATTCCTTAGAATTTAATATTTTTAAATCTTTTGGAGCTAAATCTATTGATAAATGTCTAGTAACTAAAAAGTAAATACGTGCATCAAATAACCAATCGCCCTCATCAAATATATAGCCAGTGTCAAAAATAAAATCGGAGTCATTAAAACTAGTAGAGAAGAATGGCACAGGTGGAAGATATATTGGTTTAACTAGATCTTCTGATTCTAATATTGTTTTCAAGGCATCATAATCAATAGCTCGATATAATGCTTTATCATTATATAAAATATTATACACAGCACCACTTTCTTTAATAAGTCTGAGTGAAAGTTCATACCCTATCTTTGTATTTTTATTTTTTATTCTAAACGAGATAGACTTAACCTCATCTCTTATAAATTTCAACGACGAGTCAACAATAATATTAGGTGAGTATCCATATTTATGAGCAATACGAAGTAATGTTTCTATATCAACCTCAGGATCAATATCCACGTCAATATTGTAATAATCTTTTTTTAAATCAACCCGATCTCTTTCTATCAAAACTTCATCAGCTATTACCTCTAGTATCTGTACCCAAAAATCATTGAGAAGAATATTTGGAGTTTTTAATTTCATCAAATTTATTAAACCCATCCCTCACACCTCATAGGTTAAATTTATCTCACTATAAATATAATTTATAATTTGTGTTCTTAATGGCAACTCCACTGAATCATCCTCTAATTCATATATTATCCTTATCCCATAATCCCAATAATTACCAGTAAGACCTTGTGTAATAATAATACCACCCTCACCTGTAATAGTATCTATGGAATTATGAACAAAAGTATACTCATTACTGGCATCAGTAATATTACCTAAAGAATCCCCTCTTCCAATCAATATATATTGTGTATCAGTATATTTATGTTTTTTCCACACCTCAATACTATTGCCCACAAGGGGATATAATGGGAGCTTAAAACCCACGGCATATCTATCAGTAAAAACATAATCTTTTACTATCTTAACTTTTGTCTTATGAGACTTAACCCCCTCAACCTCTTGAATTAGTCCTATATATTCGGATTCAGGTATCCCTTGTTTAAAACTTAACTTATCTAGGGTATATGCATTTGATAACTTGGCATCAGTATCAATCTTAATCTGATCCAAAACATACCCCGAACTTACAACCGCTTCAATGTTAAATATAATTTTTATAATTTCAAAAGGATTAAAAGTAATGATATCTTCAGGAGGTTTTATAGGGTTAAGAGTAGAACGTATCTCATCTTCTTGCGATAAAGTTAATTTACTATTAGAAGTACTTATTACAGAAATTTGAACACGATTTTCTAAAGGAGTCGGATATCCCCACCCATTATTTTCTTTATTATCTAATAAATACTCGTATGCTCCCCATACTGATACTTTTTTTACAAAAGGAAAATTTTTGATGAGAACTTCATAGTCAACTTTCCCACTTGCCCTACCTCCCATCTGAAATATCAATGGAGATGTATTTCTTATCTCATCTATACTAGCCTCATTTTTCCCCCCAGCAATAGCACTTTCGTTGGTGACAGATAGCTCTACTGAATCCCCATTAGTATTTTCAATTGGGGAAAGAACCTCTGTTATAGAATTAGAAACAAGTATATTTCCATTAGCTCCCTGCGTTTCAAAAAAAACAAACTTTACTCTATCTCCACTTGATAATTTCTTTCCTTTTATGTTATCTCCAAAAGTTAATTTTATACCGCTAAAATCCGGTAGGGTATCAATTTCAAAAACTTTATCAGTAGACTTTGCATCAAATAAAGATTTAACCTCTATCCATTTCTCATCATTAACTGTTAAAACATATAAAGAGTTTTCAATGAAATTATTAGAGACAATAAAAAACTCATTGACGTCTCCAGCTGCATCAAAAACTTGGAATTTTGACTCACCTTGTACTATATTTAATTCAATAAATTTGTTCAAAGTAGTGAGGACTGCATTTGAAATAGATACAAAAGTAAGATCCCCATTAGAAAACTGCGTAAATTGTGGCAATATTATATCATGACTAGGAAAAGTGGAAAAATCTTTATCAACTCCTACCTTTACAACACCTACTGCCCCTTGCAGTCTTGAAACTTTATACCCATGAACTCTTGATTCTGTTAAAAGTGATGACTTATTTCTTGCTAGACTCCAGTTATTTTCAAGAGTAAGATATTCAGAATTACTCATTGTATCTTCCATCTCTTGAGCAACCACCTCCATGATTGCTTTAACAGAAGAGTCATTTAAAACTTGTTTATGCTCAGTCTTGGTGGACAAATTAGCAAGGAGTCTATTTAGTATTGATTGATAATCAAATTGAAGAGCCATACCTATACCTCATTATTGATAATTAAATTAGAATTTAAACCTATCTGTAACAAAGACGAGTAGGCTATAATCTCCAGAAGCCATTGCTTTTTTTCATATAATGGCGTGATATTAAAAGAAATAATCGTTAACTCTGGGGAGAACTTACTCAACCCACCAGTGATAGATTGTTGAATTAAACGAGACCGCTCTTCATTCATCTGTTTACCAAGATGATTGATCAGCCATCCGCCCGCAGTCGTTCTATACCTCTCTCTAGCTGCGTAGCTTAACCACAATTTAAATGCATTTTCTAATGCTTCACTATCATTGAGAACTTTTATCCTGCCATCAGGTAATTTATTCCCAGAAATGGGGATATCAAAAAAAGTTGTTTTAACCATAGGTATTCCCCCTCTTTATAAATAGTCAAATTTTTATTGAGCTAATACCTTTGTTTGGTTTGCCCCCTTAGCTACTATTTTAAATGTAACAGGAACTGGAACATCTTCGGGAACCTGAGGGGGGTTTCTTGGAATTTTTGGAGTTGCAGTTATCTCTGCAGTACTATCTCCCTCAAGAACTACAAGCTTACCATCAGCAAATACTTTTTTACAAGTTGAACTGAAACCGACAACATAAGGTCCTGAGTCTTTACTGACAGCTAAAGCTATGGGGTAAGTAATATCAGTTACCTTAACCTGATCACCGTCATGATACACCCCCTTGCCTTCACATAAAACTTTTGTCGAAGGAGGGCTTACTATTTCTATTGTGGCCTGAATATTAGGATCACCCGGTTCAAGCGTAACTCCATCCACCACGATATTTTTACGCACTAAACTTTGACCTCTAAATTACCGTTCACTATAAAATCTCCACCATCTACCGTAAATGCATTGCCATTCATTACAAACTCTCCATCATTTTTCATAAAGTAATAACTCCCCGCTGAATTAATAAACCCATGGTCTCCGTTTTCTATGTTATGGAATACAATAGCCCCGTCTAGGTACTTTTTAAATTCCATATGCTCATAAGAAACTGTAAGCCCCTCAACATCACTTAATACTTTATCAATATCCTCCCATTTAAACTGAGAAGAAATATCATATGAGCCTAATATATATTTTTCATTTTCATGTTCATCTAGTAAACACCAAACCAAATCATTTTCTACATATTTTATAGACGTTATAGTATCCCCCGATTGCGCCCCGTGAAAGGGTCTCAACCAAGGGCAATCTTCATCTTTGAGATCAGTACATATTGGAAGGATATGTACCTGAATCCTCCCCTTTTCATCTGGGTCAGCTGCGGAGATAACCCTGCCCTTATACAGATTGTAATTATTATAGATACTCCCCGCTTGCTTACTCATCCACTATCCCCTCCGTATAAGTCTTTTTTAAAGGTATAACTATTAAGTATTTTCGTTTGCTTCTTGCCTAGTAAAAGTTTTGAGTACCCCCGGATACCTGTCCATACATGCGTACATTTTTCAATTAAATATTTATCAGAAGTAATTGGTAATACGCTATAGTCATCAACAGATGGAACAACTACTTTTATTGTTTTGCCACTTCGTATTTTTGGGTTAAACGGAGTTTGAACAATAAGCTTATCCATCAACATAGACTTTTTCATCTGTTGAATCCTCTGCCCCTTGATATTCTCTTCTGATGATGGGTAATCTAACTCATCATCCATCATAGAAAGTCCTGTAATATTATCACTTTTAATGACTGGTAATACCTGATTTTTCTTTGGATACTCTTCAATCTTATCCTCAATAACATTTACCTTTCCATCTTTAGTAATATTAACAACTTTTCTCCGTTGAAGCTCATAAAATGATGTTATTGACTCTCGAAACGGCTCTATTGATAAGATACTATTTTTCCCAACTTCATCAAAAGTATTAACCCCCGTATATGCAAATTCACCAATTGGTGTAGAATCAAACATAGAATTAAAACTGACTAGATTGAACTCATTCTTCAAATCAATAAATGAATAGAGAGGAGACTCATTAGAACTATTAGAGAAAGCAAAAGGCATTAAGTTCTGCAAGATAAATTCTGAGTCTCTCTTGTAAAATTGAAACCAATCATCATCATTTCCTGTACTCTCAATATTTAGTTTATTTAACCCATAGGCCCCCATTACTTGCTGGATAATAGTAGATATCTTACCAGTATGTTTTTTTGACTTTCGTGTTTGTAAATTGTACATAGCATGCAGAAGATCAAAATCTAACATCCCTCCGAACCTATTTTTAGTAACAGAGCTAAGCTTATCAGAATCTACCATTAAGGGCATCCCAGTGAACTCTCCAGCTAACCCATATATTATCTCCCAGCCCATGCCAGCAAGCGTAACAAGATATTCTCTAAACTCAGCCGTATAATCTTGAAGTTCAATAGACGCCCTAGGGAAAAAAGTGTGGATTGAATCCTCAATCGTGAACATATAATTTGTTTCAGGAAGCTCTAGTTTATTCCCATTCCATTTAAGCTCTAAATCATAAATAGCAGCCATAGCACCCTCATACTATATTACTAATTAAAAAATTATCCAGATCTAACTTAGAAAAAATATTGATTTTTTTACCAATATGAGACTCATCAAGAATAGGTATATTGTTGAGCCATAAAATAATTTTTCGATAAAAATCTACTTCCCCATATGTCTCTAAAATAAATAAATCAAACCGCCCAACATCTTTCTCCGTTAACGTGTATTCAATAATTGGGTCAGTAAAGCGGATTGTGTTAATCGGATAAGTAAGTATATCATACCGTGGTAACTGTGATCGAGAATCAACTACGTTTTTGGAATCCTTAATTGTAATGTATTCTGTTTTTGCCATATCTCCACCTATCCTATCTTGCCTTGTTCAGTAAACATACTTGTAGTTGCAACCTCAAAAGTAGTAAACGTCGTATCCAACTTACACCATATTGGATATTCTTGACTATCAACTTCTTTACTAAACGTTGGAACCGCCTGCGTAAGAACACATCCCCTAATAAATAAATAATTACCTATAGAAATATTAAATAGAGAATCACCTGTTGAAAGATACTTATCATCAACATCCTCTTCGGATAGTCCTAGAACTTTCAAAAGAGAAGGGCCTGGAGGAATTAGTCTATTTGTTTCTTTTCCTGTTTTGTTTGAGGCTTTTTTTGGAACAGATTTATTGATAATCTTTTTTACAGGATTGACAACATCTGTCACCCCACTTGTTAACATATGAAACTCTAATGGCAAAGAAAATTCCATAGGCTTTGTATCTTGCCAAATCTGTGCACCTTGTAAAGAATGAGAACCAGTAAATCCCCGTTCTCTTAAAAAAGTAATAGAATTTGTTAATGCTGTAACCACAGCAGGGGGCTGATAATTTGTTACCGGACCATAAGTAGATGATATCCTCAAAGAAATTTCACTGTTAATAAGAATTGTTACACCTCCCACAATATCCCTACCCCCTTCATCGGTAATAAGAACTTTTTGACCAGGGTTAACTCTAAAAGTATTGCCATTTAATATTGACATATTAGAATTCCCTCACTCCCATATTTTTATACTCAGAAAAATTAGTAGGGATATTGACATTTAAGTTCTGTTCTTTTACTGCAGTAATCAACTCCCTTAAAAGATTAAGAACCTGCCCACTTCCAGCTTGATTAGTTAGCCCCCCGTTATTGCTAGAAACCATAGAGACAGGGTTTTTAGTAGCAATAAGTGTATCATCAGGAGACGGCTCAATTATCATGTTATCCTTGATAATGGCATCGTTAACTCTTTTAGGCCTATTTATGTTATTCCCTAAATCACGAATACCTGCAAGACTATCATCTCTAAGATAACTAGGATTATTTTCTAAAAATGTTAATACATCCTTATAAGATATCCCTGCGTTTCTCATACTTTCAGGATCCAAGGAAGAAATAAAATCGTTTGGATCTCCTTGACTTTGTACTGCTGTTACATCCTTTTTAAGTTGTTCAAGATCTTTAGCTGCTCTAGATTTAGCATAATAGGGGTTATCTGTATAGAAATCTATCAACTGTTGATCAGTAAAATCCTTTATAGACCTCTTCCGAAGGCCTTTCATCTTTCTCAAACCTGAAACAAAGTCCTCAGGAGTCTCACTTGAATTAAACGTTTCCTCTTGAAGGTTTTCTACATCAAAAGCTTCTCCTACTTTATCAAGCCCCTTAGCAATATTCTCCCCTCCAAAATACCCCATCACACCGCCAACAGCTGCACCAAGTAAACCTCCAACAATAGCTCCAACTGGGCCAGCAATTAAAAACCCTGTGCCAGCCCCCATCAATGCCCCTTTACCGGAGTTCTTAAACGCATTCTTCCATCCTGATTCTGTACCACCTAAAAAGCCTCCAATAAATGCACTTAACTTTTTAGTACCCCACTCCTCTGCTAAATTAACCCCTTTAATCCCATCGGCAATAGCCCATGCAAGACTCCCAACAATTGCAGCTATTGCCCCCCCTTTTAGGAGCATAGGCCCAATCTTGCCAGCCAACCCAGCCCCTAGACCACCTAAAACCCCAGCTAAAGGTCCACCGCCTCCTACCTCCTTTTTTACTTTCTTCTTATCTTTATTAAAAAAATTAAACAAAAGAAGTGACCCAGCATCCCCTTTCTTTGCAACATCTCCAGGCTTAGGATTTCTTTTTGAGGGCTTAAATGGATTTAATTTTTCTAGTATATTTACGCCGGATATCTCTTCAACAACACCAGAAAGAGTATTAAGTGGTCCAAGCCCAGCGACAATAGTTTTTTTGAATGATGTCTCTGCTACAGATCGAAAACTTTCTGAAAGCTCTGAAAACTTTTCTTGAGATTTTTGTAAAAATTGTGAGCTTTTTTTTGCCCCCTCTTCGGTATTTTTTTTAACAGAGGTATCAATGTCAGAAAGAACCGTACCTTGATTTTGAGGGCTTAACCCCCCCACAACTGTCTTATTAACCGAATTTTTAGCTACAGATTGAAATTTTTCTGAGGCATCAGAAAATTTATCTAAAACATCTTCAGTAGTCTTTGAGCTTTTTTTTACTTCTGCTTTATTAGCCTTAGCCCTCTCTTTGTTAATCTTTTTTTCTTCTTCTATACTATATTTGAAAGAAGTACTAAATTTAGAAAAAGATTTAGAAAGACTGCCCACCATAGAACCAAGCGAACGCAAAAGATTCTGAGTCTCTTTGTTTACACCAGTATCTTTTGGAGTAATCCCATCAGGCATTTTTTGTGGATTAACAATAGAATCAGACATAGACCACCCCTATTTTATAAATAGTCATAAAATTGAGCAACTATACCTGAATTGGTAACTATCCCTTGACAGCAAGGATCAATACCGATGAAGCAACTGTATATTCAGACCTATACTGGAGCGGATACGATCACCACACGGTTAATCACAGCCATAAGCAGTATAAGAAGGGGAATACTCATACGAACACCATAGAAGGCTTCTGGAGCCAGCTGAAACGGTCTATTAACGGAACCTTCCACAATGTTAGTCCAAAATATTTACAAAGCTATGTTGATGAGTTCTCCTACCGTTACAACAATAGAAAAAACACTCCGGTACAAATATTTACTTCTCTGATGGAACGGGTCGAGACGCAAGGTCTATAAAATCTTCAAAATTTTGCTCATCTTGGGGTAGCTCTTCTTCGGCTGGAGCGTCCCATACGGATTGTATCTTGTCTTCTATTTGCTTTTCCATTATCTCTTATGATATCATAAATGAGAACTATATGGCAAAGATTTTATATAATCCTCCATAAATTGCCAGTCAGGGTTACTATGACAATCTATGGGAAGTTTTATTTTTGTAGTTTTTATTCTTTTTTGTGAAAACTTTCTCCCATACCCATATCTAAATTTTTCATATCCTATGATAGTCTGTATAAACATACCTATATATGAGTTCATTTCAAACAGTGGTATTAGTTTTTCCACGTGATCTGATGCCGAAAAGTTTAATGGTTGATAAAAACAACTACCAACAGTAGCACTATCTATTGTTAGGCAATTTCCTTTTTCTGTAAAATTATCATAGAATCCTTGAACACCATTATTTTCGGATGATGTTACCACATAGGGGAATTCTCCAGTTCCATATTCTGCTATTTGTTTTTTCGTAAAACTTCTTGTTCCTGTAATATCAAATAAATCTTTCAAATAAAAATATTCCCAGTCTCTATCAGTTAAGTTAATTTGTTTATTAAAAAACGGTTTATCACTAGGCTTTCGTGGCAGTTTTGCTGTATAAACCCAATCTGGTATTTCTTTTATAGAGGGGACTAATAGATTATCTATTGTTTTATTTGCTTGCCTTCCATAAGAATACCTGTATTTATTTTGTTTTAAGATCATACAGTAATAAAGCATTTCATTCTTCGATAGTTTTACTTTTGGCTGTAAATAATACAAATCCCTACCACTATAATACTCCTTTTCTTGAAGAAAACTTTCCATAACAGAACCGCTTGCTGACACTGATATAGTCATTGAAGGGTTAGGGGTTAAACCTCCAATTCTTTTAACATACCCAACTACTCCATTATTTTGACTTCCTCGTGCAACAAAAGGCAATCCACCATTTACTTCATGCATGGTATTAAATTCAAGATTCACTCCATATTTAATAGTAAATAATTCTTTTAAAGCAACCATAGCTTATTTCTCGTTTAAAAATTGAAAAGCTGCATAGTTCTTTACTGTCTTAATAAAATCATCTGCTGTAAGTATGGAATAATCGGTTTCCATATACGCCTCGGCCACCCACTCATCTTTATATGTAACTTCTTTTGTTACACTTAATCCCGCTATACTTTCATTATTTTTATAGGCATTTAACCATTGACCTTTAATACCCTCCCATTTATTCTCCCTATCAACCCTCCCTTTATGTTTTTTCTTTTCAAATCCATCATCTTTAAAATATCCAAAAAAAGATTTAATATTACTATCATGTGGTGTATGTGCTTTAAATACTAAAATTACTGTAACAACTCCAATAGGATGAAATAAATCATCAGGCATACTAAATACAGCTTTTAATGTATGTTTTTTAAATATCCTTTCTTTAACCAGTAGCCCTTTTGTATTTAATGCTGTTGCCATTTGACATATCGCGACGCATTCTCCACCTTTTACCAAGCAATCTAATGAATTTTCAATAAATTCTAATTGCTCCGCTGTATTACCATCTTGATATGGAGGATTCAAAAAACTAAGCCTGATACCAAGATTCTCTTTTTTTATTTTGTCTAGAATAACTTTATCAAAACAATCACCAAAATATATGCTGCTTTTACCGTCCTCTCTCATCATCATATTGCTACAAGCATGAGAAAACATATCTTCTCTAATCTCTATACCTATAAGTTGATTCAACTTTATTTTTTGTTGCTCATCATCATTGTATTTAACTTCTTCTAGCATTCTATTCATTGCAGATACTAAAAACCCGCCAGTACCACAACAAGGATCTAACACTACATCATCTTTTGTTATATTAACTAAATCACAAAAAAAATCTGTTATATGTGATGGAGTTAACACTAAACCAGTCTTCTTATCACTTCCAGCATATCTAATAAATTGAGTGTAAAATTTACCTAATACATCAAATTTATTACTTTTAATATATGGTAATATATTATCATTGATATCATTTATTAAATCTCTCAATATTGTATTATGTTTGTTTTGTTTTGTTTTTTTATCTCTTATTTCACTTGAAGTAAGTTGTTTGTTATTTTTATATTTTGAATACTCCGCAATTATTATTTTTACTTTATCTTCCGACAGTTCCTTGTCTTCTAAAACTTTTTTACAGGCTATGATAATATCTTCCATTAGCCTACTATTAGTCTTATGTGTTTTGTAGCTACTTAAAAATGTATTATCCTGTAAAGCCACAAGTATAGAACTTATTACAGTACATCTTTCTACTTCTGGTATAGAGTACTTGTGTAATAGCTCATTATATTCAATAGCTTTTTCAATTAACTCTTCTTCTTTTACAGGCTCTTTTTGCTCTGTAATAGCAGCTCTTAATTGAATACTATTTAATAATGTCTTATTTTGAATATATTTAGGTTGATATGCATTTTTTAACCATATGTAGGTTGATACTTTCTTTTCTTTGTCAGTCTCTCCACTTACCGCAATAGCCGTTACATTAAATTCTTTTTTTAAAAAACTAGCATACAACAATACTCCATCTACAGCATAATCTTTATAGTTTTGTTTTGTATCACTTTCATGCTGCGTAGTATTTGCTTTACATTCAATGACTATTATATCATCAGAATTATGTCTATCAGTAATAATAAACTCAGGACGACCTTTTCCGACTCCACTTTTAGAAGCATGCTTTAATAACTTATCTACCTTTACGTTACGTGACGATTGCTCTTCTACTATAATATTTTTATCATCATAATACCCCACATCTTGAAGCATGCTTCTTACAAGATTTTCTGTTATCCTTTCATTGCCCACTCTATGCTCCCCATTTTAACCTACCACATAAACTACTTTATAAACTACTTTATAAATAAAATGTCTAGGTTACTATTGTATATAGTTTTTCTTAATACTTGCTGTCAAGGGATAGTTACCCTTTTTTAGGCATAGAAGGATTATTTTTCCGATAATCTTTATACTGCCTATGCCGTTCAAGTAAAACATTACAAGGCATTCTCATCATAGTAGATTCAGAAGTCGGATACCCACTAGTTGCCAAATTGAACAACAACTGATTTATCTGTTTCTTCGTTAGGAGCTGGTAGCAAGTCGGAAAATTGTAAGGCTACCCTCCTGGTTATTTTTTTCTGTAACTTGGTAGAATAAAAAGTTGTCTCAGGCTGAATCCCAAACGGGTAATCTTCTAATAAGGTATTAAACTTTCTCCAATGTCGGCCTGTAACCTCTGTATACCGCTTTACAGCCTCATCTAATGAGTCTATTGCCTTGTCATTTATTTTTAGGATACATCCACATTCAGTATATTTGGTTACCATTTTTATTTTTTTCTTACTATATTCTATCGCCTTTTCAATTATAGTAGGATCATCAGTAAAATCCTGCCGTACCTTAGCTATAACCTCACCCTCACCCTTAAACTTTTTTGAATAAAAAGAAATACGATTAAGAACTGGAGTATATAACTTTTCTCCTTCAGCATTCTCAGATAAAAATCTTTGCTTAGCCTCTAAAACATCCTTTATTCTATTTAATCTAAAATGAACCTTTGTATTTTCATCACTTATGGAAAAAGGTTCAATGAATTTATCAGGCAAAGTTTCCACACTCAAATCACTAATCGGAATATCCTCTTCAATAACGTTCTCTTTACTATGAAGCTCCTCCTCATCTTCAATATCTGGATTAACAAAGATATGCTTAACAATTGTATTTGAATAATACTTATGTTGCAAAACAAATAGAACCTCCATCAGTTCTCTTTGATTCATATCAGCAACGTCAATATCTTCATAAACCATATTATTAAAACAACGTATCAACGTTTCTAAATTATTATCCTCATTACTCATGGCAATATCAAGAATTTCTTCCATAGAGTAATCTCGAACATGAACTACAGCGGGGACTCCAAGCTTCCCCAAGCTACTCAGTCGAACAGGTATATAAGTATTAGGGATCCCACATTGTTTTTTCTCTTGGAGGCTGGTAACAACTACCTTTTCTTCCTGCCCCTCATCATCATATAAATTCATATTTTTCTCCTATAATGTTTTGATATATTGTATACTAAATGTCATTGTAAATGCTACTGCTTCTCCATTTTCTTCATCAAAAGATGGATCACTTATAGTCAACGGACACAGCCCTTGTAACTCCCATTCCTTTGTAATGGGAAAAAATAGATTAATAGGAAGTAATGGCGGTATTACATTTTTAGATTTATACTGCAAAATAGCTGTCCGATATTTAAGATGAATTTCTGTTGGAGAAATTACCTTAAATACCTGTTTTTCAAAATCATAAATAAACTTCATCCATTGAATAAAATAATTATATGCCTCAAAACCAATATCTGACCAAAACTCTAAAGATAATTCTTTGGGGGAGACATAACCATTATAAAATTTTACATTTGCTATCTCTTCAACCTCTAAACTCGGCATAGTAAACGTTGCATTTTTTACAAGTATTTTAGCATGAGGAAATCCGGTAGCATTAGGAGGAAAATTCATAATAGTCGGAAACCCCGGCAGAATAATATCAAAATGGTTTGAGAGCTGCAGTTCTTTAGATAGAAAACTATCCATTTCACTTAATGATAGTAAAAATGCCATTGACCCCCCTATCTTATAAATAGTCAAAAAAGGAGGGCTACCCGAAAGTAACCCCCCAAAGGGAAGGAAATTTTAATTTAGGGAACTATACGCCTGTGGCCTGTTTCGATTATTTGAACATCACATCCAGGGCTTCGCGTACGATCTTCATGTTCTTAATGACTTCTTTTGAAGCTTTTATTTTCGCGTCCAAGCAATCTATAATGTTGTACGGCCTGGTTAAGTCCCAGCTTCCGACTTCAACTGAATCTGGAATAATCTTGCAGTCGCTCGCTCCCCTATGACGAGCATGATCAGGTAACGGCATAATACGTCTATTTCCTTTGACCCACAATCTGTATATCGCCATTAGCATTACAGGAGCTTCTTTAGAAACCGCTAGATCGTCTTCATAGTCGAACATTTCATTGCTATAATTAACTTTACCTTCAAAGTAAGCATCCAGATCGATCCCGTAGGTTTCTAGAATATAATCATTATAATACGTTTCAACATCCCTTAGAAGGTCGTCAATAATTTTTTCAAACCCATATGTCGCCCCAGGCAGTAATCTTTCGGGGAAATACACCGGCGTAATCAGGTTCTTTGACCAAGCTTCTTGTGTTTCCTTCAACAAAGGAACTTGAATACGGTAACTCTGGTCTACAAAATCCTTTTTTCTAATAATCTGATATGAAAAATCTTTGTATTCATTAGTTCCAATAACCCCAGGCAGATTATGCTTATTGCTTCTATAAAACTTCAAAAGCTCTTCAGCAGTTTTCAGATAGTCTTCGTGAGCGGTGGAGTATACCCAAGGTTTTATGAGTTCGTAAAAGCCTTCTTCCTCTGTTGTAGGTACTATACTAGCAACACTCTTGAACCCGCTACCTTTACCATCATCGTAGGCCTTTTTTATTTCCTTCTTTGCCGCCTCTTTTGTCTTGTTATCAAAAGAACCGTCGATGATATCAAAGGATGCTTTTATTACCGCCTTGAAATCCTGCACAGACTTTTCATACAATTCCGGTGTTTTCTCTACTATCGCAAAAACCTTATCTTTTTGCTCCTTTCGCTCGTAGGGGTCTACAAGGTGATCCAATGCAATGTCCATCGCTCTTGATATGTTATAATCCACTTTAGTGGTACTCCCCTCCGGGGTTACCTCCGGATTCGTACCAATCATCCCTATCGGATCACAGCCTAAAAACAACCCGACCGCCACAACCAAAATCAATACTAATTTTTTCATCCTATCCTCCTTTGACCTATCTCATCATCACAGCTGATTTTCCGTCCGGGAGACTACCGACAACGGGGAAACAGGCGTATAATTCCCTTAATTTATATTATCTTAAATTTGTCTATAAATTGCATGGTAACTGATGCCTCCAAAGGATCACCATTCTCTTCATCAAAAGATATCCCGCTATGACTTGAAGGATAACACCCCCGCATTGTCCACCCCGCAGTAGTAATATCTCCGTTTGCATCTCGACCTACAACTTGAATTGGTATTCTTACTGCGGATTCAGCTAACGGCTGAGCACCAGTAAGATCATGATGAATTAAAGACATCCATGCATCTATGCTATTATAAGTAATAAAGTTTCTGTCTACTCGGTAGGTAAAAGTAAACTCATTAGCCGTCCCTTGAATTCCACTTCTTCGAGTAGCCTTTTTGCCACCCTTTGTTACCTCATAAGTTTGAATTTCAGTATCAGGAATATCAATAGTTTGCACTCGAATATTCATTTGATTAATATTAAGAATCCCCGGAAATACAGGAATAATTATTTCAAAATGGTTACTTAGTGCATCTTCTACCGTTAAAAATGTATCCAATTTGGTTGCTGGCATTTATTTCCTCCCTTATGTGGTCAACCCCAAGGTTTGTTCTACACTAAGCCCTTGGGGTGAGTTTACAAAGTTAAATACTATAAATTGACTATTAACAGTATACTTAACTCCAACAGTGAGAATGAACTTTCTTTGAGCTTTAGTCTCATCAGTATTATTTGTAGCATCACAAACTACAATGTACTCTTCCAAATATGCAGCATAAGTTCCTACTATCTGATCTGTAAGTAATCTAACTTGGGCTAAATGACGTTCATCAATAAGCTTGTTAATTTGATTCGGAAGAACTTTGGTCACAATCTCATAAACAATGTTATCAGCAAGATCAGAATGAATGGTAAAACTATAATCACTAACCGGATTCACCTGCGTAGTCCTATCAGATTCAATCATAGGTCCTAAGGTAGGATGCTTTACAATTGCATTCATACCATTAGCTTGCAAATTTTCAAGTTGAGATTGAGAATAATTTCTGTTCAGCTTAACAATAGAAGACCCTAAAAAACCCCCTACCCCTTGCTCATCTACCCATGAAGGAGATAGTCCACCAGAAGATACTAGCTGCGAGTCAAGATACCGCCCTGCAATTAACCCCATCATTGAACAGTTAAAGTTCTTACCATTATATAAATCAAGATGTATGCCCCAATTTCCAACAAAAGTATTTATCCCACGTTGATTTATGTTATACCTATGAGCAATAAAGTCATTTGATATAGTGGCATAATCTGAATCACCTGTAGGCATTAAAAATTTTACATAACGCAAAACCCCAGGAGAAGCATCATTTCCACGTAATGCCTCAAACTTTGATGCAATGCTAGCATCTGCAATAGATGAAAAAATAATTTTTATATTAGGATAGGCGTTTGTATCAGTAAAAACCTCAAACCCCTCAACAACATCTGAGTGTTGTATGACCCCTCGACGCCCACCCCCCATATCCACAATATTGACATCATCAACAAATCTATCCCATTGAACATCAGAATTTACAAGTCCTTGTAAATATAGATTAGTATCAGAAAAAACATTTTCAGCAAAAATGGGTCTACCAAAACCATCTTTACCGTTTGAAATCAAAGAAACTAAATAAGGGCTAGCAGAAAATTGATTATAAATCCCATCAGAATCTTTGCGATAAAGAGCTACCGAAAACTCAGAAGGATTTTCAGAACTTACTTGAACAGCTAAATCATCTACCTGTGCTGATTGTGAAAGCAAGATCATATAGGCCTTATCCAACACATCTAATTGATAGTTTACCTTAATAACATCGCCTTCGGCGGGGGCAGCATCAAAAGTAAAATCTAAAATACCAGTAGCTCGAGTAAATGTACCATTGTCTCCTGAAGCATTAATAAGAATTTCTTCTGCAACATCAGTGGCCGTTACTACTTGACTCACATCCCCTATTAAAATATCAACTGAAGTATTTAGATAATAATTAAAATTTGAGATAGTATGAATAAATTGAGTTGTAACTCCATCCCCCACACCTATAACCTCTTCCTGGTCAATAGCTCCCCAATTATTAAGCTCGGTTTTTGTATCAAATCCAGAAGCTAAAGATACTGAACCCTCCTTTGTTACCAGAACCCCACCATAAAGAGCATCAGTACCTTTGGGAGCTGATACTAATATTGCACCTTTTTTATTATAATCAATAACATCCTGTATTGCCGGATATGTAGAACTTGGAGTTCCTAGCAAATCAAGAATTTTCTTTTCCTCACCTTTTTCAAATCTCAACGCAGTACCATCTTTTCCTTTAGGAGAAAAGATACAAGTTGCTGCAACAGGATCTGGAGAGGGTAGCGTAGTCTGTGAGTTATCTTGGAAATTTGTAGTAATTCTATAGCTCATTTGTGTACACCCCTATCTTATAAATAGTCATGTACTTACAAAAAGGTCTTATTGAATCAAATCAATCTTTACTAAAATACTTTTGAAGTAAAATATGTGCGGTTTGACTATTTAAGGGATTTTTTTTATTTAAATTCTTGTCTGAGAGGAACGTAAAAACAAAGTCTTCTGCAATTGATACTTTACTCCCCCCAGCTCCACCATTACCATTTTCATCTGCCCCGCTACCGCTACCATCCCCAATCATTAAATAAGTTTCAAGAGAAACATCTAAACCAAGAGTCAGAATCTGATTTTGTTCTAACCAATCATTTTCATTAAATTCATTATCAAAACTATGGCTATATCCCAAAAAAGCTGGAACAGGAAAAGAGTAACCACCTAAAGTAAACTCAGGGTATAATGTCGTTTCATTAGCATCATCAATCATTATTTTTGATGTAGCATAGTAAAGATCAAAAGTTTGTTTGACAAATAAAGTTGCTGAATAAGAGATGGTTACTGGCACCATTTTAATTCGTCTTTGAAGCTCAGGGACATACCGCCCTACCACATTATCTATGTTATGCCATAGCTTCCTATCAGTTTGTTGAGTAATATCATCTATGTAGTAATTCATGAACGGCAAATCAAGTATATTATGCTCTTTATTTTGAGTACGCTTTCGGAAGGCGTACTCATTAGAAGCATAAATAATTCGATCAAGAGCACTTTTTTCTTTAGAAAAAAATGTTTGGTGATAATGGTTCTCCATTGCAATATGAGAAGCATAGATCATATTGATAAAATTGCCACTTGTAATGTCATCATAGTAAAAATTGCTTATGGCCATATATATAACCTATAGGAACTTAATCACCTGATTAGTAGGGGGCTATCTCTACGAAAATTACATTGAAACCTACTTCCAACATAATCAAAAGTTAATTCCTTTAGCCTTACATTTTCTCCATGACTGCACCCTCTGCCGATTTTATTTCTAATTTTGCTAATTTATGGATGAACAGGATTATAGCCCCCCTTTTTTATTGGGGGGATCCATATTATAAAGTCTTTAAAATCCCATCCTTAACTTTACTATAATACACTCTATCATCAGTAAGCCCACGGTCACTAAATACACCATTGATTATGTCCCCAAAAGTGTACCAGTTCTCGTCCCATCACCATCGTTCATAAAATCTATAAGTTCATCTACTGCATCTGCTGCATCATCCAAGACGGTTTCTTTTATCTTACGCCAGCAGCAACTTCAATAACATCCCCAGGCTCTAATGTAATATCAACACCTTCAAGATATGTTTCCTCTGTGATCGTAATTTGTTCTGTACCTTTACCTTTTCTCATAATTTTTCTCCTCTATTATAGATAGTTAAGTCTTGAGTTAAAGAAGTTTTTACTTCCTTGCACCATTGTCTCTGAGTACCTGAACTACTTTTGAATTTGTGTTATGTTTTATAGCAATAGTAAGCGGTGTATTTCCGGCAACATCCTCTGCATACATATAAGCACCATAGTCAAGAAGAGTTTGAACAACTTGCGGACCGCTATACTTTGAAGCCCACATCAATGCTGTCCAACGAATGTCATCCCTTTCGTCTACGTCATTTCTCTTCAAATACTGCTGGAGTTCCAGTTTACTCATGTCCCACCAATCATCCTTGGTTAAGGTTGGCCAATTATTGCTACCCTCTTGTATTTTATACTCAGTTCCAGCTGAATAAACCCGGCCATCAATAAGATGATCTTTACTTAACTTTTTCATAATTTTTATCCTCTATTATAAATTATCAATCCTCCCTTGCTCCATTATCGATAAGGAGTTGAATCACATCTTTACGTCTAGTCTTATAAGCCCAGCCCAGCGCTGATTCTCCGGGCTTACCTCTTAAATTAACATTTGCTCTTGCATCAATGAGAACCTGAATCACTTGCCCGTTAATGCTATTCAATGAAGCGTACATCACTGCTGTCCTTCCGTATTTATCCCTTGCATTAACATTAGCACCATTATCGATGAAGACCTGAATCACTCTCGGATTGCTGTTATACCTTGAAGCTAACATCAATGGTGTCAATCCGTATTTATCCTTTACATTAACATCCCTACTATTCAAATATTGCTCTGCTTGACTAACTGTCATTAACTCCCAATCATCAAAAGTTAAATCAGACCAATCATCCATACTCTCAGTTATTAAATTAGTTCCAGCTGAATAGACTTCAATAACATCTCCTGGCTCCAGCGTAACATCCGCTCCTTCAAGATATGTTTCCTCTGTGATCGTAATTCGATCTGTACCTTTACCTTTTCTCATACTTTTCCTCTTTAAAGAAGTTTTTACTTCCTTGCACCATTGACTCTGAGAAGTTTAGCCACATCTCTATTCTTATTTGTATAAGCAATGGTCAATGCTGTACTCCCGCTTTTATCCCGGACATTAACATCAGCACCATTATCGATGAGAATATAAATCACGTCCGGATTTCTGTTTTCCGATGAAGCCCACATCAAAGCTGTCCATCCGTCGGAATCCCTTGGAGTAACATCAGCACGATTATCAATAAGACTCTGAATCACTTGCCTGTTGCTGCTGTACGCCGACGCCATCATCAATGGTGTAATTCTGTATTTATTCCTCGCATTCACATCAGCACCAGTATCAATGAGAAATTGGATTACTTTCCTGTTGCTTTTATTCTCTAAAGCATACAACAACGGCGTACTTCCGTTTTTATCCCTTGCATTTACCTCATAGTTATCCAAATATTGCTCTAATTGGTTGACTGTCATCGATTCCCATTCTCTGGGATCTAAACCCGGCCAATTATTGCTACCTTCTTTTATTATCTCATATTCAGTTCCCATAGAATAAACTTGCCCATCAATAAGATGGTCTTTACTTAACTTTCTCATAATTTTTATCCTCTATTATAAATAGTCAATAAATATCAAATAGATAACTACTCTATATGATTCCTCTTTGTTTAAGTGCTTTGTACAATTTACTAGCCATTAGATTTTTGAAAAATGGCAGTGCGTTAAACAACTGCTTAAAATGCTTTGTCAAAAACGCCTGACCGTCACCATGCCTATCAGGCTTATTCCATACTTTCGGAGCTATATCTGTGGGAAAAATAGAAGCATCTATCTGACCTAGCCACCAGTTAAACCCTTGATATTGAAAACTTACATCATTACTCCACAACGCACAATCAGCTGAATCAATAATAGTTTTTATGTCTTGAAGTTTGACATCAGCACCTTCTGATTTTGAAGCCTCTAACCAACTATCCTTCCCAAATATATTAAACAACTTTATCCACAACTCGTAAGTCTTAGACGGCTCCTTTACTATCTTCTTTGACTTTGTTGTAACCGATTGATACTCATGACCTTCATCATAAATCCCCTCAGTTGCCTCTGATAAAAATTTAAACGTTACTGAACCTTCATTCGTATTGATATCTAAATCAATAAACTTGGTATTTTTATTAGCCCCCCCCATAAGTTTTGACCGCTCTTTTGTAGCCCTATCAGTAATAGCAGATGTAGTATCAGAATTGCGGATATCAGTTAATGTTATCTCATTTAGTTTATTATAAATTATAATTTTTGGATCATTGCCTTCAAAGCTTTCACGCTTTCTCTTGTGAGAAGTCTTTTCAGAATAAGCTAGATCGTATATAAGATAGGTGCCAGTTGACAAACCGTTAAAATTTTCAATCCCTAACGGAGGAGAGTAAGAAGAATAGACTTTTTTTCTATTATTCCAAAAATCAATATTTGAGAATGCATTTAACATTGTCTTTGTTATTGCCCTTCTTTTGTTGATAGAGTTATACCAAATAATATATGTATCTCGTGTATCATAGACATGTGAAATCTTAACATTATCATTATTTTGTAGCCCGAGATTTTTCTTTAATTTTTGTCCAACACTGTCTACTACCGTCATCATCGTCACCCTGGGGTACTTACCGGCATTAACCAGTTATTTTTCTGTTCCCCCAAATATTCATCAATATGAGTAAAAATTTCTTCATAAATATTGGTGTTAAATGTAGGCGGGGCTAGACTCCATTTCTCCCAAACAACCCCTGCTGCTGTAAACCTTGAAATATTATCAACAAGCTGCAAAATAAGAGCCTTGTATGTTACCCCTTCACGTATCTCATAAGGTTTAATCAGTATATCCTGAAGTTTTACCTGGTCTTCAAACCGAAAGTACCCTTCAATAGGTAAAAGTTCATATAAATGAAACCCAGAATCTGTAGCAGAATTACTGCCGTTTTTATTAGTTAATGGAACATTTTTTTCAGGAAAATCAATATAGCCGGTTTTTTTCCCTATCTCTTGTATTGTATATTCTCGATTATTAAACCGATCCTCTTCCAAAGATATACTAAGAAAATTTTCTTCATCACCTAAATGCTCTAAAGATATATCAAAATATATACGCTGCAATGATGCCATGTCTCTTTGGATTTTATTTTGAAATGACATAGCTCCCCTCTACTATAGATAGTTAGGTCTTGAACTAAAAATGTAATTTTACTCCGTCGCTCCATTATCAATAAGGAGTTGAGCCGTATCTCTACGCTTATAATTATAAGCCCGGTTCAATGCTGTAACTCCGTTTCTATCCCCTGCATTAACATCAGCACCATTATCGATGAGGGTCTGAATCACTTCCTTGTTGCTGTTATGTGCTGAAGCCAACATCAATGCTGTAACTCCGTTTCTATCCCCTGCATTAACATCAGCACCATTATCGATGAGGGTCTGAATCACTTCCTTGTTGCTGTTATGTGCTGAAGCCAACATCAATACTGTGCGTCCGTCTTCATCCCTTGCATCTATATCAGCTCCATTGTCAAGGAGAACCTGAATCACTTGCCTGTTGCTGTTATACCTTGAAGAAAACATCAATGGTGTCAATCTGTCTTCAGTAGTCCTTGCATTAACATCATTACTATCCAAATATTGTTCTAATTGACTGACTGTCATTGACTTCCAATCTCTATGAGTTAATTCGGGCCACTCCCCACTACCCTCTTTTATTATCTCATACTCAGTTCCCATAGGGTAAACCCGCCCATCAATAAGATGGTCTTTACTTAACTTTTTCATAATTTTACTCCTCTATTATAAATTGATAAAATTGCCACTTGTAATGTCATCATAGTAAAAATTGCTTATGGCCATATATATAACCTATAGGAACTTAATCACCTTATAATCTTCTATATTAGATAAATACTCTTACCAGGATAAAAGAAGAACCTCTGGTTTTCTAGGAGATTTTTTAATTGGAATAAACAGTCTATCTGGTCTAGTAACAGGAGAACAAGGTAGTAGTACCCTACGATCTCCTTTATAGTATTCATAGAAATCTATAGTATCATAAATTTCTATATACATAGTATCTATTAAGTAGTCTGCACTTTCTTTACAAAGTTCTAGAATTCTATTATATATTTCATCAACATCATTAGAAAATCCATTTTCTACTATATAGTCAGCTATATACTGTTCTTTTCTATCACGTATACTTCCATCGTCTCTTATTATTACTGCGGATCGAGGAACACTAACATCATACGAATTACTATCGTAACTATCAGGATCATCCTCCATATCAAATATAAAACTCCCTCTAAGACGTTTAAAGTAGTCTTCAGCTACAGCGTCTATTACTCCATCTGAAAATTCTCCATAAAAGTTTTCTGATATGTATTCATACATATCTTTATTTCTACTTAAATCAATTTCTCCCTCTCGGTCTAACATCTCTTCAAGGTACTTGACAGTCTCTTTAGAGGGATTATATTTAGCCTCGTCTTTTAAATAAAAAGTATTGATAATGTCTCCATATTCTTCAATATCATCATCACTTAAAACTCTTACACTATTATCCAATGTTTTCAAAGTTTCTTTAAGACTTTTTCTCTCGTATGTTTTAACAATTTTTAAACGATCCCCCGGCTCCAACGTAACATCCGCTCCTTCAATGTATACCTCTTCTGTGATCGTAATTTGTTCTGTACCTTTTCTCATAATTTTTCTCCTCTATTATAGATAGTCACTTAAATTTAAAACTAACTGGAGGCAACGGGATGTGCGCCCGTGTCTTACCATGACTATCAGGTTTTTCGGTTTCAAGTGCATTTTCGTCAACCCTACCATGGCAATCGAATCTAGAATGCCCCCATATATTTCTAATCACTAATAATTGTCCGCCCCCGTCTACCTTCCTTTTTTTCTTCCTCAAACATTTTAGACTTAGGCTGAGCATTGGCCCGATCAATTATAGATAATGACTTCATTTCACTACGCATATTATGTGATAGGGTAACAAGCAAATTATCTTCCTTATCCCATATTTTTGCTAATGACTTCAAAAACTCCAGCTTTTCTTCTAAGCTCAAAAGCTCTTCACGCCATTTTTGATATTCTTTTCTGTTGTCAACCCGTAATTGTGTCTCAATTTCTTTCATTGAAATAGAAGAAGACGCTGGACGAGAAGACCTTAGTTCATCTCTGGTAAATACTATTTTTTCATCTTGCCACATTTGAAACTGTTCAGAATACCGCTTATGTTGTGTTTTTACTCGTTGAAATTCCATCTGCAACGCACCAGCAATCCTCACATATTTAGCCATAACTATGTGAAGCCGTGCAGGGATTATCTGCCCATCCCTAACAAGATCAGAATACTCATTTATATCTCGAATCGCTGCTTGTACATATTCAAGATAATTATCTTGAGATAAATCAAGTTTAACGAATTCTTCCATCCCCACCACCTTATGGTAACAAATCAACAATATTGATAAGCTTCTTGGAAGACTTACCATCCCCGGTTATTCGAGAGTTTTGAATAACTAAATCATCCTCTTCATCTTTATTCTCAATATCCATATTAACTTTAGGATCAGTTCCCCCCGATGTATTATCAGTTGCTGCCTTAACATCAGCGGATGTCTGATATTCCTTTATTACCTCATCAAGGCCTATCTTACCATTTACATAAAGGTCTAGCAAGTCGTTATTTTTACTCATATCATCCTCCGATTCTGTAATGCCCATAAGCAAATCTAAATAAGTATCCTGTAAATAATCTAAATGATCTAAAATAATAACTTTTTCATCCCGTTCTCCAGTTATTTTAGTAACAGAAATCAAAGCTTTTTTATACATCATATCAGAAGTTCTTTTATCAAAAAACTTGTTATCTTGTGCAAATTTTATATGATCAAACATTTTACTTACCCCTTATCTTAATATTTTCAATATCTTCAATAGAAGTTTCTCTCAAAAGACCCTTCTTGCCTGACTTTTTAGCCCCAGCATCTAAAGATTTTTCCGCACTAACAGGATGTACTATTTTCCAAAACCCGTTATTATCCCATGTCTCAATTACTAAATACGGCATAAAATTTACTAAATCATTAAAATGACTAATGTCTGAGACCTCAATAGGATATCCCTTTCTCATGACACCTACCGGGCTTTTTAACGTACTTTTTTTGTAATCATCTTTTAGCCGTACCCTATACTTTTTCATCGACGTTAATTCATAATTCCATACCTTCATAAATTCTCCTTCTAGTCTAATGCTATCTTCATTGCAACATCCGCAGTCATTGGATAAAATGTATTCCATACCCATATCTGATTATCTCTTCCTGACTTTGCATCATCAATCATCTGTTGATAAGTTCTGCCCTTTGAACTACGGGGAGACGTTTTCTCATCCTTTGCTTTCATTTTTCTTAGAAGAGTTTTTAAATCATCATTAGATAGATCAACCTTAAAGAACCGTTCGCCTTTCCTGGAGTTCATAGGATAAAAAGTCCAAAGATCCCCCTTATTAGAAAGTCGTACATGCAATAAATATCTCATATGATTTAGACATCCCCCATAAACTTCTTAGGGTCTATCCGCTTGTTACTCATAAACAGGTAACTCACAGATATCATCGTTTCCACGAAAATCACATTGAAATTTACTTCCAACATAGTCAAAAGTTAATTCCTTTAGATTTACATTTTCTCCATGACTGTAATCGACACCCTCTGCCGATTCTAATTTTACTAATTTCTCTAAATTGTAACTTGCATTCAAATCTCTATCTATCTCTAATCCACATTCACAAATATACAACCGATCACTTAACTTTAATTTTTTCTTAACCGCTCCACATTTACAACACATCTTGGAACTTGGAAAAAATCTGTTAGCTTGAATTAACTTTGTTTCATAATCATCTGCTTTCTGTTTCAATTTATTGATGAAATTTGACATATTTAATAATTGGAATTTATGAGACAATTTTCTGTTTTTTATCATTCCAGCAACATTCAAATTTTCAACCCCCACAGCTTGGTTCTCACTGCAAATTTTGTTCACTAAATGCCACTGGAAATTATTTTGCCAATTACTACAATCCTCATAAACCCGTGCTAATTTTATTCGTGCTTTTTCCCTCCTGTTGCTACCTTTCGTTTTTCTAGAAAAGTGTTTATTATATAATCTAATCTTTTTATCAAATTGTAATAATTTATCTTTGTATTGATTTTGGACATATTCACCATTACTACAGGTTATAAATTTTGAAATACCCATATCAATACCAATTGTATTATTGGAGATTCTTTCCCTTTTTGAATGCTCATATTCATACAAAATCGAAACCATATATTTACCAGACTTGGTTCTTTTTACTGTACATCGTTTTATTTTTTTATCCTCAAAATCAACATCCCCTCTGAATTTAACAAGTCGAAGCTTAGGTAGATTTATTTTGTTACTATCTATATCTATTCGTAAAGTATTTCCAACTTGACATACATTGTAGTTCGACTTGGATTTATTCTTTTTCTTAAATTGTGGAAACCTATTCTGTTTCTTGAAAAATCTATCGTAGGCAGATTTAATATTGAGATCAACATAGGCCATTGCCCACGAAGAAACATCCTTCAAAAATGGAAATTCCTCCCCATATTCTTTCCTGGTTTTGTACTTGTACGCATACAATTTTTCTTTATTCTCTTTCAATTTTTCATAAACAGAAATGCGTTCTGCCAGCATTTGATTGTACAAAAATCTGCTACATCCAATCGTTTGTTCTATTTGACTAATTTGAGATTTTGTAGGATAAATCCGTATCTGTATCGACTTGTATCTTTTTTCCATAATACCTTTTTATAATACCTTCTTTTAGATCAAAGGTAAATCTACTCATTTATTTTGGGTAAACAAACGGATAGTTCCCTTTACTTTATCATAAAACTCTTTTTTTAGAGTAAAATAATCTGTTACTAAATCTTCATTAAGAGGACTTTTCAATGGCAACTCATACTCTTCACCATCCTCTAAAACCCCTTCAATGCCCCACTCTTTTAACGTTTCATTGTAAAATAGTAAAAAATTGCCTTCTATAGGGAATTGATGAACAAGCTCATGAGTATATGTGTAGTCTTTTTCAATACCATCCAATCCAATGCCCATAGCTCATTTTACTCCGTTGCTCCATTATCAATAAGGAGTTGAACCACATCTTTACGCTTAGAATTATTAGCTAGGAACAATGCTGTCTCCTCCTTTCTATTGCGTGCATTAACCTCCGCTCCATTATCAATGAGAAACTGAATTATTTCTAAATTGCGGTTATACACTGAAGCAAACATCAATGGTGTAATTCCGTAGTCAGCCTTTACGTTAACATCTGCTCCATTATGAATTAGAAGTTTAATTACTTTTGGGTTGCTGTTATTTGCTGAAGCCAACAGCAACGCCGTTTCTCCATCATCATTCCTTGCATTAACATCTGCCCCCTTATCAATGAGATATTGAGTCACTTTCAGATTGCTGTTATTCTCTGAAGCATACATCAAGGCTGTCCATCTGTACATTCCCGTCATATTTATATTACTAAATTGCTCTAATTGATCGACTGTCATTGACTCCCAATCTCTAATAGTTAACTCTGTCCAAACATCAGCCATTCCCTCTTTTATTATCTCATATTCAGTTCCAGCTGAATAGACTTCAATAACATCCCCCGGCTCTAATGTAACATTAGCTCCTTCAAGATATGTTTCCTCTGTGATCGTAATTTGTTCTGAAATTTTACCTTTTCTCATAAATTTTCTCCTAAAAGTTTTATGTAGCTATATTATAAATAGTCAAATAAATATCAATAGGTAAGTTTTCTAGTCTTCAATAAATACAAAATAACCCTCAGCGTATGCTTCCCAAAAAAAGGTGGAAGGTTTGCTCTATCAAGCTCATGGTCATTCCAAAGTATTCCATACAAGTTCCCAGCTCTATAAGCTCTAAGCTGATTTCTAAAATAAAAATCACCGTTAATCCCTTTTACTTTTGAAACCCAGTCACCAAAATTTAAATATCTTGCTCTCTTTTTATGCTTTAATACAGCAGCTTTATACTCAGCAGTCCCCTTACCATACCTACGAACAAATTTATCCTTAACAGTAGCATTAAGTTGTTTAATTTTAGTCCAAGGGGCTTCTTTATACTTAGGCCATTTTCTTTGACTCCCCTCCCGCCACATAAACCGTGCATTCATTGTCATATTTTCAAGAACAAGAACTATGTCATATTCATGCTTAATCTTTCTTTGTTTTGCTGACCGTTTCCCCTTAACTTTGTCATATGGAGAATATTGTGGATAGGAGTATGTAGTAATCTTATATTTAACCTCAGGCTGGTTTAATCGATCTTGTTGATATTCTCTAATCTCTTGAACCCGAACCCCCCGCAATACATCTCGATCTTTATATTCAAATCGATTTCTATATTTAGAATATGTATATCTAAATATATCCCGTAGGGTAAAAGCTGAATTTTCAAATACAACTGCCACTAAACTGCCCCTCTCATCATTACAGCTTTAGTATGCCCCTGCCATTTTTCTAATACATCTTTTTTAAACTCTTCCCCTTCATCTCTAAGTGAGTCAGAATCAAATTCAACCGGGAGATCAGGTGTTACTTTCTCTAAAATTCTTGCCCAATAAAGAAGTATCTCTGCCTGACATAATTTAATTAGATTATCATATTGTTCAAGTCGAACCTTATCAAAATTAAAATCCCATAAAGCCCAGGTAATTTCAATATATCCTGAATTAGTTACCCTATAGGTAAAGGTTCTTTCAGTAAAATCCGGGTTCCAGTAAAATGATTTATAAATATTAGATTGTACATCTAAAGACATTTCAACGGTAGACTGAATTGCTTGACGTCCATAACCATATCTTGAGCCATACCTCCCTGCTCCACCTCTTCCAATTGACCTATGGGTAAAAAAAGCACCCCCATTTGTTCCCCCACTATGGTATAATTCAGTATCTTGAGAATTCACAAACTTCACATCACTAACCCCAAGTGCGGTTTCAGGAAAATCAACCACTCCTTGCACCTGTTGTGAGGATACTCGAATAGTCTGAATTTCTTCTTTAGGGAAGTACTTATAATAAGTTCTCAATGACGGAGCAATAGCAAATCTTCTAATATCCTCAGCTCCAAATAACTTAATATCTTCTAAATTAACCCTTGGATAACCAAAGATAGAATAAATTTCTTGTAACGATTCCTCTTCTATCATAATATCATTATGTCTCAATATACTCATAAATCAGTACCTCTGTTATAAATAGTCATCATAGAGAAACAGAAAACCCCTCTATCTTTTATGATAAAGGGGTTACAATAATGATACTTAAAATTTTTAATTATTATGCAAGATTCTCCAGCTCAATTCTAGATGCCATGTACTTATTGTTTATCTGGTAATCCATCATATAACCAAACCCCAGCTGATTCTTAAAGTTGGCAAATTCAAGTTCATCACTATTTATCGCCCCTTTATACATACCAACCGAAATTACAGCATCAGTAGCCATTGCATCTTTACCTCGCCCGAACATATAAATCATGTTATCTTCAACGACATTACTAGGAGCAACATATACACCATAACCACCAAGCTCCCCGTCCTTGAAAAACCCAATCTCATTTCTATCGGCTTCAATACTATACCCCTTAATTTTTCGCAAGTAGCTCTTTGCCGTCCAACTTACCAAAAGATTACAACGAGCGGGAGAACGGCCTAACTCTTGATATGCTTTACCACGAGCATTTTCTATCGTAGCTACAAGAGCCTGAGCATTTGCATAATCACTGTCAGCCCCATTATTGGCAAAATCAGTATCAAACTTTTCAGCATCAGCCCATCTAGAAGCTCGTATAGCCCGCTTAACAAAAAACTCATCTTGAGACTTACGAATAACATCCGCCACACCATCAATCAGGTCCTGCCGAGCAGACCGTCCAAGTTTAGACTCAGATACCTCTTCAGCAAAACGATGCCAAGTTGCTTGCATTGAATGCCATTGTGCCCGAAAGTCATAAGGAACAATATCAAGCTTTATCTCACCTACCTGATCAAAAAGCCTCTCATCCTCAACATCATAAACATACTCAATAATATAGTCTTCGCCTGTTGCTGGAGCGTTAGTAAAAGTAATATCATATACGCCAGTCGCATAATCGATTGTCCCCGAAAGCGTACCCGTTACAGCAGTACCACCGAGAACACCGTTAATATCTGAACCAGCATGCCCTTTAGGTCCATATATTTTAAAGCTATGGGGGACAGCAGGGAATACAGGTAGAGTTCCTGTAAAATTAGTCTTATTTCCATCTCCAACAAGACTTTCTTCCTCAGTAGATTTAGTATACCTACCACCATTACCATAGTTTTCGTATATTACCTCACCTTCAGTTTCCCCGCGTTTAGTTGAGCCATATTTAGTCTCAATCTTGTAAAAAGTATCTTTAACCGATTCCATAGCCCAGAAATTAAAAAGATCAGGAGCAATAGAATTTCCATAAGAAAATCTAAATACCTTTACAATTTCCTGCGGAGTAATGCCAAGATAACTTGAAGTCTGATATTCCCTCAAAGTGTTATTGAAAGACACTTCAGTATTTTCAAGAACTCGAGCAAGAGCAAGAGCATTGTAGTAATTTTTATCTACCATCTCAGCCAAAACACCGTTGCCTAAACCAAGCCCCTCGGTTTTTTCCCACTTTTCAAGAAGTTTTTCGTTGCGCTGAATATACTCATTTTCTTGTTTCTGAAGCCGACTGTTTGCCTCTGCTTCAGATAACCTTGTATTTTGTTGACGCACTGCGCCAGTTATACCTCGTTTCATAATCTTTATCCTCCATGATTAGAATTAGAACTATCCGCTTGTTTACCCATAACTGGTAACTCACAGATATCATCATTTCCACGAAAATCACATTGAAACCTGCTTCCAACATAGTCAAAAGTTAATTCCTTTAGATTTACATTTTCTCCACGATTGTAATCGACACCCTCTGCCGATTTTTTATTTCAAATACACTTTGGGGAGTCAGGGTATAATTCCCGTATTTATACATATTCAAATAATTGTTAATTTTAAACAATTATGATAAAACTTTTCAGGTATTTATTTAGAAAAGTTTGCCCTATATTATAAATAGTAACGTTTACTTAAAAAGATTAAAATTAGGGGAATAAGCGTATAATCCCTAAAAACCTATACTGCTCCAACCTCTATTAAGAAATCTACTATAGCCTGATTTCCTTTAGATTGAGCAAATTGAAGCGGTTTCATTCGACCTCTAGTGTCATTAACATCCGCTCCTCTAGTGTAGAGTTTAACAACCAAACGATTATTATTGGTTTTAATTGCATATAATAACGGTGTCATTCCTTCATCATCTATATCGTTAACCGTTATAATATCTGTGTAAAGAAGATTATCTAAAGTATCTAATTGCATCATTTCCCAGTCTAGATATCCTAGCTCATTGTTTGTTTTTTCCAAAACTCTTACTTTATCGCCTGGCTCCAACGTAATATCAGCTCCTTCAATGTATACCTCTTCTGTGATCGTAATTTCTGAACTTTTCATTCTATGATAACACATCTTCCATACCAGCAGAAAACTCATTGTATACTGTATTAGACACCACACCTCGCATTGCAAAATCTATTATTTCCCCCACTACTTTTCCACCATAATATGCCTGCTTATTCACAGCACGGTCATCCCCGTCCTCTATAGGCATATTTTTAATTGCTTGATAGTATAGAGCAAAATACTCCTCAAAGAAGGATTCTAATTTTTTATTCATTTGCTTAACTTCAAGCCAGTTCGAACCAGCATCAATAGCAAGTTGGCCCAGGAGATCTTCATAGCTCCCCTCAGCAATCTTAATAACATCCCCAGGCTCCAACGTAACATCCGCTCCTTCAATATATGTTTCCTCTGTAATCGTAATTTGTTCTGTACCTTTACCTTTTCTCATACTTTTTCTCCTCTATATACTATCAAACCCTCTGTCTAAATCTTTCATAATCTCATTAACGTTGTTTTTTTCAGCATAGGGGGAGTCTGAAAAATACTCTAATCTCTCAAATAGAATTTTCTTGAGTGATCTACCAAAATTTTCTATATTCCTAATAGATGTTATAGAAGAATTTTTCTGTCCTGTATTATAATCAATCAATAACTGAACAAACTTATCACAAGAATCTATAATTTTACTATTAAACTCCCGTATCTGAGTCTTTTTTACTACATCATACTCAGCACTTACTTCAATAACATCCCCCACTTCCAACGTAACATCAGCTCCTTCAATGTACACTTGCTCTGTGATCGTAATTTGTTCTGTACCTGTACCTTTCCTCATAATTTTATACCTTTTCGCGAACAACCACTACTCTAATTTCATCACCAGAGGACAGGTCATCTGAGGAAATTGTAACAACACCACTTTCCACACTAGAAATTAAACCTTCTTTTACCACCCCAGTAGCTCCAGCTGCCCAGTTACATAACACTGTAAGTTTTTCATCAATACCAAAATCTATAGTAATACTTTTATCTACAGCATCTTCGTCTGATACCACAATAGTTTTAGCAGCTACAATTGAATTTGCTACACCACTTATATAATTACTCATCTAATACCTCCAGTATTAACTTTTCCTATTATTCAAAACTTGCTTTACAGAGCGTACGTTAGTTTCCTTTGACGTCTGCGCCACAGCTACCGATTCTTTTACAGAAGTTAAATCTTCTTCTTTTGACAAGAAGTTAATCACCTTGACCTGAGCTTCCTCTAAAGTTTTACATTCTCTAATTTCCTTTTTTATTGTAGAAAGATTAGGATTGGTACGCTTCATATCTTCAAAATATTGATGAATCCTGATACCCATAGAATCATTTACTTTAGAGTAATTATTATTGCGTACTTTTTCAAAGTTCTTAACCCCAAGCCTATTGTGTTCCCCCCGATTAAATTGACTCCTACGCATCTGTTTCATATCTTCAGGATAACGTGTACTACGTTCACTTATAGGATGATTAAATCGAGGCCTATTCCTACGCATCTCCTTCATACCTTCAGGATAACGCCGATTACTACGATCCTCAAAATGATTCTCATTATTTACAGTACGACCAGAGCGGGCTAAACGTCTTAGGTCATCAGCTCGGATACTCCTATGTTCATTCCTATTTTTCTTTTCAAACCCATGAGTCTCTTGACGTTGCCTTCTATCCCCATATTTTTCAGTATTTCTAGAAATAGCCCGTGGCCCCCTCATAGCTCCTTTCTTATCCCCCACCTTTTTATCATCTTTAGCTTCAAGAGCTTTATGCATAAGTTCTTGAGAATCTCTTTCTAAAATTTCTTTTTTCTTTTCAAGATTTTCTACTTTCTTTTCTGCCAGCGTATTGGAGATTTCAAGCTTCTTCTTCAACCCCTCAATAATAGCCTTTTGCTTCTGAATAACATCAGAAAAACTTTCATTTGATTCTTTGAGTTTTTCAGAATCAGCAACTGAGTTCTTTAAAGAACTTATTTGATCTTCAGCTTCTTTTTCAGCAGCATCAATCCCATTATTTACCCTTTCTTTTAGAGCAATCAAAGAAGCAGAATCACTATCAGTAAATGATGTAATTACATCTTCACGAAGAAATTTAACTCGAGCATGAGGGTCTTCAATACTCAGACCTTCTTTTAATAGCGTCTTAATATTTGCTTCCAAACTTTTTTCTAAAACTTTATCATTTATCATGACCTTTTTCTCCTCAGTACATTCTTTACCTTCTAAAGAATTGTCTATATTATAAATAGTAACATCTTTTTTAGAAGGTGTAGTTTCATTTATTTTAGCCTCAGTTTCAAAATGCTTCACCCCGTTAGAAGGATTCATTACCCAATCCCCATATCGTTCAAGCACAAATCCGTCATTAACAACAAACCCCTCATAATCTACCTGCCCTATTGCAGAGGATGATATTGATATAAATCCACCGTTAGACATTACTTCCTCAGCCAACGCCCCATATGAACCCACAGGTATAACCTCAACACATAACCACCCCTCTCTCATCTGAGGAGATTTTTGAACTGCCCAAATATCCTTAGGATTACCATCTTTATCACCTTCAGGATGATCAGCTAATCCAAGAGTTACCGGGCATGCATTAAGAATAGATTCAAGAACCTTATCATATCGCCTACCATTCTTATTGTTTTCATTCTGCTTCCAAACCTTCATAAGATAACGATTTTTTACAGGATAAGTCTCCCCACCTGCTTCTATAATAGATTCAGATTCTTTCACTGAGGATTCAATGAGGTTCTCTTTAGACATCCTATAATTTTCATGAAACCGATAACGCCCATCTGGTAAACGCTCAGAATTTTCTATGTAATCTTGCACTCTCGCACCTCCATTATCTAATTCTTTTAATATCATCCTATAGCTCCCTAATTTTACTCTATCGCTCCATTATCAATGAGAAGTTGAGCCACATCACTACGATTATTAATATAAGCTTGTTTCAATGGTGTCCTTCCATAATTATTATCTTTTGTATTAACATCAGCCCCCTTGTCAATCAGAAGTTGAATTACTTGCCTGCTATTATAGGTTGAAGCCCACATCAAAGCTGTCCATCCGTCTTCATCCCTTGCATTAACATCAGCACCATTATCAAGGAGAAACTGAGTCACTTGCTTATTGGTATTGTGCTCTACAGCAAACATTAATGGTCTCTCTCCATATATATCCCTTGCATTTACATCATTCCTATCCAAATATTGCTCTAATTGGCCAACTGTCATTGATTCCCATTCTCTTTCAGATAACTTCGGCCAATCCCTATCGCCCTCCCAGCCCTCTTTTATTATCTCATATTCAGTTCCAGCTGAATAAACCCGCCCATCAATAAGATGGTCTTTACTTAACTTTTTCATAATTTTTATCCTATTAAAATCCTAATTTTACTCTATTGCTCCGTTATCAATGAGAAGTTGAATCAATTGCCTGTTTTTTTTAGTCTTTAAAACAATTTTCAAAGCTGTTAATCCACTTCTACTCCTTGCATTAACATCCGCACCATTATCAATAAGTATCTGAACCACTTTCGGGTTTTCATTCTGTGAAGCCCATATCAATGGTGTTTCTCCATATTCATCACTTACATTAACCTTCGCTCCATTATCAATAAGAAATTGAATATCTCCCGGGGGCCCAAGATACGACATAACATACATCAATGGTGTCCTTCCACTATCATCCTCTGCATTAACATCAGCACCATTATCAAGGAGAGTCTTAATCACTTGCCTGTTGCTGTTACCCCATGAAGCCACTATCAATGCTGTCCATCCGTTTCTATCCCTTGCATGTACATCAGCACCATTATCAATGAGATGTTGAATTACTTGCCTGTTGCTGTTATTCTGTGAAGCATACATCAATGCCGTTTTTTTCTCTCTATTGTTTTTAGCATTTACATCATTACTATCTAAATACTGATCTAAATCGGAGACTGTCATTGACTCCCATTCTCTTTCAGATAACCTCGGCCACTCCCCACTGCCCTCTTTTATTATCTCATATTCAGTACCTTTTGAATAAATCCGTCCATCAATGAGATGGTCTTTACTTAACTTTTTCATAATTTTACTCCTATATTATAGATAATTTCCTTTTTTATTGTGGATAAATTAAGAACTCTACCCCATTATACCGCAATGCAGCATCAGCATCCCCACCATCTCGAGTATTAAGGATATCCCCAGTGCCATTACCTTCTTCCTCCCATAAGTACTCAATGATTTCATCATAGTCTACTGTGATAATATTATCATATAAAAGATCATCAAGATCAGAGGATTCAAGAAGATAACTTAAAAAATCATCATCATATTCCTTATCCAACATCTTATAAAACACATCAACAAGAAAACCGTCACCAAGAATTTTTTTATTTTTTTCAAACACTTCTTGAGCTAATGTTTTATCATCAAAATCATATATGTAATCTTCTATATCTGTATATCTACCCCCATCACCATATTCCTTACATCATCAACATAGATGGCCCACTTATAATAATCCAACTCTAGATTATCTAAGTAGTCTTCAACCCTCTTTCTAAATTCTGGATATGCCTCTTTTTGGGAAACTACTAAATATTCACCATCAGGAGTCTCAAACTTCTTATCAAACTGTTGTATCCGATCAATATCAACAACAGATGTATACCCTAAATATTGAATAAGCGCCTGTTTTCGATCCGACTCATTAATACGCTCACGTATTTTCTTTCGGCTTACTGCCCCTCTCCCCCAATACTTAGTTTCCTTTGAATATGGCTTACCTTTTCTCATAATTTTTCCTCACATTATAAATAGTCAACTATTTTTTAAACTATGTTATTCTCATCCTCAACCAGTCTTTTATTCTTCAAACACTTAACTTCCATAATAGATATCTCCAATGAATTTGAAGGCCTTGAAAAAGAAGTCTTTGAATGTTTGCCACCAATTGATGATTCTGTAATACCAAGATTTCTTTTTGATTCAAAATACTGATTTCTAACCACAACATCTGAAAGCCGGTCTTCAATTTTTTCTCTTAATTTCTTTGGGAGTTCTTTTTCATTAAAAAGATGTTTAATTGAATTATAAAAATTTCTAGACGTAACAAGATTATTCAAGTGCGCCACCATAGGATTGTTTTCTTTTTTAACTTGTTCTTCTGACTCTTTTAATGCATCTAATTTTTGTATCTGTTCTTCAATTACATCTTTTGACTTCATAAACGTATCCAACCATCCTGAAACTTCCTCCATATCAAGAAAAGAATACTTAGCAAAAACATCCCTTACCACATCAATCGGGAGTGCTTCCCCACGGTCTAACCCAACAGACTGCCCTAAGTTTGCAATAATATCAGTAGCCAGTCTAATTGTATCCGATTTAAGTCTTGTTCTATCTTGAGCTTCTTCCACAACAGGATAATTCATATAAATTTCAAAATCTTCTTTGTATGCCTCTTCCCCTTCGGTAATATAAAGATGAAGCCGGTATTGTTCTAAAAGTGCATCCAAAATAGCAGTCTGATTATCATAGACTCTTCTCGCAACAATTTTCGATTGCTGTAATAAAGCTTGACCTGAGTTTCCGAAACCACCTCTATCTGGAATAAGATAACCTTCAGGAATCCCCGTTGATAAAATAAGGTCTTTTCTTTTATTTTCTAAATCTCCTACTTGATTTAAATCAATCCTGGACTCAAATTGCTGAAAAGAAACTAGCCCCTCAACTGTATAGATAGCTTCATTTATGCTCAATTCATCTTTAGTTTTATTTTCAGAAGTAACATTTTCATACATCTGCCGAACTCTGTTAATATTAACATTAAGCTCAGCTGCGCTCATATCTTCATGACCTTTTATCTCAAAAACTTTAGTGGGGAAGCTGGCCATTCTTGCAGCATCAATAATCAGTTCTGTTGCTTTGTAGGATTTATATCGAGCAACTGACCCCATAAACAAAGGTCTACCAAACGGAGCAAACTCACTCCCTGAGCTAAATCTACGGAAATGAGTAACCTCCCAAGGGCATAATGCAAGCTTTCCAACCAAGAACCCAAAAAGATATGTTTTATATGCCTCAAAGTAACTTTCTTCAACATTTAAATTTTCTATCTTAGTATACAAGTCTTTTAATGTTTCTGAACGAGACTGTAAATTGCTGTATGAATTGCTCATACCAGTATTTTCCATAGACTCTTTTACTTTAATCCCTTGGAACTCTAGCCTATCTACCACGTCTTTCGGGGATATTGTAACAACTTCTTCAATTCCGTTTTCTGCTAAATCTACTGAATTTATAACCTGTGCATCTCCGAATACTGTGATATCCCAGGAAATAGCTTTAAGAACACTATTGGTATATCCCACTTTTTGCATCCACTTATAGAAAGCTTTTTCTCTTCCTTTGTTTTTTGCTTTGATACCAATAATTCTATTTTGTTCATCTGTGTTTGTTGTTTCAGAAGCATAAATCTGGGCTGCAGTATGCATTAACCCTTCATTATAAACCATGAATTGAAGATCGTTATATCTAGATAATCGATTATTAGGAGTATTCTGATCCGAGATCAAAGTAAAATCAGATTGAAAAAACTCCCAAGCCCGCTCTAAATCAGAAGGAAGTTTTATAGGCCTAAGCTTATCATCTTCACCATCTGATTTTGTTTTTTTAGCAGGCACAAGATTTTGTTTTTTAGGATTAGGCATTATTCCAAATAAGCCCAGTATACCTTTTTTTTTCTTTTTAGTTGCCATATTTACCTTTAGGGCTATGTGCATCCATAGCATCATTACCTATAGTATAAATAGTCATGTTTGAGAACTTAGTGGTATTTCTTGAATTCCGTGGGCATCTTCGTATAGCTCGGTCTATCTTTTCCTGCTTTCATGTGATCAGGAATATTTATAGTTGAATTTAAAACCTGTCTAAAATCATATACACATGAGTTTTTCTTACATCTAGGGCATACCTTTACCTTTGGTAATGTACTCCCCATAGAAGCTTCATGCATTATAATAGCATCACAATCTTCACATTTATATTCATATTTCATTTTTAACCTCCGTCTTATAATAGATAGAAAATTAAGACAAATACCTATCCCATTTATGAGACCTTCCTCGAACATCCCACAGCTCCCCTTTCTGATAATTTGATACGCTCCCATCAACTACTATAGGGATACCACCATATTCAGGATAATCCTTTTCAGCTATTTTTTTACATAAGGGAAAAAACTTTTCTGCAATATTTTCATGAACATAGAAATCTCCTGCATCATGAATTTGAGTGAACACATAGGTATTTTTATCAACAAGTTCTTTT